>ERZ1370068.11042-contig-9691_pt1 | contig 29612 bp, 47 predicted proteins | sample MGYA00561227_ERZ1370068 | MGnify/ENA primary metagenome ERZ1370068 (study PRJEB38410, sample SAMEA6850437) | metagenome | study: Metagenomic assessment of the ecological functions of the soil: analysis of the soil microbiota associated with the...
CGTTGCGGCTGCATGTTGCTGAATAGGCACCGGAGCCAGGAGGTACGTGGAACTCCGCCACGCTCGCGATACCCACTAGCGTACCGCTGCGCGCGGCTTGTATGCGCCGCCAGGAACGGTTGGAAGGTGTTACCAACCCCATGACATTTACGTCCAGGATCTCCTGGAATGCCACGCGATCCCTCGGAACGCTCGGTCGAGTTCCGCGCTCACCCCGGCGTTGGCGATAACCACGTCGGGGCTCCCAAACCGACGGCAAAAGTCCGCGGCTGCTTGGCCTATTCCCTCGCATCGCGAACATCAAGAGGGTAAAGGGCCGTCGGCGCTTCCAACTCCGAGCCCACTTGACTCAGCAGCTCGGCACGGCGTGCGATCAGCCCCAGTACGGCGCCGCGGCGCCCGTACCCGCGGCGAGCGCCCGCCCGGATACCGCTGGACGCGCCGGTGATCACCACCCGCAGGGCCACCTACTTGCCGCGCCGCTTCGTCGCGCACCATCTGGATCAGTTGTTCTGTCACGCTCATCAACCGGGCGACGCCGCCGGTCATTCCGCTGCTGGTTATGATAGCGGCCGTCGACACGGCAACGCTCGGCGTGCTGTCCACCTCGAAAGCGAATCGGTGAGTGCGCGTGGAGTCCGTCATGCGCGCCGTGACGGCTGTCGGAGTGGAACACCTCTTCGAAGCGATCGCGGTTGATGCCCTGCTTTGCCACCCAGTCGAACAAGGTGCCCTCGCTCTGCAGGTTGACGTCCTCCTTATGAAAGGCGCGGAAGGCCTTTGCGTGCAGCCGCGGGAGCAGATCCAGCGCCTCGAAGGCGTAGTAGGCGCGCGTCAGCGCGACCCATTTGGTATTGCGCAATGCCGGGACCCGCCGGAAGCTCACGTCCACCGGCTTCTTCTTGAGCCAATCATCCACGAAGGGCTCGAACTGGTAGCACCACTGACAGCCGTAGTAAAAGAAGTAGACGACCTCGATGCGCTCGGTATCGGACAAGTCTGCTGCTGGGGAATGACGCGATAGTCGACGTCCTCCATCGAGATCGGCTGCAGCTGGCAACGCGACGGACAGAACGGTCGCCAGCAGAAGCAGATGGGTGGCCAAGAGCAGCAGGTGCTAGGACGGCTCTGATCAAGTGTGCTGCCCGCATGACATGGACCGACGCGTGCCTGACGGTCGTGGTGAGATCGACGCTCTAGCCTAAGGCCAGCTTCCCTCTAATGCATCGAGTGCGCGGTCACGACTTAGACTTACCTTTCTTCGAGGCGGGCTTGGCCGCGCTCCATGTCGATGAGCTGGTCCACGACGCTTGAAGAAACGGGGGTAATCGAGCCCGCCCCCGGGGTTGCGTCACCATGGACGGGCCGGTCCAGTACTTGCCGTTGACCGCTATGGCGGGTGTGAATTGAACGCCATAGTCCTTGCCCATGGCCGCGGAGCGCTGCAGCTTTGGCGTCGATGCCGAAGGAGTCGTACACGCTCGTTGAACTTGGCCGACGTCGATCCCGACGCTCTTGGCCCAGTCCTTCACCGCCTGGTCGGTGAACAACTCCTTCTGTCCTGGTGGATGGCGTCGTAGACCTTCTGGTGGTATTTGTCCACCAGCCCCATGGTCTTCGAGGGTGTAGTACAGCTTGGCCGGTGCTTTCCAGCTACTCGCGGAACACCATGCGGCACCATCCTGATAGTCGACGTCCTTGGGCTTGCGCTTGAGCCAGCCCTGCAGAGTCGGGCTCGAATTCGGCGCAGTGCGGGCAAGCATAGGAGAAGAACTCGATCACTTCGATCTTCTTTCCCGAACCCGGCTTCTGCGGCGGGTCGATGACCTTGTACTCTCTTCCCGCCACCGCCTGCTGGGCGTGAGATGCGGCGACAAGAGGCAACGACCAAGGATCAGCGGCGACGACAGGATGGAAGCAGGTTTGACGGGTCTCATCAGCTCTCAGTCAATCCAGGTCCAGCACCTGGGCTCATTCTCTTCAGCTTCGCGAGCGGCTCGTTCACCTTGATCACCGCGTTGTCGATCTTGTTGTCTTTCAGCGCAGCACGGGCTTTCTCCAGTTCCTGCGGCATTGCTATAGCGGCCCCAGCCGCACGCGGTGCCAGATGCTGTTGTCGGGAAGCGTGGCGGTCTGGATCTGGGCCTCAAGCCTGCCAGCGCCAGCCGCGCCTTCAGGTTGTCCGGCGTCGGACGCCTTCTGGAAGGCGCCGGCCTGAAGGTAGTACACGACGCGCGAGGTGGAGCCCCAGCGACAGGAGCGCGGCTCACGTCCTTGTCCGGTACCACCTCTTCCTTGCCGGGCAGGATCGTGTAGGAAGTCCAAACGCGTCTTGGGCTCAGTCGGTTTACCGGCTGGCGCGGAGCCGCTCGCCTGCAGACGGTGCTGGCTGAGCCTCCGGCTTGGCAGGCTTGAACTTTGGGCGGCGTCTTGCCGCCCGTGCTCTTGTCGGGTTCGGCTTGCCTTGTCCTTGGCTAACGAATGGTGGTCGGGGTCCTGTTCAGGTATAAGCGCCACGGCCAGCGCCAGGCACAAGCCGGCCAGCACGCCGATGAACACCCCGATCACCATGGGGTGACCCGCTCTGGCCCTTGGAACGCATGCTTGGCCGTTCTTGTAGTTTCGGCTCATCCCTCTGATCGCGCGAGGCGGATCTACATCTTGGCCGGTGCGCTGACGCCGAGAGCCTGAGGCCGCTCGCGAGCACCTGCCGCAGCGCCACGAACCAGTGACAGGCGCGCCAGCTTGACGTGCTCGTCGTCCACCAGGAAATGGGTCGAATTGTAGTAGCTGTGGAAGACGGCAGCCAGATCTTTGAGATAGAACGCGACCAGGTGCGGCGCCAGGTCTCGCGCCGCATCCTCGATCACCGCCGGGTAGTCCATGAGCCAAGCGCAGGATCTGCAGCTCCTGCTCCGACGTGAGCGGCTCGAGATCGGCACGTCGCAGCGCAGACTTCGTCTTCGCCCCACTGTTCCAGGACGCTGCAGATCGCGCGCGTGCGCGTACTGCACGTAGTACACCGGATTGTCGCTGCTCTGAGACTTGGCCAGGTCGAGATCGAAGTCCAGGTGCTGGTCGCTCTTGCGCAGCACGTAGAAGAAGCGCGCCGCATCGTTGCCGACTTCGTTGCGCAACTCGCGCAAGGTGACGAAGTCGCCTGCGCGCGCGTGGACATGGAAGCTTTCTTGCCGTCGCGATAGAGCACCGCGAACTGCACCAGCGCGACGGTGAGCTGGTCCGGGATTGATCCCGAGCGCCTGCAGCGCGCCCTTCTCGCGCGCGATGTAGCCGTGGTGGTCGGCGCCCCACACGTCGATCAACCGATCGAAGCCGCGCTCGAACTTGTTCAGATGATAGGCGATATCGGCGCGCGAAGTAGGTGTACTGCCCGTTTTCCCGCTGCACCACGCGGTCCTTCTCGTCCCCGAACGCCGAGCTGCGGAAACCACTTGGCCCCGTCCTGCGCGTATAGGATACCCGGCCTGCTGCCAGCTTCTCGAGCGCCCGCTCCACCTGCCCGCCGTCGTACAGCGACTTCTCGGAGAACCAATGATCGAAGGTGACACCGAACTCGAGCAGATCGTTGCGGCAGTCGCCGAGCTGCTCGGTGAGCACGAAGTCGTGGATGTATGCATAGTCCTCGCCCAGCACCTGCTTGGCGTTGGCGATCAACCCATCCGAGATGCGCCTCGACGTCCACGTCCGCGCGGAGTGACACCAGCGAGCAAGGCGTGCGGCGCGTGCGCAGTAGCGGCGCCCATGCGCCTGCACGATCGGCCTGCGCCATGTCGCGCACGTATTCGCCCTTGATAGGCGTTGGGCGGAAACGGGACAGTCGAGCCCGTTCAGCTCCAGGTAACGCAGCCAGGTGGACAATGCCAGGATGTCCATCTGACGGCCCGCGTCGTTCACATAGAACTCGCGTGTGACCGACGAAGCCGCCGGCATCGCAGCACATTGGCAAAGGCTGGCGCCGAAGCGCCGCCCCGCGCCCATGTCCGACATGCAGCGGTCCGGTCGGATTGGCGGACACGAACTCTGACCTGCACCTTCGTGCCCTGGCCGAAACCGATCGCGCCCGTAGTGCATCGCCCTCGGGCCAGGATGTCGGTCACCACGCGCTGCTTCGCAGCCGGGGTGAGAAACAAGTTGATGAACCCGGCGCCCGCGACCTCCGCTTTGCCAGCAAGGGCGAAGGCGGCAGCGCGCGCACCAGTGCTCTGAGCGATGTCGCGCGGATTGCGCTTGAGCGGCTTTGGGCCAGCTGCAGCGCCAGGTTGCAGGCGTAGTCGCCATGCCCGGCCTGCTTGGGCCGCTCCAACGGCGATGGCGGCGCCGCGCTGCTCGGGGAGCGCTTCCAGCAACAGCGTGCAGCGAGCAGTTGCGCGACATGGCTTCTGAGATCGGTGACAGGAGCTGAGATCATCGGGCGGATGTTAAAGGAGCGCGAACATACGGAGCGCGGATTGGCGGCGAGAGCACGCGTGCGCACAGACACGCAGGACCGGCCGCAGCGGCACGTACGCGTCGCTCGGCTCGCAGTCGACAGCACGCACCGGCTCGGATCAGCGATCGCGCACCGACGGAGGTCGTACCGTTAGAGATCCAGAGGATCGACGTCCAGCGCCCAGCGCACTGGCTGCTCGCTCAGGACCGCACAGGCGCGGTTCCCAGGCATCGACGAAGCGTTGCAGCTCGCTCACGCGACCGCGCTCTGCACCAGCAGGTGCCCGCGCTCGCGTCCGGCGATCCGCGCCACCGGCGCCGGCACGGGCTCGTACACCTCCACCGGCAAGCCCAGCTCTCCGGCCCGCTGCGCCGCCCGCCGAGAAAACGATCCGACCACCTCGCGCTGCACGCGCTTCGGCGCGCAGCAAGTACCTGGTGTGCGTAAGGCGGAAAGCCGGCTTCGCGACGCTCCGCCAATGCGCGCTGGGCAAACGCCGCATAATCCTGGCGCTGCACCGCGTGCGTACAGCGGATGACCCGGGAAAGTCGGTCTGGATCAGCACCTCGCCCGCCGCTCGTCGCCGCGCCCGGCGCGCCCCGCCACCTGGGTTAGCTGCGCAAACAGCTTCTCGGCCGCGCGGAAGTCGGTGCTGTACAGCGCTCAGTCCGCGCTCGATGACACCGACCAGCGTGAGCCGCGGAAAGTCGTGCCCCTTTGGCCAGCATCTGGGTGCCGACGAGAATATCCACATCGTGCTCCTGCGACGCGCTGTCGCATCTGCTCGAACGCCAGGCGCTTGCGCGTGCTGTCGCGGTCGATCCGCAGCACCCGCGCAGCGGGGAACAGCTGCGTCACGGCGTGCTCGATGCGCTGGGTGCCATGACCGGCCGCGGGTGAGATCCTGGTTGCCGCAGCTCGGGCAAGCGCTGAGCACCGGCTCCTCGTGCCCGCAGTAATGGCAGCGCAGAGCGCGCCTGCGCCCAGATGCAGCACCAGGCGCGCCGAGCAGCGCGTGCAGGGCGCGCTCCAGCCGCAGGCGAAAGCACGACCACCGCCGGAGCGTAGCCGCGGCGGTTGATGAACACGAGGCTCTGCTCTGCCGGCCGCCAGACATTCGCGCCAGGGCCTCGATCAGCGGCTGGGACAGGCCCTCGCGCAGGCGCTGGCCGCGCGTGTCCACGCAGCGGATCGATGGCAGCTGCGACTTCGCCCGCGCGGACAGCTGCGCCAGCCGGTAGCGGCCCGCCAGCGCGCTTGGCATAGCTCTCCAGCGACGGCGTGGCGGAGCCCAGCACGCACCGGCACCTGCCGGTGCTTCGCGCGCAGCACCGCCAGGTCGCGGGCTGAATAGCGCAGGCCATCCTGCTGCTTGAGCGAGGCGTCGTGCTCCTCATCTACCACGATCAGGCCGAGCCGGGGCAATCGGCGTGAACACGGCCGAGCCGCGTGCCAATCACGATTCGCGCCTGCCCGACTCGGCTGCGCGCCAGCGGCGCAGGCGCTCGGCCTCCGGGCACGCCACTGTGCAGGCTCAGCCAGCACGGCTCCGGGAACGCGCGCGCCCAGCCTGGCCTCCAGCTGCGGCGTGAGGTTGATCTCCGGCACCAGCAGCAGCGCCTGTCCGCCGCGCGCGCAGAACGCGCGTCGATCAAGCGCAGGTAGACCTCGGTCTTGCCGCTGCCGGTGATGCCTAGCAGCAGCCAGGCTCGCGAACTGTCCCAGCGTGGCGCCGATCGCCTCGACCGCGCTTTGTCCTGATCAGGCGTCAAGGGCCGGGCCGGGAACCACGCAATGATCGCGAATCTCGACCGGGGCCAGCGGTGCATCCGCTCTGGCGCCACCCAGCCCTGCGCTATCAGATCCCTTCAGCGCGCGCGGCGCGGTGGAAGCAAGTATGCGCAGCAGCTGCCGGCTCGCAAGGACCGTTCGCGCGCAGATGCTCGAGCACGCGGCGCTTGCGCTACAGCACGGGCGGGAATGCGTGGACCAGTCGGCGGCAAGCGCAACTGGCGTGAGCGCCAGTCGCGCCATCGTCGTCGCGGCCGACGCGCGCGGACCGCAAGCCCTGGGGCAGCGCGCCCATCACGACCTGGTCCGATCGGATGGTGGTAGTAGCGGCTGGCGAAGCGCATCAGGTGCAGCACGTCCGGGCGCCAGCGGTGGCTCGCGCGCGAAGACGTGCGCCACCGGCCTGATGCGCTCCGGCGCCACCTGCGGTTCGCCACCGACTTCGAGGATTACGCCGGCGCGCTGGCCGCGACCGAAGGGCACCAGCACGCGCGCGCCGATCAGCTCGGCGTGACGCTGCTCCAGGCGATAGTCGAACAGCGTAGGCAGGGGAACGTCGAGCGCGACGCGGACCAGGCTCATGTCGGCGCGGTTAGCCGCGCTCACGGCTGGTGGTACGGCCGGCTCAGCTCGTGCACGGCGTCCACCAGGGTGGCGACGTTGTCCGGCGGAGTGAACTGGGACACGCCATGCCCCAGGTTGAAGACATGGCCGCTGCCCGCGCCGTACCCGGCCAGGACCTTGGCCGCCTCGCTGCGCACCATCTCCGGCGTCGGCGAACAGAACAGCCGGATCGAGGTTGCCCTGCAGCGCGACTTTGTGACCCATGCGCTTGCGCGCTCGCCAATGTCCACGGTCCAATCCAGGCCGACGCAGTCCGCACCGCTGTCGGCCAGGCTCTCGAGCCACAAGCCCCCGCCTTTGGTGAACACGGTGCGCGGAACGATGTGACCGTCGCGGCTGCGGTGCGAGACTGTCCAGCACCGAACGCAGATAGGGCAGCGAGAACTCATGGAAGGCCGCGTGCGACAGCGCACCGCCCCAGGTGTCGAACAGCATCACGGCCTGGACGCCGCTTTCGATCTGCGCGTTGAGGTAAGCCGCAACCGACTTGCGCGTTGATGCTCGAGTATGCGGTGCAGGAGATCGGGCCGGCTGTAGAGCATGCGCTTGATCTGCGTGAAACTCCTGGCTGCCGCCGCCCCTCGATCATGTAGCAAGCCAGCGTGAACGGGCTGCCGGCGAAGCCGATCAGCGGCACTTCGTTATTGAGCGCGCGCCGGATCTGCACTACCGCATCCATGACGTAGCGCAGGTTGCCGTTCGGGATCGGGCACGCTCAAGTCGCGCACCTCCCACTCCTCGCGCAACGGCCGCTCGAAGCGCGGGCCTTCACCCTCTGCGAAGTACAAGCCCAGCCCCATCGGCGTCGGGGATCGTCAGAATGTCGGAGAACAGGATCGCGGCGTCGAGAGGGAAGCGCGCCAGCGGCTGCAGCGTGACTTCGGTGGCGAGGTCAGGGTTCCTGCACAGCGCCAGAAAGTCACCGGCCCGCGCGCGCGTCTGGTTGTACTCCGGCAGATAGCGTCCGGCCTGGCGCATGATCCAGACCGGCGTATACGGCGTGGGTTGCGCGCAGCAGCGCGCGCAGCAGGGTGTCGTTCTTAGGCCGCGTCACGCCGACAACCATCGGGCGCAAAGAACAAACAGATGGTGCGAAGGCACGAGAGACGAAGACGCAGCAGCTCGCCATCCAGCCCGCCTTGGTGCACTTCGGTCGCTCATGGTGAGCCGGTATGCGATTCCTCTGTGTCTGCGCTCAGCGCTGCCGAAGCTCAGCGCGGAAGCTCCGACGAGCCCATCAGGAATTCGTCCACCGCGCGCGCGCACTGGCGGCCCTCGCGGATGGCCCACACCACCAGCGACTGGCCGCGGCGCATGTCGCCGGCGGCGAATACCTTCGGCTGCGAGGTGTGGTAGCAGCCGGGTCCGTCGGTGGTCGCTCTGGCGTTGCCGCGCGCATCGTATTCGACGCCCAGCTCGTCCAGCAGCCCGTTGTGCACCGGGCTGATGAAAGCCCATGGCCAGCAGCACCAGGTCGGCCGGCATCTCGAACTCGGAGCCCGGCACCTCCTGCATCTTCATCTGGCCGGTAGCGGGGTCCTTCTTCCACTCGACGCGGCACGCCACCAGCGCCTTGTACCTTGCCGTTCTCGCCCCTGAACATCTTGGTGCTTACCGCCCAGTCGCGGTTGGCACCTTCCTCGTGCGAAGAGGAAGTGCGCAGCTTGGCCGGCCAATAGGGCCACACCGGATTGTTCTTGATGTCCGGCGGCTGCGGCAGCAGCTCGAACTGGCTGACGGACTTGGCGCCATGCCGGTTGGAGGTGCCCACGCAATCCGAGCCGGTGTCGCCGCCGCCGATGACAACCACGTGCTTGCCGGTGGCCCACAGGTCGGCGAACGTTGTCGTCTCCGGCCACGCGCTTGTTCTGCAACGGCAGGAACTCCATCGCGAAATGGATCCCGCCCAGCTCGCGGCCCGGGATGGGCAGGTCGCGGGGATGCTCGGCGCCGCCCGAAACGACCACGGCGTCGAACTCGGCCAGCAGCTGTTTCGCCGGGATGAACTTCGCCGCCAGATTGTTGACTCCCGTCGGCAGGGACTCGGGTACCCGATGCAGACAGCCGGTGCGGAACTCGACACCCTCCTGCTGCATCTGCTCGATGCGGCGGTCGATCAGCCACTTCTCCATCTTGAAATCGGGGATGCCGTAGCGCAGCAGCCCGCCGATGCGATCGTTCTTCTCGAACAACGACGACGTCGTGTCCGGCCCGCGCGAGCTGCTGCGCGCAGGCCAGCCCTGCCGGGCCGGAGCCTACGACCGCGACGCGCTTGCCGGTCTTGCGCTCGGGCGGCTGCGGCGCGACGCTAGCCCAGTCTCCCAGCCCTTGTCGATGATGGCGTGCTCGATCGACTTGATGCCGACCGGGTCGTTGTTGATGTTGAGCGTGCAGGCTTCCTCGCAGGGCGCGGGGCAGATGCGGCCGGTGAACTCGGGGAAGTTGTTGGTGGAGTGCAGCGTGTCCAGCGCCTGCTTCCAGTTCTGCTGTGTAGACCAGGTCGTTCCAGTCCGGAATGATGTTGTTGACCGGGCAGCCGCTCATGCAGAACGGAATGCCGCAGTCCATGCAGCGCGCGCCCTGGACCTTGGCCTCGTCGTCGTTCAAGTGATGGATGAACTCGCGCCAGTGCTTGACGCGCTCTTCCTTCGGCTCGCTCGCCTCGGCCAGCCGCTGGTACTCCAGAAATCCCGTTACCTTGCCCATCGTCAGCTCGACCTCGAGATCATGCTCGTCACGTTGAAGGCTCTCAGCTGCCAGCTTGCGGCCTTGGCGGCCAGCTCGCCCAGCGCGCGCTTGTACTCGTTCGGGAACACCTTGACGAACTTCGGCCGGTAGCTGGCCCAGTCGTCCAGGATCTAGCGCGCGCGCTGGCTGCCGGTGTACTGCGCATGCTGCTCGATCAGCCGCCGCAGGTTGGCCTCGTCCGACTCGCCCAGATGCCAGAGCTCGCGCGCCAGCTTGCCCTCCTGCTCAGCCTCCGCGTAGCACCGGCAGCAGCTCGACCATGGCGGTGTTGCAGCGCTTGCTGAACTGGCCGTCGACGTCCAGCACGTAGGCGATGCCGCCCGACATTCCGGCGGCAAAGTTGCGCCCCGTCGTCGCCCAGTACCGCCACGGTGCCGCCGGTCATGTATTCGCAGCCGTGGTCGCCCACGCCCTCGACCACCGCGTGCGCGCCGGAGTTGCGCACCGCGAACCGCTCGCCCGCGACGCCGCGGAAATAGGCCTCGCCCGCGATCGCCCCGTACAGCACGACGTTGCCGGTGATGATGTTGTCGGTCGGCTCGCCGCGGAACTTCGGACTCGGCTGCACCGAGATGCGGCCGCCGGACAGGCCTTTGCCGCAGTAGTCGTTGGTCTCGCCGATGAGGTCCAGCGTGATGCCCTTGGCGAGGAAGGCGCCGAAGCTCTGGCCGGCGGAGCCCGCCAGGCGCACGTGGATGGTGTCGTCCGGCAAGCCCTCGTGGCCGTAGCGCTTGCGCCACTTCGTGCGACAGCATCGTGCCGACCGTGCGGTTGATGTTGCGGATCGGCATGTCGATCGTCACCTTCTCGCTTGCGCTCGAGCGCGGGCTGCGCCAGCTCGATCAGGCGATGGTCGAGCGCCTTGTCCAGGCCGTGGTCCTGCCTCTCGCGAGTTGAAGCGCGCCACCTCGGGCCCGGCCTCGGGCTGATAGAAGATGCGGCTGAAGTCCAGACCGCGTCGCCTTCCAGTGCTCGATGCCCTTCTTCATGTCGAGCAGGTCGGAGCGGCCGATCAGGTCGTTGAAGCGTGCGCACGCCGAGCTTCGCCATCAGCTCGCGCACCTCTTCGGCGACGAAGAAGAAATAGTTGATGACGTGCTCGGGCTTGCCGCGGAACTGCTTGCGCAGCACCGGATCCTGCGTCGCCACGCCCACCGGACAGGTGTTGAGGTGGCACTTGCGCATCATGATGCAGCCCGCGACCACCAGCGGCGCGGTGGCGAAGCCGAACTCGTCGGCGCCCAGCAGCGCGCCGATGACGACGTCGCGGCCGGTCTTCATCTGGCCGTCCACCTGCACCGCGATGCGGCCGCGCAGGCGGTTCAGCACCAGCGTCTGCTGCGTCTCGGCGAGCCCCAGCTCCCAGGGCGTGCCGGCGTGCTTGATCGACGACCAGGGCGACGCGCCGGTGCCGCCGTCGTGGCCGGCGATGGTGACGTGATCGGATTTGGCCTTGGACACACCGGCCGCCACCGTGCCCACGCCGATCTCCGACACCAGCTTCACGCTGATCGAGGCCTGCGGATTGGCGTTCTTGAGGTCGTGGATCAGCTGCGCCAGGTCCTCGATCGAATAGATGTCGTGATGCGGCGGCGGCGAGATCAGCTCGACGCCGGGCGTCGCGTAGCGCAGCTCGGCGATGTACTCGGATACCTTGCTGCCCGGCAACTGCCCGCCCTCGCCCGGCTTGGCGCCCTGCGCGATCTTGATCTGGAGCTGCTCGGCGCGAGGCCAGGTACTCGGCGGTCACGCCGAAGCGGCCGGACGCCACCTGCTTGATCTTGGACTTGAGCGAATCGCCTTCCTTGCAGTTCGGAATGTCGCGCTCCACGCGGTCTCGCCCGAGGCGCGAGGCCAGCGTCTCGCCGGCCTTGATCGGCGCGTAGCGCCTGCTGGTCCTCGCCGCCCTCGCCGGTGTTGGACTTGCCGCCGATGCGGTTCATGGCGATGGCGAGATTGGTGTGCGCCTCGGTCGAGATGGAACCGAGCGACATGGCGCCGGTGGAGAAGCGCTTGACGATCTCGTTCGCCGGCTCGACTTCTTCGATCGGCACCGGCGTGCACTGGTCGAACTTGAACTCGAACAGGCCGCGCAGCGTCATGTGGCGCTTGGACTGGTCGTTGATGATGTGCCGCGTATTCCTTGTAGGTGCCGTAGGAGTTGTGCGCGCGTGGAATGCTGCAGCTTGGCGATGGCGTCGGGCGTCCACATGTGCTCCTCGCCGCGCACGCGCAAGGCGTACTCGCCGCCCGCGTCCAGCGTCGCCTTCGAGCACCGGGTCGTCGCTGAAGGCGGCCTGGTGGATGCGGATCGCCTCCTCCGCGACTTCGAACACGCCGATGCCTTCGACGTTGGACGTGGTGCCGGTGAAGTACTTGTCGACCAGCGCGCGGGACAGCCCGACCGCCTCGAAGATCTGCGCGCCGGTGTAGGACATGTAGGTCGAGATGCCCATCTTGGACATCACCTTGCGTCAGGCCCTTGCCGATCGCCTTGACGAAGTTCTTGCACGCCTTCTGTAGTCGATCCGTCGCCGAGTTGGCCGCTCTTGGCCAGATCGATCAGCGTCTCGAAGCGCGAGATAGGGATGCACCGCTTCCGCGCCGTAGCCGCCGAGCAGAGCGAAGTGATGCACCTCGCGCGCCGAGCCGGTCTCCACCACCAGGCCGGTGCTGGTGCGCAGGCCCTTGTTCACCAGGTGCTGGTGGATGGCCGACAGCGCCAGCAGCGCCGGGATCGCGACGTGGCCGCGGTCCATCCTGCGGTCGGAGATGATCAGGATGGTGTAGCCCGCGCGCACCGCGTCTTCGGCCATGCGCGCAGAGCGTACGCCAGCGTCGCGCCTCGATCGCCTGCTTGCCCCACGCGACCGGATAGGTGATGTCGAGCTCGCAGCGACTTGAACTTGCCCTTGGTGTAGTGCTCGATGTGGCGGATGGTCTCCATCTGCGTCGAAGTCGAGCACCGGCTGGCTCACCTCCAGCCGCAGCGGCGGGTTCACCTCGTCGATGCCGAGCAGATTGGGCTTCGGCCCGATGAAGCTGACCAGCGACTGGTCACCAGCTCTTCGCGGATCGGGTCGATGGCCGGGTTGGTCACCTGCGCGAAGAGCTGCTTGAAGTAGTGATACAGCGTCTTGTTCTTGTTCGACAGCACCGCCAGCGGCGAATCGTTGCCCATGGAGCCGATCGGCTCCTCGCCGTTGGCGGCCATGGGCGTCAGGATGAACTTGATGTCCTCCTGCGTGTAGGCGAACGCCTGCTGTCGGTCGAGCAGGCACCTCGCCCGAGCGGCCGCGCCGCTCTTTGGGCTCCGGCAGATCGTCGAGCTTGATGCGGATGCGCTCGATCCACTCGCGATAGGGCTTGGCGCTGGCCAGCGCGTCCTTCAGCTCCTTGTCGTCGATGATGCGGCCCGCTTCGAGGTCGACCAGGAACATCTTGCCCGGCTGCAGGCGCCACTTCTTGACGATCCGCTCTTCGGGGATCGGCAGGCACGCCGCGTCTCCGAGGCCATCGACCACCAGGTCGTCGTCGGTGACGATGTAGCGCGCCGGGCGCAGGCCGTTGCGGTCGAGCGTGGCGCCGATCTGGCGGCCGTCGGTGAAGGCGATCGCCGCCGGGCCGTCCCAGGGCTCCATCATCGCCGCGTGGTACTCGTAGAAGGCCCGGCGGTTCGGATCCATCAGCGTGTGCGCTCTCCCACGCCTCGGGGATCAGCATCATCATGGCGTGGGCGATGGAGTAGCCGCCCATCAGCAGCAGTTCCAGCGCGTTGTCGAAGGAGGCCGAATCCGGACTGGCCGTCGTAGATCAGCGGCCACAGCTTTGTCGAGGTCCTTGCCCGAGAATCGGGCTGGAGATCGCGCCCTGGCGCGCGCGGATCCAGTTCGACGTTGCCGCGCAGCGTGTTGATCTCGCCGTTGTGGGCGATCAGCCGGAACGGATGCGCCAGGTCCCAGGTCGGGAAGGTGTTGGTGGAGAAGCGCTGGTGCACCAGCGCCAGCGCCGAGACCATGCGCGGATCCTGCAAGTCCTTGTAGTAGGTCGCCGACCTGCGCCGCCAGCAGCATGCCCTTGTAGACGATGGTGCGCGCCGACATGGAAGGCACGTAGAACTCCTTGCCGTGCGCCAGCTTGAGCGCCTGGATCGCGTGACCGGACGCCTTGCGGATGATGTAGAGCTTGCGCTCCAGCGCATCGGTGACCGTGACGCCGGCGCCGCGGCCGATGAATACCTGGCGGATCACCGGCTCGAGCTTCTTGACCGACTCGCCCAGGCCGGAACTGTCCGCGCGGCACGTCGCGCCAGCCGAGCAACACCTGCCCTTCGTCCTTGATCGCGCGCTCGATCTCGTACTCGCAGGCCAGCCGCGAGGCCGGCTCCTGCGGCAGAAACACCATGCCCACGCCGTATTCGCCGAGCGGCGGCAGCGTCACGCCCTGCTTGGCCATCTCTTCCGCGGAACAACTGGTCCGGGATCTGGATCAGGATCCCGGCGCCGTCGCCGGCCAGCGGATCGGCGCCGGTCGCCCCGCGATGGGTCAGGTTCCTCAGGATCTGGAGCCCTTGCTCGACGATCGAATGGCTCTTCTTGCCCTTGATGTGCGCGATGAAGCCGACGCCGCAGGCGTCGTGTCTCCTAGGCCGGGTCGTACAAACCCTGTGCTGCGGGCGGGTAGCTCTGTGTCACTCGCGCACCTCCTTCTGCCGCGCCGTCCGCGGCAAATGCTAACTGTCTAATCGACCAGATGAATCGACCCCAGCCGCAACCAGCCTGGAAGGGTCGACCGACCGGGCTGTCACAATCTGGGGCGCAAGATTTCAGTGTACCGTCAGGACATCCGCTTCAACAGGAGCGAGCATCCCTGGGGGCGGCGCCCGGGCAGATTTAGCCTTCCTCAACCGCAAACAGGCGGCGGTGCTCGCGGATGGCGTAACGGTCGGTCATGCCCGCCACGTAGTCGGCAATCGCCCGCACGCCGTCGCGTTGGAACTGCTCGTGGAAGTCCGGCGGCGGCAGGCGCGGCTCCTGGTGAAAGGCTTCGAACAGCTCGCGGACGATACGGCGCGCTTTGGTGCCCGCCCGGTTGACCCGGTAGTGACGATACAGATTGTCGCAGCAGGAAGCGCCTTCAACTCCTGCTGCTCGCCGCGCAACCTGAGGGCTGAAGTCGATGAGCGCGGGCAAATCACGCACCTGGTCGACCGAGCCCGGGCTGGCCGGCGACCATGTTCGGCCTGGCTCTGTGCAAGTCAGATCGGTGACCAGCACGTTGACCATGCGCCGTATCGTCTCGTGGACCAAGCCGCCGCTCAGCGAGCCCGGGAAAGCGCTCCCGCACCGCTTCCAGCTGGTGGCGGAAGATGGCAACCGAGCACAGCTGATCGAGCGAGAGCAGCCCCGAGCGCAGCCCGTCATCCACGTCGTGGTTGTTGTAGGCGATCTCATCGGCCAGGTTGGCCACTTGCGCCTCCAGCGACGGCCGTGTGCTTCCGGACAAAACGCTCCCCCACGTCACCCGAGCTGCTCGGCCTGCTTGACCGAGCAGTGCTTGAGGATGCCCTCGCGCGTCTCGAAGCACAGGTTGCAGGCCGTCGAAGGCCGCATAGCGCTGCTCGAGCACGTCCACCGACCCGCAGCGACTGCAGGTTGTGCTCGAAGCCGCCATGATCGCGCATGCACTCGTTGAGCGCATCCTGGCCGGCATGGCCGAACGGGGTGTGGCCGAGGTCGTGCGCCAAGGCGATAGCCTCGGTCAGATCCTCGTTGAGCCGCAGCGTGCGCGCGATGGAGCGGGCGATCTGGGCCACCTCCAGGCTGTGGGTCAGCCGCGTGCGGAAGTGGTCGCCCTCGTGGTTCACGAACACCTGGGTCTTGTATTCGAGACGCCGGAAGGCGGTGGAGTGGATGATGCGATCGCGGTCGCGCTGGAATTCGTTGCGCGACTCGGGTGCGTCTTCCAGGATGCGTCGCCCGCGGGAGACCGGCACGGAGACGGCGTAGGCGCGCCAGGTCAGGCATGGGCCGGCCAGCTGAGCCCGGCTACCGCGCGCTACGTCGCAAACATCCGCGTCGTGCGCCGCTCGGGCGCCCACGCGGATGGCTGGTCGGCTTGGCGACTTCACCCGAGTCAGCGATGTCGAGCACCCGTGGCCGGCAACGGAGCAGCAACGGAGCCTCCAAGCACGCTCTCCAGGGCAGCCTGCGGGAACTCCGCGGTCAAATAAGCGGAGCCGATCCGCTCCAGCAGCACCAGCCGCAGCCGGCCTTGCTCCACTTTCTTGTCCAGGCCCATCAGATCGAGGATACCGCGCGACGCCCAGAGCGGGAGCCTCGGTGGGGAGCTTCGCCTGTTCGAACAGTGCAACGGTCCGCGCTACGTCTGACTCGCCAACCAGAGCCCATGCGCTGCGACAGGCGCGCAGCCAGCACACTCCCGCCGCGCACTGCCTCACCGTGGAGCCAACTGCCGAATCCCAGTCCCGGTCTCGATCGCATGGCCGAAGGTGTGGCCCAGGATTGAGCAAGGCCCGCACTCCCGACTCCCGCTCGTCTGCGCCGACGATCTCGGCCTTCAGCTCGCAGGAGCGGCGGACGGCGTGCGCCAGTGCCGCGGGTTCGCGCGCCACAGCCGCCCGATGTTGGCTTCCAGCCAGGCAAAGAAGCGCAGCGTCGCGGATCAGGCCGTACTTGATGACTTCGGCCAGGCCGGCGGACAGCTCGCGGTCGGGCAGCGTGTCGAGCGTGCTCGTATCGGCGAGCGACCAGCCGCCGGCTGGTAGAACGCGCCGATCATGTTCTTGCCCAGCGGATGGTTGATGCCGGTCTTGCCGCCGACGGAAGAATCCACCTGGGCGAGCAGCGTGGTCGGCACCTGGATGAACGGCACGCCCGCGCAGGTAGGACGCGGCGGCGAAGCCCGTCAGGTCGCCGATCACTCCGCCGCCGAGCGCGATCAGAGCGGTCTTGCGCTCGCAACGGTGCGCCAGAAGCTGGTCGAAGATGCGGTTGAGCGTTTCCCAGCCCTTGTGCGTTTCGCCGTCGGGCACGATCACCTGCACTACGGACACCCCGCTCGACGGAGCCCGGACGCCAGCCTCTCGAGGTAAAGCGCCGCCCACCGCCGGGTTGGTAACGATGGCACACCTTGTTCTGCGCTAGATGGGGCAGAACCAGCTCGGGGCGCGCCAGCAGGCCGCTGCCGATGTGAATCGGATAGCTGCGCTCGCCCAGCTCGACGCGTACGGTCAGCATCGCACCCACGCTCTAGGCGCCGGTCTGCGCAGGCGGCGCGGACGTATCCCAAGCCGCTCGAGCCGCTGCTCGAGCTTGCCCACCAAGTTCTTGAGGCTCTGAGTGCCGGTCTCGATCGTTATGTGCCGCCACCTCCCGGTACAGGGGATCGCGCTGTGCGTGCAGTTCGCACAGGCGGCGCAAAGGGTCGGCAGTCTGCAGCAGGGGCCGGTTGCGGTCGTGGCGCGTGCGGCTCCACAGCTCGTTGACCGAAGCGCGCGAGGTAGACCACCGTTCCGCAGGTCTTGGAGCAGCTCGCGATTGCGCGGCGGCCAGTACCGCACCTCCGCCGGTGGCGAGAACCACGTTCTCGAGGGCAGTAAACTCTTCGATTACGGCGGCTTCACGGGCACGGAAACCGGCCTCGCCCTCCAGTTCGAAGATGACTGGAATCTTCACCCCGGTCCGGCTCTCGATGACCTGGTCCGAGTCGTAGAACGTCTTGCCCAGGTGCCGCGCCAGGAGTTTGCCGACGGAGGCTCTTCCCGGCACCCATCATCCCGACCAGGAAGATGTTCCCCGGAACGTGCGCAGCATCGCCGCGCAGCCTTGCTCTTGCATTGTCGCGGGCCGCGTGCATACGCCGCATTCTAACAAATGCCCGGGCCGGAAACGCCCGCGCCGCTGCCGCAGGGGGATACGCGGGCGTGAAGCGCCCGATGGAGCGTCGGATCAGCGTGCGGTCAGCCCATCGCATGATGCGCGGCGAGACGAAGATCAGAAGCTCGGTTCGGTTGTTTCGATTCGACTCCTGTCTTGAACAGCGACGCCGAGGATAGGGAATGTCCCCGAGCAGCGGCACCTTGGTGACCGTCCATGTTCTCATCCTGGACGTAAGATGCCGCCAATGCTCGACGGTTCCGCCGTTCTCCACCAGCACCTCGGTCGGTGACCTGCTTGGTATCGATGGATGGGCCGGCGGTGGTGACCTGCCCCACGCTGTCCTTGTGCACGTTCCAGGTTCATGATCACGTTGTCGTCCGGCGTGATCTGCGGCTTGACCTTGAGGCTCAAGGTGGCCTTGCGGAACGAGACGCTGGTCGCGCCGCTGCTGCTCGCCTGCTGATAGGGAATTTCGGTCCCCTGCTCGATCATGGCCTCGACGTTGTCGGCCGTGATCACGCGCGGGCTGGAGATGACCTTGCCCCTGCCGTCGGCCTGCAGCGCGGTGATCTCGAGGTTCAGAAAACGTGGTCGCAGCCTGATTGAACAGGAGAAGCCGAACTGACCGACCGCTTGGCCGTTAATCGGAGCAGCCGGCAGGTTGACGCTGAGCGAATCGGCGAACCCCGTTGCGCCCGCAGCAGCGCCTCCTGCCTGACCGGTAGTGATGCCGGTCGATGTTGCCGATGCCGCCGCCCGGGGATGAACCTGAACTTGCCGCCGCCGTAGCCGATCCCAGGGTCGTGTCGTTGATGCCGAGCCGCGCGCCGATATTCTTGCTGAAGGTGTCGGTGGCTTCGACGATGCGCGATTCGATCAGCACCTGGCGCACCGGCACGTCGATCTGCTTGATCAGCACTCCGGACTTCTTCCAGCTTGGCGGGCGTGTCCTGGACGAATAAGGTGATTGGTGCGGGCATCGACCACCGCGCTGCCGCGCTTGGACAGCACCTTCTGCGTCGGGTCGGAGATCAGCTTCTGCATGTCGTCCGCCTTCTGGTAGTTGAGCTGGAAGCTCTCGGTGCGCACCGGCTCCAGGTCGGCGATCTGTTGCTGCGCCTCCAGCGCGAGCTTCTCCTTGGTGGCGAGCTCGTCGCGCGGCGCGATCCAGACCACGTTGCCGGTCTTGCGCATGTCCAGGCCCTTGGCCTGCAGGATGATGTCGAGCGCCTGGTCCCAAGGCACGTCCTTCAGGCGCAGCGTCAGGTTGCCGCTCACCGTGTCGCTGGTGATGATGTTGAGCCCGGTGAAATCGGCGATCACCTGCAGCACCGCGCGCACTTCCACGTTCTGGAAGTTGAGCGAGAGCTTCTCGCCGGCATAGCCCGGTGCTTCGGCTTTGCCTGGGCTCGCTCGATCATCGGCTTGACCTCGACGATGAGGCGGTTGTCGGTCTGGTAGGCCGACTGCTCCCAGCGGCCGCGCGGCCTGGATCACGATGCGCGTGTTGTTGCCCTGCGCGGTGGCTTCCATGAATTCGACCGGCGTGCCGAAATCGGTCACGTCGAAGCGGCGCTCCAGCGCCAGCGGCAGCTCGGTCTGCAGCAGCTCGACGACGATGCGTCTTGCCCTGCTGCTTGAGGTCGATTCCGGTGCCTACGTCGGACAGGTCGATCACCACCTGACCTTCGCCGTTGCGCCCGCGCTTGAAGTCGACGTTGCGCACGCTGTGGCGGCTGGGCCGCCGGCTTGGCGTCCGCGAAGTGGGTGCGCTCCGCCGGCGGCGGCGTGCGCGGTGGCGCCGGTCGCGGCCTGCAGGGTGATCACCACGTTCTGGCCTTCCACTGCGGCGTTGTACTTCAGGCTGCGGTTCAGATTCAGGACGACCCGCGTGCGCCCGCCGCTCTCGCCGATGCGGATGCTCTCACGTCATTCTCGTTGACATCCTGGGCGCTCTTGCCGAGCGCATTCACCGTGTTGGGAAAGTCGAACGCGATGCGCGGCGGATTGGCCAGGCTGAAGCTGGCGGGCGGGTTGGCAGCCGCCTCCTTCATCTTCAGCTTGAGGACGACCTTGCCGCCCTCGGTGCTCACGTCGATGCCTTCCACCGCATTTTGACCCGGCGCGTTGGCGATTCGCGGCGTCCTGCCCGGCGCGGCAGTCTTGGCGCCGTTCTGCGCGAACGGCGGTGCGCGCCGAACAGCAGGAGCGACGCGGCGAGCGCGATGAATCTGGCGAGCATGAGCTGCGGTCCGCATTATTTCCTCTCCTCTGCCTCCAGCAGCTGCAGATTGCTGGTGCGCTCGCTCCAGCTGCCGGTGGTGTCCTGGATCAGTTCTTTGAGGTTGATGGACGATTCGGTGATCATCGCGATCACGCCGAAATTCTGTCCCGATGTAGTTGCCCGTGCTTGACCCGGTAAAGGTTATTGTCCGGGGTCTTGATCAGGGCCCAGCGCTGCTTGGCCTGCTCAAGTGGTGCCCACCATCTTCAGGCTCTCGAGCGGATAGCGCCTCTAGGGCCTCCTTGCGCCGATTCAGATCCGGCGACGGCCCGCTGCCGTGACCGCCTTCTCCGGCTCGATCTTGCGCGGCTGGAACGGGTCGGGCAGGTCGTAGGCGCGTTGTACTTCATCGGCTCATAGGCCTTGACCTGGGGCAGCGCATCGACGCGCCCGCGCAGGCCCTGGCTGGATTGGTCAACGAACTCCTTGAGGTCCGAGAACTCGCCGCCGCCGCAGGAGGCGAGGACCAAGGTGCTGACAGCGATGAATGAGGCGGACGCGCATGGTCACTACTTGCCCTGCTTCGCTTTGTCCGCCTTCTCGCGCGCGGCCTTCCGCTGCGCATTGATCTCTTCCTCGTCCAGATAGCGGAAGGTCCGCGCAGTAGCGTCCATGACCAGGCTGCCGTCCTTGTCGAGCGGCGAAGCCGATGATTGTTCAGCGTGACGATGCGCGAAAGCTGCGATACGTCGCTGGCGAAGGCACCTATGTCGTGATAGTTGCCAGCCAGTTTGATCGGTGATCGGCAGCTCGGCGTAGAAGTCGGACATGATCTCTGCGCTGGCCGGCTTGAACAGCTCGAACTGCAGGCCGCGACCGAGGCCGGCCTGGTTGATGTCCGACAGCAGCGCTTCCATCTCCGGACTTGATTGGGCAGCTGCTTGAGCATGGCGCCGAATGACTGCTCGATGTCGGCCAGCTGCTTGCGGTAGGCCTCGAGGTTGATCGCCTGTCGCTTCTTGTCCAGGAACTGGCGTGCGCAGCTGCTCTTCCTTGCCGCGGGCCGCGGTCGAGTTCGTCCCACTGGTTGGACCAGTCGAACAAGTATCCTGCCGACCAGCGAGCAGCGATGAGCAGCAGCAACAGCGCGCCCAGCTTGGGCAGCGCGGGCCAGCTGCCGATATCGCGCGGATTGAGTCGTCTCGAGCTCGTCAAGAGTCATACGCGGCCTACCCGTGCTTCGGCGGCTGCGGCGAGCGCGGCGGGCATCTTGGTCGTCCTGCATGCCATCTTCTTTCGGCCGGGTGACTTTGACGTTCAGGTTGAACTCGTTGATGTTGGTGTCTGCCGAGCTTGACCGCCTTGATCTCGACCAGCCTTGGCTCCTCCAGCCAGGGTGAGGCCTCGAAGTTGCGCATCGAGCGTCGACACGCGGGCATTGGAAGTCGCGTAGCCCTGACGACGTTGACCACATCGCCGGTCTGCTTGATCTGCTTCAGGTAGAGCCCGTCCGGGCAGCTGGCGCACGAGCTGGTCGAGCAGACGAACCGCCTCCGTGCGGTTGGCCTGCAGCGACTCGACCACGCGCTTGCGCGCGAGCAGTGACGACGGTCTGCTCCTTGAGCTTCTTGATCTCGTCGATCTGCTTGTCGAGCTAGGCGATCTCGGCTCTCGAGATAGCGATTGCGCGATCGTTCTGCGTCTCGATGCGCTGCGCCAGGAAGCCGTGCACCAGAATGACCGCGCCGATGCCGATCGCCGACGGTCAGTAGCCGCCAGCACGAGAAACTGACGCTGCTGCGCCTTGCGTCGTACTGCCCGGTGGGGTAGTAGGTTGATTGGGATCATGCGTCGAACCTCCGCATGGCGAGGCCGCAGTTGCGACCACGCAGCGCCGGCGCATCCTGCGCAGCTGACGCTGCTTGATCTTCGGATGATACCCCATGTTGGCGAAAGGATTGGCCACCAGCGCATTGACTTCGGCGCGCTTGGCAACCGACCTGGTCCAGTCCGGGAATCGTCGCGCAGCCGCCGGACAGGAAGATGTGATTGACCTGGTTGATACTGCGTCGAGGTATAGAAGAACTGCAGTGCGCGCGTGACCTCCAGCGCCAGCGTCTCCATGAACGGGTTCAACACCTCGACCTCGTACGTGTCGGGCAGTCCGCCGTTGCGCTTGGCCGCTTCAGCCTCTTCCGGCGACAGGTTGTAGTGGCGCTGGATTTCCTGCGTGAGCTGGTTGCCGCCGAAGCGGCTGCTCGCGCATGTAGACCGACTGGTTGTTGCGCAGCACGTTGATGTTCATCATCGACGCGCCGACGTCGACCAGTGCGATGACCTGGTCGCGGCCCCCATCGGGCAGTTGCGTCTCCATCAGCTCGAACGCGGTCTGCGCGGCGAAGGCGTCGATGTCCATCACGATCGCCTTGAGGCCCGCCGACTTCGGCCGACCGCCACGCGGTCCTCGACCTTCTCCTTGCGCGAGGCCGCGATCAGCACTTCCACGTCCTCGGGGCTGTTGGGCGCCGGCCCGAGGATCTGGAAATCGAGGTTCACTTCCTCCAGCGCGAACGGGATGTACTGGTTGGCCTCCGGTCTCGACCTGCGTCTCCAGCTCGTCTTCGCGCAGGCCGGCTGGCACGGTGATCTTCTTGGTGATGACCTGCGCCGAGGGCAGGGCCATCGCCAGGTTCTTGATGCGCGAGCCCATGCGCTTCCAGCCGCGCCGCACCGAATCGCCCACCGCCTCGAGGTTCATGATGTTGCCGTCGACCACCGCGTCCTTGGGCAGCGGCTCGATCGCGTAGCGCTCGAGCCGGATACGGCCTTTGCCGCCGTCGCGCCAGCTCGACCATCTTGACCGAGGACGAACTGATGTCGACCCCGATCAAGGGCGGCGTCTTGGCCTTGAACAGATTGGCGAGCCAGATCACCGCCGAATTCGAATTTTCCTTTGAGCATAGAGCCGTTAGGCGAGATACCGACAATCTACATTAAATGCTAGCAACAAGCCTCAAAGCAAGTAAAGCTAATTTGGGCAAAGATTGACCGGACTTGGCTGAGAGCCATATAATGCGTGCATCTCCTCCCCCTTTAAGCAATTCCCGCCTGAAGCAACATTGATGCCCACACGTTGGTGGCTCTATCCGGTCCTTGCGCTCTGCACACCGATGCTGTCGGCGCTGCTATTGCTGGTCGGCTATGCGGCCGCAATCGTCTATCCGACGCTGCCGTCGCTCGAGCGCGCTCACCGCGTACAACCCAAAGATCCCGCTGCGAATCTTCAGCGCCGAGGGCTATCTGATCGGCGAGTTCGGCGAAGAGCGCCGCGCCGTGGTCAAGATCGCCGACGTTCCCGAGCCGCTGCGCCAGGCGATCCTCGCCGCCGAGGACGAGCGCTTCTACGAGCATGGCGGCGTGGACTACATCGGCGTGCTGCGCGCCATGCTGTCACAACTTCTCCGCCGGCGGCGCCAGACAGGGCGCCTCCACCATCACCATGCAGGTGGCGCGCAACTTCTTCCTGAGCAAGGAGAAGACGTTCACTCGCAAATTCAACGAGGCGCTGCTCGGCCTTCAAGATCGAGCACAGCCTCGACCAAGGACCAGATCCTCGAGCTCTACATCAACCAGATCTACCTCGGCCAGCGCGCGTATGGCTTCGCGTCGGCCGCCCAGGTCTATTTCGGAAAGAATCTACGGGACTTGAATCTGGCTGAGATCGCGATGCTAGCCGGGCTGCCCAAGGCGCCCGTCGCGCTACAACCCTGTCGTCAATATGCAACGCGCGAAGGAGCGGCAGCTGTACGTATCTGCGCCGCATGCGCGAGCTGCAATTTCATCACAGCAAGCGCAGTTCGATGAGGCGAGTCACAAAGCCGATCGCATCGTCAGGCGCGATCCAGCCGAGTTCGCCACGCGCGCCGACTATCTTCGCGGAGATGGTGCGCCAGTCGATCTACGAGCGCTACCAGGAGGAGGCCTACACGCGCGGGCTTCACGGTCTACACCACGCTGTTCGAAGGTCGATCAGGATGCGGCCTACGCCGCTGTGCGTCGAGGGTGCTGGACTACGACAGACGCCACGGCTACCGCGGCGCCGAGGGCTATTTCGACCTGCCGCAGAAGCGTCTCCGAAGAAGCGCTCGAAGACGCGCTGCAGGAACAGATCGAAAGCGACGACATCTACCCGGCGCTCGTGCTGGACGTCGAACGCCAAGGCGCGTCAAGGTCTATCGCAAAGGCGGCGAGACTGATCGAGATCGGCGGCGACGGCCTGCAAGTTCGCGCGCGCCGATGATCGGCGACAAGGCGCCCTCAACAATCGCAAGCTTCAGCCGCGGCGCGCTGATCCGCGTCCAGCAGGACGACAAGGGCGGCTGGCAGATCGTGCAGCTGCCCGCAGGTCGAAGTCGGCGCTCGGTGTCGATGGACCCCAACGACGGCGCCATGCGCGCGCTGGTGGGCGGCTTCGACTTCAACCGCAACAAGTTCAACCACGCGACGCAGGCCTATCGCCAGCCGGGCTCGAGCTTCAAGCCCTTCATCTATTCCGCGGCGCTGGAGAAGGGCTTCACGCCGGCCACCGTCATCAACGACGCGCCGCTGGTCATCGACGCCAGCGAGACCGGGTCCGTGCCCTGGGAGCCGAAGAACTTCGACGGCACGTTCGACGGCCCGATCCGGCTGCGCACGGCGCTCACCAAGTCGAAGAACCTGGTGTCGATCCGCATCCTGCAGGCGATCACGCCCGCAGTACGCCCAGGACTACATCACCCGCTTCGGCTTCGACCCCAAGCAGCATCCGCCTTACCTGACCATGGCGCTGGGGGCCGGCTCGGTCACCCCGCTGGAAATGGCGACGGGCTACTCGGTGTTCGCCAACGGCGGCTACAAAGTGGCGCCCTATTTCATCACTAGCGCGTGGAGGACGCTGGCGGGCGAGTGCTGGCAAAGGCCGCGCCGGTGCGGCGCCGGCGAGGGCGCCCAGCGCACGATCGACAGCCGCAATGCCTTCGTGATGTACAACATGATGCAGGACGTGATCCGCGGCGGCACCGGTGCGCGCGCGATGTCGCTCGGTCGAACCGACCTGGCGGGCAAAACCGGCACCACCAACGATCAGATGGACGCCTGGTTTGCCGGCTTCCAGCGCAATCTGACTGCGTGGTGTGGATCGGGTTCGACCTGCCGCGCTCCGCTCGGGCCGAACGAGACCGGCGCCGTGGCGGCGCTGCCGATCTGGATTTCCTATCATGGGCGCGGCGCTCAAGAGTGTTGCCCGAGGAGTCGCCGGCCGGTGCCGGAAGGCGTGATCGCTGCGCGCATCAATCCCGAAACCGGGCTTGCGCGACCCGGCACGCGAAAAATACGATGATCGAGTACTTCTACCACGAGAATCTTCCGGCCGAGGAAGAGGCCGCGACCGGTTCCGGAAACGCCGACTCGGAGCCGCGGCGGCCGGAAGACAGTCAAAAACGAGATCTATTGACTCGGCCGCAGCATGAGCAAGAGACACGCCAGCCAACCGAGCGCAGATGCGCGGCCGTATCGCTCATCTGGCGGCCCGCATGATCGCCGAGGACGGGATCAGCGACTACGGACTGGCCAAGCGCAAAGGCCGCGCCGTCAGGCCGGGGCGCCCGACTCTCGCAACCTGCCCACGAACGTCGAGATCGAAGATGCCTGCGCGCCTACCAGGCGCGCTACCAGCGCCGACGAGCACCGGAGCGACTGTTGCAGCATTTGCGCCTGCTTGCGCTGGAGATGATGCGTCTGCTCGAGCCGTTCAGCCCGCATCTGACCGGACCAGTACTTTCGGGCAGCGCCGGGCGGCATGCCGAGATCCACCTGCCACTTGTACACCGACGACGTGAAGGAGCTGGAGGTGTTCCTGCTGAATCGGAGATCCCAATCCGCACGGGCGAGACGCGCGTGTGGTCGAGGCGACGTAAGCACGGCGGTTCCAACCTTTCAGATCAGTACACAGGAAGCGCCGAGTATTCGATCACCGTGCTCGGGCTCCGCATCGTCGCCAGCCGCTGCGGGCGACATCCGAAGGCCGCCGCGCTGGAGCGCGCGCCGCTGAGTCGGTCGAGTCCCTGGTGGCGGACGGCAGCCAGTAGGTTGTGCCGTGTCAGCGCACGCAACGCCGCATCCCCATGCCGCCGTGGTTACGGCCCATTCGGCGGGCGAACCCGCCGCGGTCGATCCGTCAGAGTATCAGCCTTGCGAGCACAGCGCGCGGCCTGAAGCGCAAAGTAGGTCAGAATGCCATCGCGCACCCGCACGCTTGAAGGCCAGCAGCGCTTCCATCACGCACGTGCGCTCGTCCAGCCAGCCGTTCCCGCAAGGCGGCCTTGAGCATGGCGTACTCGCCGCTGACCTGGTACACGTAGGTCGGCGCCTTGAATTCGTCCTTCACGCGGCCGGACGATGTCGAGATAAGGCATGCCCGGCTTCACCATCACCATGTCGGCGCCTTCCGCCAGATCCAGTCCCACCTCCCACAGCGCCTCGTTGCCGTTCGCTGGATCCATCTGGTAGGTGTATTTGTTGCCCTTCCCCAGCATTGCGGCCGGAGCCGACGGCGTCCCGGAACGGCCCGTAGAAACCCGGACGCGTACTTGGCCGAGTAGGCCATGATGCGCGTATGGATGAAATCGCCCGCCGTCGAGGGCCGCGGCGCAGCGCGCCGACCCGTCCGTCCATCATGTCCGAAGGCGCGACGATGTCGACGCCTGCGCCCGCGCCTGCGGTCAGCGCCTCTGTTCGCATCCAGGATGGCTATGGTCTCGTCATTGAGAATATAGCCGCTGTCGTCGATCGACACCGTCCTGGCCGTGGCTGGTATACGGATCGAGCGCAACGTCGGTCATCACCCCAACTCGGGAAACTGCTTTTCAGCGCAGCGGCGATGCGGGAATGAGGCCGTCGGGATTGGCGCCTCCTTGCCATCCGGGCTCTTGAGGCTGGGCTCGATAGCGAGGAAACAACGCCAAGCACGGGAATGTGGAGCTTGAGGGCACTCTTCCGCCACGGGAGGCGATCGAGCGCGTCAGGCGTTCTACGCCAGGCATCGAGGGGACCGGTTGCGCGGCGTTGCGGCCCTCGATGACGAACACCGGAGCAGATCAAACCGTCCGCGGTGAGGCGGTTTTCACCCGCGCCAGGCGGCGGGAGAATCATCGCGCCGCGCAGGCGGCGCATGCGACGCTGCGGATTACCGTCCGAGAACGTCCCCATGAGCAATACTGGCCGGTGGTTGGCTGGTGGCGGCGGGGACCCCGAAACATGAAAAAGCGTTGTAAACCACAGGCCACGGCCACGGCGGAACGGAACTTCTGCGCCGCGGGGGCGTCATAACACTAGACGGTTTCGTCTCCCAGCTGCAACTCCTACTGAGGCGAGATTGCCTTGATCCCAACTGAGGCTTCACCTTTGGCTTTTAATCCCCTTTGGCCGAGGGTTTTCTCTTTCTCAGACGCCGATTCTGCAGCGGTTCAACTGTCTTCTCAATCCTCGAGCCTGCGGCCCTCGTCTTCTTGCGGCGACGCGCTGGGCGAGATCAGTCGCGCCCAGTAGTCGCGGCGAGAGCGTCAGCCGCGCTTGGTCCAGGCCGATCAGCGAAGCGCTGGAGAACAGTTGTACGCATCGCAGCTGGATAGCCAAGCGCGACAGCACCTCTCGCGTCTCCGGTCAGCTGGCTGCTGCGCGCGCTTGCCGTGGCAACTTTGTCCGCCTTGGTCAGGAGGATGTGAACCGGCCTGAGGGTAACGCCGAACCAGTCGAGCATGCGCCTATCCAATGGCGTCAGCGGATGCCGCGCATCCATCACCAGGATCAGCCCCCGCAGCGCCCGCCGCTCGCGCAGATAGGTTCCGAGCAACGCTCCCAGCGCGCCTGCACGTCGGCAGGCACCTTTGCAGCGCAGCCGTAGCCGGGCAGATCGACGAGATGATACCCATCGCCCAACTGGAAGAAGCTGATCAGTTGCGCGGCGTCCAGGTGTGCGGCTGATAAAAGGCGAGCTTGCGGCGGCCGCAAGGGGCGACCGATCGCGCTCGACTTGCCAGCGTTGGAGCGGCCCGCTGCAGCTGCACCTTCTGCACCACGGTCGGGCGGAAGCTGAAAGCAATTCGCCGACGCTGAGCAGGAATCTGGGGGATTGGAGCACAGCTGTACGCAATGGGCCCGCAGGCGCTGGATAGGCTGAATGCGCGCTTTGTTTTGCGCCGTCTCGAAGGCTTTCGGCCGTTGCTACCGAGGCGCGCGGAATCGCCCCAGCATACAGGAGTGAAGATGAAGCATCCTCGAGCGACCGCTCCTCCTTGTGGTCCTCGCCGCCGCATTTCTGTGGTGGCGACGGCCCAAGATGCTGCCGCGGCCCGGGGCGATCCAGCCAAAGCCCAACCCATCGTCAACACGGTCTGCGCCGCCTGTCACGGCGCGGACGGTACCGCTGGCAACCAGTTCGCCGGCCAGCATGCGAGCTACCTGTACAAGCAGTTGTCCGACTGCTGTACGGCCGGCGCAAAGAACGCCGTCATGAGCAAGCATGGTGGCTGCCCTGTCCGATGACGATCTGCGCAATCTCGCCGCGTACTTCGCCAGGCTCAGAAGGTCAAGCCCGATCGTGGCCAAAGACCGCAGCCTCGTCACCGCCGGGCAGAGGCTCTATCGCGGTGGCGACAGCGAGACCGGCGTACCGGCCTGTTCCGGCTGCCACTCGACGGCGCAGGGATTCCAGCTCAGTATCCGCGGCTCGCGGGACAGCACGGTGAATACACCAACTCCCACCGTAGCACTTCCGCAGTGGCGAGCGCCAACGATCCCAATGCCATGATGCGCACCCATCGCGTCCCGGCTGCACCGACAAGGAGATGGCCGCTTTGGCCGACTACATCTCCGGCCTGAGGTGGCAGACCTCGCCTCAGCGAACCTAGGGAGGCCAGCCTTCTGGTGGCATACCGACTCGCGGGAGCCAATCTCAACCGTGCTCGTTGAGCTGCCGGAAATACGCGGGCCAGCAACACTCAACCGTCTGCGCCGTATCGCCCGCCGTATGCGCGACTGAAACAAACCCCGCCTCGAACGCTGACGGCGCGAGATACACGCCCTGCGTCGAGCATGGCGTGGAAGAAGCGGCTGAAGCGACTCCCGCTGTCGCACGCCATCACTTCGCAGCCGTACTGCGGCGGGCACGCGCTGCGCGAAATAGAGGCCGAACATGCCCTCCGACCGACTGCAGCCGAGAAGGTCACGCCGGCCGCGCGACGCGGCCTGCGGCCGATGCACCTCCGTAGCCAGCGCGCGTCGCGGCGCGCGAGGCGTCTCGTAGAAGCCCGGGCGCTTCCGTGCGCGGTCGAAAGCGTCGCGAGGCCCAGGCGGCCACCGCGACCGGATTGCCCGAGAGCGTGCCGGCCTGGTACACGGGGCCGAGCGGCGCGATGCTCTGCCATGATCGTACGCGCCGGCCGCCGAAGGCGCGACGGGCGCCCGCCGCCGACGACCTTGCCGAGCGTCGTGCAGGTCGGGGTCGACGCCCGTACATTCCCCGCAGCGCCCTGCAGGCCGATGCGGCAGCCCGGTCATCACTTCGTCGAAGATCAGCACGGCGCCGTGACGCGTGCACAGCTCGCTGCAGTCCTTGGAGGAAACCGTCCGCGGCGTGGAGCGACCAGGCCCATGTTGCCGGCCACAGGCTCGACGATCACCGCGGCAATGCTTGCCTTCGCGCTCGAACGCGTGCGCGCCACGCCATCGATGTCGTTGAAATCGAGTACCAGGGTGTGCGCCACAGTTTTCTGGCGGCACACCACGAACTGGGCTGCCCGAACGTGAAAGTAGCAATACGTAACTGAACGAAGTACAA
>ERZ1370068.7730-contig-663_pt1 | contig 29608 bp, 44 predicted proteins | sample MGYA00561227_ERZ1370068 | MGnify/ENA primary metagenome ERZ1370068 (study PRJEB38410, sample SAMEA6850437) | metagenome | study: Metagenomic assessment of the ecological functions of the soil: analysis of the soil microbiota associated with the...
CTATTACGTATTGCTTTCTTGATGATTCCATCATGGCGCTCGTCTGTCGCAGTATCAAACTCCAGGCGCGCAGCCTGCTTCCGTGGTTTTTTCCACAACGGCGACCGGAGAGGCGCGAGTTACACCAGACCGGGCGACGGTTTTTGTCGGAGTTCAGACGAAGCGGGCCCGGATCGCCGCAGCCGCGGGCGCGGAGAATGCCCGCCGGCAGCGGGCTATTCTCGATACACTTCGGGCGCTTTTGGAATCTCGGGCGATCGCGTCTCGACGATGAACTACAATGCGCCGGACATGCAGTAAAGCCCAAACGGGCAAACCCTCCTAAAATCACCGGCTACACTGTGACAAACATCAGAGCGGAGGTGCAGCGGCTCGTGAGCGCACGCCGGCCGGTATCATCGATGCCGTCGCCGTTGCGCAGGGCTGGAAACGAGATAATCGAGTGCAGCTCTTCTCGTCGAAAGCAGATCTCGGCCTCAGTCGCGCCGCGCTTGCTACCGCAGTGGGAAATGCGGCGCTAGCCGATGCCGAGCGCTGCGCGCGCGGCTGGCGGCAGTCTGGCGTCTGTTGCCTGGCTCGACAAATGAGTTTCCCATCCGGCCATGCAGATGGACAGATGGGAAGTGGTAGCAATGGCCCAGGCGAAAACACCGATCGTAGTGCCGGCCAGCAGACTGGGCAGTCGTCGTGACCGTCTCTGCGAGGATGGGCGCTCGTTTCACGGGCCAGGTAGTCGGTGCGCCGAAGCGTCGGTAGAACTCGTGCCGACACCCTCGCCCCGTCTTCTGTTCTTGTGGCGTGCCACGTGGCACAAGATACCGCACAGCCAGCGTGGCTACGTTGGTTACGCGGAGAAGCGGAGAGAGGCCTGATAGACTGGCGGCTGCCTTCCATGACATGTCGCGCCTCGTGCTGATCCCCGATGGCGTCGCCGTACAGCTTCGAGCCCCAGCCAATTGTGGCCTCCAGTGTCATCGCGATAGCGAACCAAAAGGGTGGCGTCGGAAAAACAACGACTGCTGTAAACCTTGCCGCGAGTCTCGGCCGCGGCCGTCATGAACAGCGAACTTTGCTGGTCGACGGAGATCCCCGGCGGAAACGCGCCACGAGCGGCGTCGAGGCATCCAGCCTGACGCGAATCTCGACGACGGTACTACGACGTTCCAGATCGGCGACCGGCCGCTGAAAGACGCAACCATTCGGCAACCGGACTTCACGCAGAGCCTGACGTGGGCTCCCAGCCACGCCTCGATCTGGCCGGAGCAGAGGTCGAGTTGTGGTCGATCGCGGGAACCGCGAGCGGATGATGCGGAACGCTGTCGAAGGCATTCGAGACAGCTACGACTACGTCCTGATCGACTGCCCGCCATCGCTTGGTCTGATCACACTGAACATGCTTGCCGCCGCTGACGCGCTCCTCATCTCCTCCAGTGCGAGTACTACGCTCACGAGGGTCTCTCACAGCTCCTCAATACGGTGCATCTGATTCAGCGGAGCGTGAACACCGAGCTTGCCATCGAAGGCGTGTTGCTGACGATGTACGACGCTCGCCTCAACCTCTCCCGTCAGGTCGCCGCAGAGGCGAGAGAATACTTCGGCGGAGAGGTTTTCGGAGACCGTCGTACCGGATAACGTCCGCTTGGCAGAGAGCGCCGGTTTCGAAAGCCTATCATTTTGTACGATGTGGCATCCGTTGGGGCGCAGGCGTATATGAATGTGGCAAAAAGAGTTTATGGCACGGCGCTCATGAGCGCCGAGAAGCCGCGCAGGCTCGGCAGGGGGCTGGAGGCGTTGATTCCAGGATCGACTCTGCATCCACTCCGGCGGCGGTCAGCGACCTCCAGCGAATCGCTCTGAGTCGCGTGCGTCAAGAACCCCTACCAGCCGCGTCGTCAGTTTGATTCCGCGGAATTGGCGGGCTCGAGCGCACCGCTCGGGGCACGAGCGGCCTGCTTCAGCCAATATCACCGTTCGCCGCCAGGGGCGACGCGTTTGAACTGATCGCCGGCGAGCGACGCCTTCGGGCTGGCTACGAATCTGGGCTGGACCGAAATCTCGGCGATTGTGCGCGACTACGCATGACCGGACGATGCTCGTCCTGGCCCTCGTCGAGAAATCTGCAACGATCGAACTTGAATGCGATCGAAGAGGCGCGTGGCTATCGCAAGCTGATCGAGGAATTTCGACTGACAGCAGCGGCAGGTCGCCGAGGCGGTGGGGAAGGATCGAACCACAGTGACCAACCTGTTGAGGGTGCTCTCGCTGCCGGAGCAAGTGCAGCAAATGGTCGAGGGCGGTGCAATCAGCACTGGCCATGCTCGCGCACTGCTTGCCCTGAATGACACGCAGCAGTCGCTTCGGCTCGCCAACGAGACGGTGGCCCAGGCGCTCAGTGTCAGAGAATTGGAAAGGCGCGTTCGCGAGTTGATCAAACCCGAGATCACATCCGCGACGTCCGGGAAGGCGACCTCGGCACCAGGCGGAAAGCCCACGCCGACAGACCCAGGCGTGCGCCGCATTGAAGACGATTTTGCGTCGCTATCTGCAGACGGACGTCGAGTTCACCCTCAGTGGGTCGGCCCAGGGACGGATCGAAGTATCGTTTTATCTCGAACGACGACTTGGATCGAATACTTGACCTCGTCTTGCGGGAACGCCGACAGGATTACTAGCACTATCGTCTCTCGATAGCGCCACTATCACAGCATACTAGCTACCGGACTCGGCTGCCCAAAAACGGCTGCAGCAGTCGATATCGACGAAATCTACACAATGTGCACAGTCAGCTAAAGCCAGGCACATCAACGACTAAGCTCATCGATATGGCGTTCGCTCGTCTGTTTTCCACATCTGCTCTTGCTCTGACGCGTTTGGCTTCCTCGCCGGGTTGTGGTGGGTCAAACGCCGGAACTTCGAACGGAGCTCAAAGGTCGCCCTTCACGCCCGGGCCCATCTCCGGACCAGTCGTGGAATGGCGGGGCGTACGAAAGCGCCTCATGCGCATCAGAGACAGCCTCGGCGCTCAAGTCAGCCACATCCAAACAAAAACTCCCGCCGAGTTTGAGGAAAATTTTCGGCAGTACGGCGCACAGGGTATTCCCTCGTCTTCGGCCACGGGTTCGAGTTTCAGGACGCGCCGCAACGCGCGTCGCTCCGGATTTTCCCAAGACGGTACTTCGTGACCACGTCTGGGACGACAGCCGGGCCCAACCTCGCCGGATTGGTTTTGGTTTGCCGACGCATCCTACCTCGCCGGAATTCTCGCGGCGTCCGTCACCAAGACGAACAGGCTCGGCGTGATCGGCGGAACGGAGCTGCCGCCGGTCGTAGAGCTTTCGCGCCTTTCAGAAGGGCGCGAGAGAGATCAACCCATCGATTGAGGATCGTCACGTCATACGTGATGGAAACTGGGACGACGTCAGCGCCGGCAAGGAGCAGGCACTCGCGCAGATCTCACGCGGCGTGGATGTCATATTCCAGAATGCTGATGCTGCGCGGCCTCGGCGTATTTCAGGCCGCGCGAGAAAAAAGAACACGCTCGTCATCGGATCGAACTCCAATCAGAATGGCGTTGCGCCCGACGTCACGCTCGGCAGCGTGGTCATCGACCTACCGCTCGCCTTTCCTCACGATCGCCAAACAGATCAAGGCGGGAACGTTCAAGCCGGGGTCATTCAGCTGGCGAATCATCGCGCGTCGTCATACTGCGTGCTGAACCCGTCGCTGGCGCAACGAATTCCGCCAGCGGCGCGAACGCGTTCATCGACTCGCTTCAGGCGAAGATGTTCGGCGGGCCAACTCACCGTATCGCTGGACAGCCTCGCCGCGAATCGCTGACATGCCCAGCCTCGCCGACGTCGCGAATTTCTTGATGCAACTCCAAACATCGCTCGCGATTCCGGATTATCCAGCGGCGGTGAACGGCGTGCAGCTGGCGAACACCGGACGCGATCGAGCGCGTCGCAGCCGCGGTGGATTTCTCGAGCGAAACGGTGAGCGGCGCTATCGGCCGCCGGCGCCCGGCTGCTCCTCGTGCACCACGGCATGTTCTGGGGCGGCGTGCGGGCGTTGACGGGGCATCGTCACCGTCGGCTTCATGCCGCTGATCACGCACGACATTGCACCGTCTATGCGGCGCATCTACCGCTCGACGTCCATCCGTCGCTTCGGCAACAACGCGCTTCTCGCACGGCTGCTGGAATTGGAGCCGCGAGGCGGATTCGCGAAGTACCAGTCGATCGACGCTCGGCCTGAGCGGGTCCCTCTAAACGTCCCCACGCGAATGCTCGGCCGAGAAGGCCCGCTCATTGGCCGAGCAGTACGGCGCGGACAGCTCGTCGCCGCGCTGTTCGCTTCGCTGACCGCGTGACGCGCGCATGGGGGATCTGTTCCGGCGCCGGCGCGGGCGCTCGGCAACGTTGCGCGAAGCGGCGGCCAAGGGACCTCGACACGCTCGTCGTGGGCGAAGGTCCTCATCACACGGCCGTCGAAGGCACGTGAACTGGGAATCGTCGTTCTTTACGCGGGCCACTATGCGACGGAGACACTCGGCGTCCGCGCCGTCGGCGATATGCTGGCTGAGCAGCTCGGCGTGACGTCGACGTTCGTCGACGCGCCGACCGGTCTGTGACATCGCCCGCCTCGCGGACCCAGCGCGTCCCGGCGCTCGCGCTATCAAAGATCTCCTGAAACATTTCGGATCGGTCACCGCGCTGAACGATGTGTCATTCACTGTACGAGCGGGAACGGTGCACGCGCTCGTGTTGGCGAAAACGGAGCTGGAAAAAGACGACGCTGATGCGTGTCGCGTTTGGTCTGATCACCGCGGACACTGGAACGATCACTGTCGCGGGTACCGGCCGGCAGATCACCTCGGCCGCCGACGCCATCGATGCCGGTATCCGGGATGGTCCATCAGCATTTTACCGATATGTGCCGGCGATGACCGTCGCGGAGAACGTCGCTGGCTCCCGGCGGCAGAGGCCGACTGTCGATGACGGACGCGAGCCGTCAGAGTCATCGACATCGCGCGGCGCGGATTCGGTCCTCGACCCGGTGCGCGCGGCGGAGCTGCCGGTCGGCGGACAACAGCGGCTGGAGATCGTAAAAGCGCTGGCGCGCAATACACAAACGCTGATACTCGACGAGCCAACAGCGGTTCTCGCTCCGGCCGGAAGCCGATGAATACCAGCTACTGGTGGCTCAGGCGGTTCGCCGCATGGCGGAAACGCCGTCGTTCTCATCACCCACAAGCTGGACGAAGCGCTGAGGATTGCCGACGACGTGACCGTGCTTCGCCGCGGCCGAGTCGCGCTGCACGCCGCCGCGCGTACCGTGGCGCCGGATGGCCTCGCAGGACGCAATGCTCGGCGAGGATTTGTCGCCGACGGGCAATGCTCCAATGGATCGATCGATTGGTCGCGCCGTTGTCGCCGTCGAGGGTGTCGATGTGCTGGAATGACCGGGGACTTGTCGCCGTTCGAGACGTGAATCTTTCGATTCGTGCCGGCGAGATCGTCGGGCTCGCGGCGATCGAAGGGGCGGGAGCAGAGAAGAGCTGTTACGAGCGCTCGCAGGGCGAGCGCTCATCGCACAAAAAGGCGAGTTGCGGTTGCCGGAGTCCATCGGCTTCGTGCCCGAAGATCGCCATCGCGACGCGCTGGTACTTGGCTTACGCTGGCGGAAAAGCGTCGCTCTCGAAAGGCGCGGGGAATCGACGCGGCCGCCTTACACTCGGTGGAGACTCGTGAGCGCACCGTCGCGCTCTTGGACGAAGTTTGACGTTCGCGGCGGAGGGGCGGGTTCGGCAGCTCGGAATCTGTCCGGTCGGCAATCAGCGTAGTTCGTCCTTGGGCGGGAGAGCCGACCTGGTGCGCCGGAGCCCCAGCGGTCGTCGAGCACCGACGCGAGGACTCGACATTCGAGCAACCGCGGCAGTCCAGGATCGGTTGCGGACCCGCAGCCGGCGCGTGTGGGCAGCGGTGGTGATCTACTCGAGCGATCTGGACGAGGTGATTGCTCTGGCGAGTCGAGTCTTCGTACTGCACGCCGGGATCGTGCGCGAGAATACCCCGCGACCGCGACCGGGTGGGCTTGGCAATGCTAGGGCTCGCCTAGAAGCTCCGCGGGCAATCGCGGTGTGTCTGGGCCGACAATTCCCAAGCGGACTCATCGAGGATGCAATCCCGGGAAATTTTCCCGGTTCCTGATGTTGGTGCAAAACAACTAGCCACAGCCGCCATGCAAGTCGCTGCTAAGCAGCGTTTTATAGCTTCTGTCGCGCGGGCATCATCGTTTGCTTTAGAGGCTGTCGCTGACCGGGGCCTTCTTCAGTCGTGGCCGCGAGCATCGATCAGAAATGGCGCGTTCAACTAGCTCCACGCAGCGTTCTTCTTAACCCAAACTGGTGACCCTGTGAGACTCCTTCCATTCTATCCCACTTCCTCGTCGTTCTGTCCGCCGCCACGTTTGCGGCCTGCGACAACGGCGCAAAGCAAACTCGCCACGCTGACGACGACCGATTCGCTCCGCGTTGATTCCCTCTCGAACGTCCGTAAGGAGTTCGCTCGGAAGAGGTGATGACGTCGACGCAGTTCGTGAACCAGATCACAGCACGAGCTCGCAAAGCCAAGGCGATCGCGGCCAAGCCGGGCCCGCAGCTCGAGTCGACGGCCGAGATGTCGCAGGTGAATGACCAGCGCAAGGCAGTTGTCGCTCGCATCGCGCACCTCGTCGCGTGGCTTGACTCCGTTCAGACCCAGTCTCGCCAGCACGCGTGCCCGCCTGCGGCGCTTTCCGAAGGATTCGGCGTTGGTCGAGCAGGGTTGCCAGCGTATGAGAAGAGCGTCGCGGATCGCGGGCAGCGGCCGAGCGTCAGCGGGCGCAGGTTCCAGACGGTGATCGATAGCCAGACCGTTCGCATTGCCTCGCTTGGGCAAGTCGGTCGACACGCTCACTAACACGCTCACCGTGGTCGCACCGCATCGGCCGATAGCGATCGGCCATCTGACCACCGAAAAGAACACGCGTACTACGTCGTCGGCACCGACGGACGAGCTGATCAAGAAGGGCACTCTTTGCGGCCGAAGGCCAGAAGCGCTTCTTGCTCGTTGGCTCACGCAACGTCGCCGCCGGCTCGTGAGCTGGATCCTGCGAACTTCACGAAGATCGATCGCCTCCCGAACCGCACCATCACGCTGCCCGAGGGCGAGTACAGATCTTCTCGCGCCAGAATCCGGCGTACCGCGACGCCGCAGGCCGTAAGGATGGCAAGATGGCGGGCGGTCTCACGATCGATCAGCCGGAGCGTTTCTGGGAGACGTCGCGCCTCTTGATCATCGTTCGCTCGTAATACGTGCAGTAAGGGCACCGCGCCTGTTCAGGGCGCACGCCCCAGTGGCCTCGAGGTGCTTCACGGCGCCTCGAGGCCGCTCTTTACGCCAGAGCTTTCATGTAGTGCGATGGGCCGACCAGATTGCGCCGCATGGAGTCGACACGTCTTGACGTCCTGGTCGTGGACGACGAGCCGGCGCGCTGCGCGAAGTGCTAACGTCGCTTCGCATTGAGGATTGGGTCACGAGGTTCGCGCCGTTGGGGATGCCGTCGAGTGCGAGCGCGAGGCTCGACCGCCGGCGCCCCGACATCGTGCTATCGTGTCGGTTCTTCCGGGGGAGTCGGGACTGAGCTGCTCAAGCGCGTAAAGCGGCAGGACGAGCGGCTCCCGATGGTGATGACCGCGCATGGGAACATCGACGCCGCGGTCGAGGCGATGAAAGCCGGAGCCACCGACTTTCTCACCAAGCCGCTGGACTACGCGATGTTGTACGCCCTCCTCGAGGCAGACGGCGAGTGACGTCCGCCAGCGGCGTGGCAGCCAGTCGCTGAGCGATCGGCTCGAGCGACAGACGCCGGCCGGAGGGATGGTCGGACAGAGTCGCTCGATGCGAGAGATTCAGCGCACCATCAGGTGCTGGCCTCCGAGCGACGCGTCGGCGATCATCACGGGAAAAAGCGGTACCGGCAAAGAGGTCGTGGCGCGCGCCGTTCACGCGTTGAGCGCGAGGCGAAACAGGCCATTCATCGCGATCAACGCGGCGGCCATCCCGGAGGGCTCGATCGAAAGCGAGATCTTCGGTCACGAGCCGGGAGCTTTCACCGGAGCGACGCGCGCGCGTCCAGGAGTATTCGAGCTGGCGAACGGCGGGACGCTCTTTCTCGACGAGATCGCCGAGATGCCGATCTCGCTGCCAACACGCTGCTCCGGATTCTCGAGGGACGGCCGAGCACGCCGGCTCGGCGGGAGCAAGGAAGTACAGTTCGACGTGCGCGTCATCGCCGCGACAAACCGTTCGCCGGCCCAGGCCGTCTCGCGATGGCATGCTCCGCGAGGATTTGTTCTATCGGCTGAACGTGTTCGAGTCTCGCTTCCGGCGCTCAACGAGCGTTCCGAGGACATCGGTCTGCTCGCGCAGCACTTTGTGGGAGAGTTCGGGCGCAAGCACCAGATGAACGTGGAAGGCGTGTGGCGCCGCGGCGGGCGCGTTGCTCGGAGCCGCATCCGTGGCCGGGAAACGTCGAGAGTTGCGCAATGTGATCGAGCGCGGCCGTGATCGTCGCCAGGGCGGCTGGATCGAACCGCGGCATCTGCCGCCGTATCTCAAGCGTCGGCCCCAGGCGCCAAGTCGACGCTGACGCTTCCCGCCGGGACGACGCTGGCCGAGGCGGAGCGCGTTGCTCATTCTTCAAACGGCTTGGAACGCGTGGGGAACAACAAGGCCGAGGCGGCGCGGCAGCTCGGGCTCGACGTGAAGACGATCCGCAAACAAGCTGCGCAGCTACGGGCGCGGACGAATGACGTGCTCGCGAACCGGCTGCGCGGCGCATTCTGAGTTTTATATCGCGCTGCTCGCCGTGCTGTTGCTGTCATCACGTGCAGAACGATCCAGCACACCGTCGGCGAAGCCGAACATGAGCTCGCGACCATCGTTCCGACTCGGCGTGACGTCGACCGAGCAGCTGGCGCCGTATCACGCAGATGGGCAACTACGCCGAGAAATACTTCGTTACCAGCGATGCGGGCTATCTCGACAAGTTTCTCGAGACCGCGCGCTGCGCGTACGGACTTCGAGCCTCGATAGTCTTCGGAGACTTTCACTGAGCCGCGGCGGAACGACGCTGGATCGCGCCGCTCGACAGCAATTGGCAAAAGATCGCCGGCGAGGCACAACAGTTGGCCGACCATCGCAAGGTTCGGCCTGACTCCGCGAGTCCGTCGCTGCGCGCATCTGCGCGAGCTGCTCAGCCACGTGCAGCTCGAGACGCAACAGCTTGCGAATGCTGCGCAGTGATGCGATGGACGGTCGAACTGAAAGCGGCCGCGGCCAGTCGGCGCAGAGAGCGGAGCGTTTTTCGTGGATTGCCGCCGTCGGCGCGCTGCTGTTGAGCATTCTCTTATCGGCGCTGCTCGCCCGCTCGATCGTTCTTCCTCTCGAGCCGACTCGCCGGAAGGCACGCGCGAGGTGTCGGCTGGACGCTTCGACTATCGTCTCGAGATGTCGGGAACTGACGAGTTCGCGCAGGTGTCGCACCGACTTCAACTCGATGACGGAGCGGCTCGACGAGCTCGATCGCATGAAGCGGGATTTCGTATCGAAGGTGTCGCACGATCTCAAGACGCCGCTTTCGTCGATGCAGGAAACGATCAGCGCGTTGCTCGACGAGCTGCCGGGTCCACTGACGCCGAAGCAGCGCCAACTGCTCGAGCTCAATCGCGACGGCGGGAAAAGGCTGTCGGCGATGCTGAGCAAGCTGCTCGACCTTTCGCGAATCGAGGCTGGTCTCGAGCCCGACTATCAGATGGTGGACGTCGTTCAGCTCGTTCGTCATTCGGTGGAGCGGATGAACGCCGCGCGGCGAGAGCGAGGTCTGCAGACGTCGATCGCGGAACCCGCGCGCCGATTGCTGGTACGAGGCGATTCGGCCGGGCTTGCTCAGGTGTTCGACAACTTGCTCGAGAACGCGATAAAATTCTCACCGAGCGGCGCCGAGGTTGGCGTAGCGATCGTCGAGTCTGCCGATGGGTTCTGAGCGCGTGCACCCTGAACGTTGGGCGGCGCTTCAGCATCGCGCGTTGGAGGAGACGCCGTCCTACTCACAGTTGCCGACGCAGGCCCCGGAGTTCCCGACGAGGACAAAGGAGCGCATCTTCGCGCGGTTTTACCAGTCGGCGGCTGGTCGCGCGATTCCGGCTCGCGGGGTGGGACTTGGGTTGACGATCTGCCACGAGGTTGTCATGGCGCATGGCGGTGCGATCTGGGTGAGTGACAACACAGCCGCGCGGCAGCCGTGTTCAACGTTCTGCTCCCCGGTGCGCGTGAGCATGTCGGATGAGGCGCAGATCGCTGCTACAGCCACCGGCGCGCAGGGCGTGACAGCGCAGTGTCGCTGAGTCGCTTGCCGCGCCTTGCAGCGCTGCTCGGTGCGCGGGCGTTGCCTGTGCCAGTGCGACGCAGTTCGATCGCTACTTGGATGAGCGACGCTGGTCCGACGCCGCTCGCGCTATTCTCCGCCGACTCGTCGCTGCTCAACGACGACCGCGCATGTATGCGGCGGGCGTTTTGTACGGCTCACCGGAACGGCCGACGTTCGATCCGGCGATCGCGAGCGACGTGCTGCGACGTCTCATCTCGCGGTTTCCGCGCAAAGCAAGTATCGCAACGACGCCGCGAGTCGGTTGGCGCTGCTCGATCAAGTCATCAGCGCGCGGCAGCGACGCCGAGAACCGGCAGCGCGATTGGCGGCGGAGATCGAATCATTGACCGCGGACACGCGATTGCTGCGAGCGCGGCTCGATTCAGTCAGCCTCCAGAGCGATCAGGTTCGACGAAACTCGACTCGTCTCGAGGCCGAGCTGCGCGATCGCGACGAGCAGCTTCGCACGCTGCGCCGTGAGCTCCAGCGTCTCAAGGAAATCGACCTGGAAGCCGCGCCCACCGAGCGTGATCAAACCCTGCCAGCGCGCCGGTTCGCAGTCGAGTCAAGCGGCGAATCGCGGCAATGCCGAATACTGACCGAGGGCTAGCATGACGAAACGCCCAGCGCCATCCAACCAGGTGTTGTACGGGCGGCACCAGTTGGATCGACACCATCGTGAGTAGAAAGCCAATCGACGTTTGAACGGTGAGTGCAGTGCCAACCGCGTGCGGAGGTACCGCTTCCGTCACGAGAACACTGAACTGCGCGCTGTCGGCGATGACGAAGAACTCCCCAGCAGCAGCGCGATGGGAACAAGCAGCCACAAGCTCCGTCCGAACGTGAACTGATGAGCAGCGCACACGCGCCGCTCGCCGCCATCGCCCACGTGACAAGCCATTCGCGTCCGCGCCGATCCGCCACGCGTCCTCCCCAGACACATCCACCCGCCGATCGCAATCGCCGCGAACGTGACTGCCGACGACAGAGACTCGCGCGCCGGCCCATCAGCCATCCCCGCGGCCGCAGTGCTCGCCCCCACGAACACGGGCAACCACGTCCACGCGCTGTAGAGCTCGAACATGTGCCCGAGGTGCCCACCTGTTGCGAGCCCTCCATCGAGGCTCTCGAAACACTGTCGCGACGAGAGACCACGAGAACGGTCGCGGCGGAAATGGATACGGGCCGTCGGAATACCGCAGGTGACAAGCAAGGATGCCACGATCGCGGCGATGCTCGCGGAGAGGACGACCGGAGTTTCGCCGGCACCTGGAATGGCGTGGACGAGGATCAGGTCCCGCCTTGCCAACGGTCAACGCGCCGACGATGGTTCCGACAGCGAGACCCCGCTGACTCCGGAACCACGTAGAGATCATTTTCATTGCGGGCGGATAGACGCCGGCAAGCGCGAACCCAGTGAAGAACCCGCACGCCAACGCAGCCTGGTAGTTTGGTGCCGCAACGAGCGCGGTTCGCCAGCGCGCCAACGAGCGCGGAACCCGCGAACAAGCGGCGCGCCGGAAGAATGTCGGCGAGATTGAACAGCGCTGACGTGGCGCGTACCAACCACGAACCCGAGTTGAACGATTGTCGTGAGCCATCCGAGCTCGGAGTCCGAGAGATTCCAACGCGCGCCGAGTGCGACGCGACCGCGTTTGCCGCAAACCACAGCGACATGCCCAACAGTTCGGCGAGCGAAAGCAGGCTGAGTGTGCGCCACCGCCGCGGGTCGCTTGTCGGGCGCGATAGGAATGCTCATGGTTCGGAATGGTAACCTGCGCATTTCTTCGTCGCGATGATCTTTCGCCAATGAGTTCGCGGGACCGGGGCGGTATGCGATGAATGGCCTTGTTCGCGACGACCGATCGGCAGTCTGATCGTCGCCGCGGCAGTTGTCATCGTGCTCGTGGGCACGGGCGGAGTGCTCGCGCTCAGTGGCTTGAACGTCGGCCGCGCAACGAGCGCGCTCGTCACGGGTGCGTTTGGATCGTGGTACGCGTTTGGGTCGGGAACGCTGGTGCGCGCAACGCCACTCATTCCTCACCGGACTCGCCGTCGCGATCGCGTTTCGGGCCGGCGTGTTCCAACATCGGCGCCGAAGGCCAGTTCTTGCTCGGCGCGGCTGCGGGTACCGCGGCCGCGCTCGTGCTTTCCGGATTGCCTGCGGTCGTGACAATCGTGGGCGCGCTGCTCGCCGGGGCGATTGCGGGAGCGGCGTGGGCGTGGATCGCAGCCGTCTTGCGACTCCGGCTTCACGTGCTCGGAGGTGATCAGCACAATTCTGCTCAACTTCGTCGCCGCGTATCTCGTCTCGTATCTCGTGCGCGGCCCAATGCAGGAACCGACGCACGTCTATCCGCAGACACCGGCGATTCCACTCGCTGCGCAATTGCCGCGTTTGGGCGCAGCGACTCGCCTCCATTTCGGTTTCGTGGTCGCGATCTGTCGCCTGTGTCGCCAGCTGGTGGGTGATTCCGCTACACCGCAGGCCGGATTCAGACTCCGTGTGGTTGGCGCCAATCCGCATGCCGCGCGCTCGGCCGGACAAATCGACGTCGAACGCGTCACGATGCGCGCATTTCTGACGAGCGGCGCGTTCGCGGGTCTTGCCGGTGCGATAGAGGTCTGCGGAGTGACGCGTGCGCTGTACGAGAACATCTCGCCCGGGTACGGCTTCACGGCAATCGCTGTCGCGCTGCTCGCGCGTCTGAACGCGGCGGCCGTGATCCTTACTGGAATCGTGTTCGGCGCGCTCGAGGCCGGAGGAGCGGCGATGCAGCGCGACGCAGGAGTTCCGTCGGTGGTCGTGTCCGTCGTGGAGGCGGGCGTAATTCTCGCCATCGTTGTGTTTCAGAGAGTTCGCACCGTCCGCTCCAGCGTGGCCGACGAATGAGCGCCGCGTCTGCGTTCTCGAAGCCACCGTGCGGACCGCCACGCCGCTTGCCCTGGCCGCCCTCGGCGAGGTGGTGGTCGAGCGGGCGGGGATCGTCAACATCAGTCTCGAGGCGTGATTCTCTCAGGCGCGTTCGGTGCGCTCATTGGCGCAACGAGGTTTGGCGTCGCCGGCGGATTCGTCGCCGGTATTGTGTCGGGCGTTGTGATGGCGATCGTGTTTGCGGCGTTCGTGATTCGGCTGCGCTCCGACCAGATCATCACGGGAACCGCGGTCACGCTGCTCGCCGTTGGTCTCACCGGAACGCTGTATCGAACATTGTACGGGGCCTCGGTGCAGCGCTCGATTCCGACACTCGGGCCAACGCCGATTCCTGGTTGGTCAAGATTCCGTTGATCGGGCCCGGCCTGTTCGATCAACCGACCGTCACGTATGTCGCGTACGCGCTGTTTCCGCTGACGTGGTGGTGGATGTACCGGACGCACGCTGCGTCTCGCGTTGCGCGCCGTGGGCGAATCACCACTCGCTGCAGAGACGGCGGGGATCCGCGTCAACCGCATGCGCTTTGCGCGCTCGTGTTCGGCGGAATCACGGGCGGCGCGGCGGGCGCGACTCGTCGTCGCCCAGGCTGGCACCTTTGCCGAGGGAATGTCCGCCGGGCGTGGTTTCATCGCGATCGCCATCGTCGTGCTCGGCCGGTGGCATCCGCTCGGCGTCGCGCTGTCAGCGCTGGTGTTTGGAGCGGCAAGCGCGCTCCAATTCCTTCTACAGTCTCTGGGGCCTCGACCTTCCGTACCAACTACTCTCGCGCTGCCCTACGGGCTGACGCTGGCCGCCCTGGCGGGCGTGGCCGGCCGAGTGCGCGCACCGGCCGCGTTGGGTCGCATCGACGACGCGAGCTGAGACAACTAGCAGTGACGCCGCGGGCTCTTCCATCGCGCGCGCCACCGTCCATCGTCGCCGCGCTCGATGAGCGCGTACGCGGTGGCGTTTCCAAAGTCGTGCGAGAGAATGAGCGCAGCGTTTCGTGAGCTGCCGAGCAAAACCGCGGCGAGCACTTCGCGGCTTTCGACCGTTTCTTCGTCGCCGTTCGACCGCTCTGAGTATACGGTCGACAACGTGCTGTCAGCCGGCGAACGCTCGGCAACGAGGAACGTTCGCTCCTGAAGCGGTGTTCGCCTCCTGGTTGATCTGACGCACGAGTGTCACGGCGATCACCTGCCGGCCCTGCGGAATGCTGAACCGCCACACGGCGCGCACGACGAACGGAAGTCCGGTGAATCGTCCGGCGCTGTCGTTTGGAAGCGCCGAGGCCAATCGGAGTCGCTCCGATCGTGAACGTCAGAGAATCGTTGTGTGACAGCGACTCGATCGAGTCGGATCGCGACGGGCGCCACCGACTCCGCCAATGAACCCGACATTCCATGGGCGCGGTGGCGGTGCCGCGCTGAGCACGGCCATGACGCAGGCGCTGGCGTCCGTCACCTCGGGCAGCTCGGCGTTTTGCACCGTTCCGTTTCGCCCGAACAGCGTGACTGACGCCGGATGCGGAATTGCTGCGAGCCCGCCGGACGTATTTGCACTGTCGGGAATCAGTACGAAGGCTCGAGTCGGCAGATCCGTCGCGATCAACAACACGGGACCGGCGTCTGATCCCAGGTCGGCGCGGCGGCGGCGACGCTTGCCGAGTCGCCTGCGGCAGTCGGCGCTCGGGCTGCCGAGTCACTCGGGGGAGTTTGTTCGCCCGCTCGCACGCGCCGAGAGTGAGCGCAGCAAGAATCAGGCAGGAGCGGCGGAACAGCTTCATTCGTCGTAATTTGGACCCGCTGACGTTCCCGTCAACAGTGAGTGTGGTCGAACGCCTACGTCATGCGACGTATCCTCCGACGGCCGGACCGTCACGCTGGCGTGTGTGAAGCGGCAGGTGAAGTCACCCTCTCGAGTCACTTCATGGCACATCCTCAGCACGCCATCCCGCTGATACTGATCGACGGTGAGGTGCGCCCCGGTCGTGTCGCGCGCGCCGTTGATCGAGCGCATGAGCTGGGCGCTGTACGATTTTCGAACACGATTTTTTCGATGAACGTCGCCACGCTGTACTTCACGGTGTGGCTCGTCAGCGATCTGGGAGTGTCGAACACGATGGAAGCGGCGGCAGCGCCGTCGCCTCGGCGCTCGTCGTGGTGTCGATCCCGTTTCTCGGCGCGATCTCGGATGTCCGGCGGCGGCGCAAGCCGTGGGTCGTGGATTCTACACTTCTCGTCATGCATCGCCTGCGCGATGATCGGCGTGTTCGGTCAGCGCCTGTTGCCGCTGACCGGCGAGGCCGTGATCGCTCCGGCATCCGGTTCCGGCGGGATGGCACGCGAGCGGCCCTGCGTTGTTCTGGGTGTTGGCGGCGTTCGTCCTCGCGAACTTCGCGTACCAGGCGGCGCCCAGCCGTTCTACAACGCGATGATGCCCGAGCTCGTTCCGGTCGAGGAGCGCGGGCCGTCTTTCGGGCTTCGGGACGGCAGTTGGATACGTGGGCTCGATGCGTCGGCGTGCTGCTGGTCATGCCGTTCTTCAACGGAAAGCTGGCCGGTCTGCACGTGGCGACGGCGTGATGGACGCGCTTCGGTCCATCGTGCCTTTCACCTCGCATGGCGGCCGCGTGTCGGTCGTTCGTGCCGACGGGATTGTTGTTCCTGCTCTTCTCGCTGCCGCTGTTTGTCTATTGCCGCGACCACAATCCAGCACCGCGCGGGACGCCGATCGACTGGCGCCGCGCATTTCGGGACGTCGGCGCGACGATTCGCGACGCGCGCCAGCATCCGGGCACGCTCCGGTTCATCATTGCGTCGTTTGTCTATCAGGACGCGATCGGAACGATCGTTGGATTCATGACGTTGTATGCGGTCAAAGCCGTGGGCTTCGACAAAGGCTCCGGAGATCACGCTGTTCTCGTGTTGACGATTCCGTCGATTTTCGGCAGCTACATCTACGGCCACCTCGTCTGATCGGTTTGGCGCCGGCGAAGTCTGATGGCCACGCTCATCATTTGGATCGTGTTGCTCGCGGTGATGATCGCCGTGCCGGGCAAGAACGCGTTCTGGCTCGTCGGGCTGGCGATCGGTCTCGAACTTCGGCGGTGTGCCGACGGCGCGAGCGTCCGGTGCTGCTGAGTACTCGTGCCGGATGTCGAAGCCTGGCCGGTATTTCAGCTTGATGCTTCTCCTCATCGCGCGCCGCGGCGATCGCCGGTCCGCTCATCTGGGGCCTCACCGTCGACGGCCTGGAGTCTGCGATCGGGAACGGCGATCGCGCTATCGGGCGGCGGTGATGACCGTCGCGGCGATGTTCGTGATCGCGGCATTCATTCTTCGCGGCGTTCCCGATCGATCTGTGCGCCGGGTGTAGCGTGTACGTTCTGCTTCGCGCGGGTCGCGGGTATCGCGCTACGCTGGTACTATCGGGACATTCACGTCGAGGGCATCGATCGCATTCCTCGACGCCGGCACACCGCTGCTGGTGGTGTGAATCATCCGAACGCGTTGGTCGACGCGCTGCTCGTCGGCGTGGGCGATTCCTCGGCGCGTGCTGATCACGGCGAAGAGCACGATCTCTTTCGAATCCGCTGGCGGGCGCGCTGTTTGCGCTTCATGGGCGTGCTGCCGCTCTATCGCGTGAAGGATCAAGTTCGGGCGAACGCGCCGACCCGGCGCGGAATCGCGGAGACGTTCGAGGCGGTTCATCGATGCGCTCAGCCGCGGCGGAACGGTGCTGATCTTTCCCGAGGGAATCACGCACGACGAACCGTCGCTCGCAACCGCTCAAGACCGGCGCGGCGACGCATATGTTGCACGCTCGCGACGCCGCCGGCGACGTCGAGGGACTCGCGATCGTCCCGATCGGGCTGACATTCGAGCGCAAGGAGGCGCCACGCTCGCGAGAAGTGCTCGTGCAGGTCGGCGAGCCGATCGCGATGGATGGCTGGCACGAGCCCGACGGCACCTCGCCGCCGCCGATGCGTTGACGGCCGAGATCGAGACGCGCTTGCGCGCGGTCACCTTCAACTATCTCACCACTGATGATGTCGACGCGCGCCGTGCGTCTCGCGTCGCTGATCGCGGCGCTGTTCGAGCGAGTACCGACGATGGGCGTCGCCGATCGGCGGCTCGGTGCGGAAACGGGCATCGCGCGGCGCATCGAGGAACTCTCAACGCGTCTGCCGTTCGCGGACGCTTCGCTTCGCGCGCAGGCGGACCAACTCGTTCGCCGTCTCGACGCGGTGCAGCGAGTGGCGGCGAAGCACGGTGTGCTGATCGAGGACGTTGGCATCACGCTCGAGTCTCGACGCGCGTTGCGGTTTATCGTGCGTGAAGGGTGGTTGCTGGCCGTTGGAGGCCCTGTCGCGCTTGGGGGCGATTGAATCATTGGTTGCCTTTCCGCGCCGCGCGACTGATCGCGATGCGGTCCATCGACAGCGCGGCCTGATCCCGCAATGCGGACGCTCGTCGCGGGCGCGGTGTCTCATTCTCCTGACATATCTCGCGCAGACGGCGCCGTGGTCGCGGCGATTTGGAGTCCGCTTATCGCCGTCGCGTATCTCGTCAGCCTGCCGATCGCGGCGGACATCAACTTCTTATCTGAGCGATCGTCTCAGTCGCGCGGTAATCCGCGCGCGCGCATGGCTGCGCTTCCGTCGTGATCCGGGATTGCACCAGCGGCTGATGGACGAGTTGTCGTTGTTGCGCGCCGACGTGCTGGCGTTCGACCGCGAGCTGGGCGATCGGGCTCGCTCCGTCGCCGGCCCGAGCTCAGCGACGCTCGACGCGTGGCGGCAGGTACGGACCGCCGAGATCCCAGTGCCAGGCAGCTCGGCGAATGCCGGTGCGCGGGTCCTTCAGCGTTTTGAACTGCAGGCGCTCGAGCGTCGATACCGACCGCGGCGCCATAGCGCAGGAGCAAATCTTATCGGTCGAGACGAGGTGCGCGAGCGCGCGGCCTTTCCATTTGTGCCGGTGTAACCAGAGTCCGCCATCCATTGCGTAGATCATCCCTTCGCGGCGTTTGTCGAATTCTCGAAACTGCGGTCGCTCGCGAGGGGGCGAGGCGTCATCCTATTGGCAGGTCACCACTCCAGCGACGGTCGCCGGCGCAACGGCGGCTGCCGTAGCCGATGAAGAGGGCGCAGAAGTGTGGGTACGACTCGGGATGCGTGGCGGTGGCGGACCAGCCGACGTTCGTGGCTTCGATTACCACGACCTCGATCACCGTGCGACGGCCTGGAACGGAATCGAATCGAGAATGAGGCTGTAGTTCGGCGTGGTCGTAGAAGTACGCCTCTTCCGCGGTCGTCAGGTTGTGCAAGTCGCTCTTCATGGCGGCGAAGTTCGCCTTGCCCTTGGTGTTCATGAATTTCGGGATCGCCATGGCAGCGAGAATGCCGATGATCACGACGACGATCAGAGCTCGATGAGCGTAAAGCCGCGACGTTGAGACATAGAAGGCAGGACCTGGGAAGCACGAGGGCAAGCAGGATGCGGCTGTTCGAGCCCGCCGACCGACTAACGGTCGTGCCCGTCATAAAGCAAAGGGGAGTGCCTCAACCGTCGATATCTTCGCATAAGTTGTTGTACTGACAGCGTCTTACGCGTCAGTTTGATCGGTTCCAGACCAGCCGGGTTCGGTCCTTTTTGTTCGTCGAATTGCGAGAGACGTGGCAACCTGCATTGCCTGGCGACCGGCCGTTTTGAGCGTCTCAACCCTCCATTTTGGTGGCCAGCCAATTGTCCCCAGAGCCCAGATCGACGACCAGCGGGACGGACAGATCGGCCGCATGCTCCATCTCGTGCTTCACCAGCGCGTAGACCTGCTCGAGCTCCGGCCTGGGGACCTCGAATACGAGCTCGTCGTGCACCTGGAGGAGCATTCGCGCGTCGAGCCGGCGCGCGCCGAGGGCCTTTCTGGATGCGGATCATGGCCACCTTGATCAGGTCGGCGGCCGAGCCTTGGATTGGTGAATTGGCCGCGGTACGCTCCCCGAACGCGCGAATATTGAAGTTGCGGTCCCGAAGCTCGTGGATATAGCGCCGCCGATTGAAGATCGTCTGGACGTACCCGTGCTGGCGCGCGAACTCGACCATCGAGTCGAGGTACTGGCGAACGCAGGGAAAAGCGCTGGAAGTATCGCTCGATGAACTCCTTCGCCTCGGCGTGCGCGATCTTGAGCTGGCGCGAGAGCGCGTGCGCGCCCTGACCGTAAATCGTCGCGAAGTTGATCGTCTTTGCGCGTGCGCGCATCTCGGAGTTGACCTGCTCGAGCGGCACGTCGAAGATCAGCGCCGCGGTCTGCCGGTGGATGTCTCCGCCTGATTGAAACGCCTGCACGAAGGCCGGGTCGCCCGACAGGTGCGCGAGGAGACGTAGCTCGATCTGCGAGTAGTCGGCGGCGAGGAGCGTCCAATCCTGTCCGCGGAATGAATCCGCGCCGAATGTCGCGACCCAGCTCGCGGCGAATGGGGATGTTCTGGAGGTTCGGGTCGCTCGACGAGAGGCGACCGGTCGCTGCGACGGTTTGGCTGAACGACGTATGCAGCCGGCCCGTTTTGCGGATGCACGTACGCCGGCAGCGCGTCGATGTAGGTGCTCTCGAGCTTGGCGAGTCTCGCGGTACTCCATGAGCAGTACGGGAAGCTGATGCCCTTCCTCGGCCAGCTGCTGGAGGACGCTCGCGTCGGTCGACGCGACCGGTGCTGGTCTTCTTAAGAACCGGTAGATTCAACTTATCGAATAGTATTTCTCTGAGCTGCGGATTGAGTTGATGTTGAACTCCTGGCCTGCCACGGCGTAGATCTCCTGCTCGACCCGCTTTCGCTCGCGCTCGAACCGCATCTTTGAGCGACGCGAACCAGTCGACGTCGATCGTGATGCCGGTCCACTCCATCTCGGCGAGCACCTGGACGAGCGGCATCTCGACGTCGTGAAACAGACGCGCGAGCTCGAGTCCGTCGAGCTGCGGCTCGAATCGTTCGCGAAGCTGCCAGGTCATGTCGGCGTCCTCGCACGAGTAGTCGCGCGCGCACTCGATCGGAACCTGGTCGAACGGAATCAGCGTCTTTCCCTTGCCGCAGAGCTCCTCGAACGTCGTGAGCTTGTGATCGAGAAACTCCAAGCGCGAGCAGGTCGAGTCCGTGCGAGCGGCGTCCTGGATCGAGGACGTAGCTCGCGACCATCGTGTCGAACTCGAGCCCTTGCAGCGTTGATGCCGGCGACGCGAAGCACGAGCGTGGCATCTTTCGCGTTTTGCGCCGCCTTCTTGACGGAGGCGTCCTCGAGCAGCGCTTCGAGCGGCGCCATTTCCGGGCTGTCGAGCGGCGGAGGTTCTTGAGCACCGGCTCGCCTGCGGCCAACGCGCGCGCCGCGATGCTCGTTGGCTCGCTCACCTTTTGCCCGGGCCTTTGGGTTCGGGTTCCGCAGGCGCCATGTCGGCAAACGAGCTCGAGATCACCTTGGTGTCGTCGGCGCGCTCTCGATGGGCGAGCGGAAAGTAATAGGCCTCTCCGGGCGCGACGGCGATCGTGAGACCGACGAGCGGCGATCGCAGCGGATCGACCTCGCGCAGGCGCCGTGGGATCGGCCACGGTTTCGACGTCGATCGCGATGTGCGGGGCACGCCGGGCGCGCGCGACAACTTTCTCGAGCGCCGCCACCGGTGTTCGACGGTCGTGTACTTCGTCTCGCGGGGCGGCGCGGGTTCCGAGGCGGCAGCCGCCGGCGTCTCCGACTGTCCATGCTCCGCGGCGGACATCGCGGCGCTCTTCGCGAACGCGGTAGAACTCCAACTCGACGTACAGCGTGCGAAGACGACTGAAATCGGGCGGCGAGAGTGCGCATCGCGTCGAGATCGAGCGTGACCGGAAGGTCGCTGACGGATCGTGACGAGCTCCTTCGACAGCAGCGCCATCTCGCCGCTGCTCGAGCAACGCCTCGCGCGGACGCTTCTTCGTCAGCTCGGCGGCGTGGGCGAGAATGTTCTCGACGGTGCCGTACGTGTTGACGAGCTCCTGCGCCGTCTTTTCGCCAATCCCCTTCACTCCCGGGATGTTGTCGGACGTGTCGCCGACGAGCGCCAGATAATCCGTCACGAGCGACGGGCGGAACGCCGAGCCGCTCGCTGCCGTTCTCGACGCTCACCCAACTCTCCTCGACGCTCGCCGGTCCGCCGCGTCCGGGATTGAGCAGCCAGATGCCCGGCCGAACGAGTTGCTGAAAGTCCTTGTCGCCCGAGACGACGACGACATTGAGATTCGCCGCGGCGCCCTGCACCGCGAGCGTGCCGATCACGTCGTCGGCTTCATATCCCGGTAATGTGAGAATTGGAATATGACTCGCGTCGAGGATCGCGCGAATGCGCTCCATGCCTCGATCGAAGTCCGGACTGGAGCTCCTCGGTCAGCTTCTCGCGCGTTGCCTTGTAGGCGGGATACTGCTCGTGGCGGAACGACAACCGGAGTCGTGCACCCACCCCAGGTAGTCGGGTTTGTGTGTCTGCAACAATCGTTGGAGAAAGTTGGCGATGCCCCACGCGGCCGAGGTGTTTTCGCCGCGACTGGTGGTCAGCGGGCGGGCAATGAGGGCGAAAAACGCGCGATAGATCAACGCGTAGCCGTCGACGAGGAAAAGGCGCGGAGACGGCGGAAGGTGTTGGAGGGGGTGGTCACACTGTAAACGTCGGGGCGAGTCGGTCCGCATTCAACCCTTGCCCACGCGTCGACATTCTGAAAACAGCACCGCCCGCCATTGCGGGCGGGCGGGTGCAGGGAGCTCGTTCGTGGAGGCGGCCGCGTCAGACCTTCGTACACGTTCGCCGCGTGAAGCCCTTTCTCGCCGGTGCGAATCTCGAACTCGACTTCCTGCCCCTCAGCGAGCGTTTTGAACCCTTCCATGCTGATGGCGGAGAAGTGCACGAACACGTCCTCTCCGCTGTCTTGTTCAATGAAGCCGTAGCCTTTGGCATCGTTGAACCACTTCACCTTCCCTCTGGCCATTCGAGCTGCCTCCTGCGAGGTGAATCGATCCTGCACTGCGGTGCCGGGCAAGCCATACGACTTGCGGGGCCCTATATAGACGTGCGACATGCGTTTGTCAAGCAAACTGAGCACTCCTACGCCATTCACGGCGATTGCAAGAGGCTCGACGAGGATGATGCTCGAACTCGTCGCGGCGAATTTCACGATGAATTTTTTCTTCACACGCGCGACGTGTTCGCGCTTTCGCTTGCCACGCGTATTCGCCGCGGTTAGGTTCGCCGCGTGCCCCGAGAGAGCCTTGTCGGTCAGACGATTGCGGGATATTCGCTTCAGAGCGAAGTCGGTGAAGGCGGAACGTCCGCCGTTTTCCGCGCACAACACGCGGATCACGGCACCGTTGCCGTAAAGGTCCTGCGCGACAAACTGCGCCAGTGATCCGCACCGCGGTCGCGCGGTTTCTTCGCGAAGCCAAGTACGGCGAGCGCGTGCAACATCCGAACGTGGTTCGGACGATCGAGATCGGCGAAGCCGGTCCCGGTCTTCACTTCCTCGCCATCGAGTGGGCTGCCGGCGAGATCCTCGAGAAGTACGCCAAGCGACAGGGGCCGCTGCCCACCGACGAGGTGTGCGCGATCGTGAAGCCAGATCGCGGACGCCGTCCATGCGGCGCACCCGCCGGCATCGTGCATCGCGATCTCAAGCCGGAAAACGTGATGTACGATCCGGCATCACGCGCGGTGAAGCTGCTCGACTTCGGCATCGCGACCGATACCGACATTTCGCCGGAGCAGCGGCTCACGCGCGCCGGATTTTTCGTCGGCACGCTGATGTACGTCGCGCCCGAGGCGCTGTCGGGTGAGCTCGTTGGTCCGCTCGCTGACCAGTACAGCCTCGCGACGATCGCGTACTTTCTTCTCACTGGCTGTCTGCCGTTCCTCGGCGAAGACGCCGCGCGAAATGTTCTCGCAGCTGTTGTCTCAGCCGCCCATCGCGCTCAATCAGGCGAAGCCCGGCCTTCGGTTTTCGCTTCCGGTCGAAGCGGTCGTGATGCGCGGCCTCAGCAAGGAGCCGGTGAAGCGCTACGCCGACGTCACTGCCTTCGCGCAAGAGTTTTGCGACGCGTCACAGCTGCCGGCCGAACAAGAGAAGACCGGATTCGGCGCCAAGTTCGCGTCGATGTTCCGTAAGAAGACCTGAGCGCGCGACACTGATCCGATAGCGACTACGGCGCCGTTTCCGCGGCGTCGAGCGCGTCCGGACGACATTGGCTCCATGTCCGTTGGATGGACCGTGAGCCACACGGTGAACGTCGAACCCTTTCCAAGCTCGCTTTCAACTCCGATGTCGCCGCCGAGGAGTTGCGCGAGGCGGCGCGAAATGGCCAGGCTCCAAGCCCGTGCCGCGTTGCATGGAATCACCGCGGGGTCCGGCGTTCACCTGCTCGAATTCCTCGAAGATGCGCGCTTGATCGCCCGGGGCGATTCCAACGCCGGTGTCCGTCACCTGCAGCGCGATCCACGTACGACGAGCATCCGGCGTGTGTGGGAGTGCGGGTGAATCCTCGTGTGCCTGCCTCGCGAGCAGCGTGGGCCGAGGCGAATGGGCCGACGAGCCGCGCGCGAACCGAAATGCCGCGCCGGACGGCGTGTACTTCACCGCATTGCCGATGAGATTCACCCAGAATCTGTCGCAAGTGCGTCGGATCGGTTCGCACGCGCGGAAGCGTCGCCCGACGGCGATCGACAGATCTCAGACCGCGTTCGTTGATGAGCGACTCGAGCTCACTCGCCACATTGAGCACGAACGAACGCAGCACGATGGTCTCCGGATGAACCTCCAGTCGACCGGCGGCAATCTTCGCGATGTCCAACACCTGGTCGACGAGGTGGCGCAGGTGGGTCGCTGGAGGCCGCGATACGGTCGACGGGCGGGACCGTCGTCGCGGCGACAGATCGCCGTAGATACGCTGTCCTTCAGCAGCCCGACGAATCCAACGATCGCGTTGAGCGGCGTGCGCAGCTCAGTGAGATGTTGGCGAGGAATCGCTCTTTGCCGTATTCGCCCTCGCCACTTCGCTATAGAGTCGCTCGAGCCTGACGACCGCTCGGCCACATGTCGCATCGCTTGTCGTCGCCCCTGGAATGAGAAAGACGCCGAGGAAGACGACGGTGGCGAGACTGAGGACCCAGAGAACGATGCGCAGCGACTCGACGGCATTCTCGTGAGCGACGACCAAACGTCCACTGGGCGCCCGTACGGACTGAAGGGGAACGGAGTGGTGGGTCTCCCCGAACGCCGACCGATCTCCGACGACGAGCACCGTATCCACGCCGGCGAGGATCGCCGCCGCGACCGTTCGGCCGGCGCTTGTTCGACAACGGCGCGCACCGCTGAATCAGTGGCAACGCTGTCGAGCGAGCCGTGGTCGCGGACGTGCGCATCGAGGGCCAGACCAATGGCAACGGCGGACTGTTGGGCGTCGATGCGCGCCTCTGCGCCATTGCCTCTGCTGCGCTGGCATGGCGCGGTCACTGGCGACCAAGCTTCCGACCGATGAGCACACAGTGCGACGCTCAAGAGCGCCGAAAACTCCGCCGATCGGCATCCGCGCCAGTGGCGAGCGGACCATTCGGTGCAGGCAAAATCCAAAGGTGTTAGTCTTCGCGTCGACCACTTCCCTCCACACTCATGTCCCCGCCGCAACGACCTCCTCTCACCGCTCGCTACGCGATCGGCCAAACGCGGCACGTTCACGCCAGCACTCACCAGGACGACAGTCCTCGCTATACATCGATGCACGCATTACGACGATGAGCCCTGACGGCTTGGCGCTGATCGACCACTTGGCGTTGGAAGATTGCGGCGGCAGGATGGAGCGCCGACTCGATTGGCGGGCTGACGATGGGCGCGGATCCCATTGCGTGCGCGATCGCCATGCGAGTGCCTCGACGAGCAAACCTCTGCGGGCGTTCACCGCTCGAAGGAGCTCGAAAACCACGGCACCGGGAAGCTGATCGAGGGACCGTTCCGGCAGGCGATCGCGTCGTGGTGATCGAAGATACGATCACCACGGGCGGCTCAGCGCAACAAGGCAATCGCCGCGGTTCGTGCGGCCGATGGCGTGGTGTTGGCGTGCTGGCACTCGTGGACCGCGAGGAAGGGGGCCGCGAGACGCTCGAGGGCGACGGTAAAACCGGCCGTGTCGCCGCGCGGGCGAGTGAGATCGTTCCGCTGATTCCCGGTCGAGTTTGACGCGTCGCTTGCCCGGGCGGGCGTGGAATCATTGCACGACTGTTTTTGCGTAGGATGAGTTCCAGATGGGACTCAGGGGCCGGGTGCGCCGCAGCTTCGATCTGGGGTGATCAGCACGTCGCGAAAGTGTTGGGCATGCCCTCGCCGTCATAGCGCGCGCGGAATTGTATCGGCCGTCAACGCCATGAGCGTGCTCACATGGCGGCCGAAGCTCTGCGGCGACGAGTAGTCGAGATGGTTGGCGATGTTGCGCCACGCGAGAAGCCGGGATTTCGAAGAGCCGAGCCGCGCGGACGAGACGCGCGGTCGCCAGATACTGCTTGGGCGCCGGAAGCTCGCGCGCGAAAGAACCGGCTCATGAGCGTACTTGAAGAACATCGAGCCGCCGCGCAAGCATTCGCACCGTAGACACGCGCGGCGGCACGAGAAAGAGCGCACTCGAAGAAGCGCCAACAGTCCTGCGGCACGCCCGACAGACCGAGCTGCGAGCCTGCCCGAGTGGCGTGACGCTGGAATGTCCTCGCCGCGCGTCGACAGAAGACAGTTGCGCAGCTCGCGCCACCCATCCGCGCTCGCGAACATCCACGAGTTGGCGGACACTCTGTCGACCCCAGCGACAGCATGGTTCGGGGCGTGGATCGATCGAGCTGCGTGGAGCAGCGCGACGGGTGGGAACACGCGGGAACTCTCGGACGAGCGCCAGCGACGCCGGCGCGGCGCGCCGAGGTCGCATCGCGTAACCGAGATCACCACCGCACTCACGCGGTTCGACTTGAGATCCCAGCACCAACCTCGGCGACAGTGTCGCGATGCAGCGTGTCGATACGATCCTCTCGCCAGCGGCGTCGACGCGCAAACCGCTCGTTCGGCGGTGAGCATCGTTGCGATCGGAAGCGGATGTCGCGATGCGCGAGCGTCGTACCGCATGCGGACCTCTCGAGCGATGTGGAAGCGCGCGCAAAGTATTCGCGAGATGTCATGCAGTCGTCAGCGAACTGATTAGATTTCTTTGAGTCGTCAACCGGGTGATCGCGATCGATGTTCTTCGAAACAGTCGCTCGAGGAAAGTCCGGCTCCATTGAGCGCGCTGCCAGGTAACGCCTGGGCTCACGCACGGCGCAACCGCGGTGATCGGGACGGACAGTGCCACAGAAAACACACCGCCGACGTCTGCGGAAACCGTGGATCGGGCAAGGTGAAAAGGTGAGGTAAGATTCACCGCGCGATTGGCAACAGTCGCGGCAGGGTAAACCCCAGCGGGAGCAAGGCCAAATAGGCAGCGAGAGGTGCCCACCTCGACCAAGACGCTGCGGGTAGGTTGCCAGAGGGCGTAGGCGACTGCGCTCTGAGAGGAATGATCACCGGACGAAGCAATCTCGTCGCACAGGACCCGGCTTATAGGTTGGCGACGAACGGCGCAGTCCACGAAAGACGCGCCGTTTCTTTTAGTCAGCGGATCGGATTCGTCGCGCTGCGGCCGCGGACGCTCCATCACACGCGGATGCTTGCATCAAGCCCCGGCGCCGGCATCCAGCGGCCAGAGAACACCTGTCGCAGCGCGCGCCAGATGAGTCGCACGATCACGATCAGCGAACGCGAGCACGACGAGCGCCATGGTCGAGCGTGATGATCGGATGACTCCAGATCGCGACCGCGACCGCCGACGACGCAGCGCGAGCTCGGCGATGTTGGCGACGCCGTTCGTGAACGGCTCGGGCGACGCGTCGATGGCGTAGCGAAGCCTGAGTTTGGTCGTATGCGTCGTGATCGCCAATGCCGCCGCCGGCCAGTGCGGCGATGAGGACGATCACCGGGTCGGCGTGCCACGCGGTCGCAGCGGCGGCGATTACCGCGGCAGCCGGCGGTCGGATCGAGCTGTGCAGCGTCTCCCACGCCGACGCCACGCCGGGAACGAGCGTCGCCACGAATTCGATGATGTAAACACGAGCGCTAACCCGATGACGAACAGGTTGCGCGAAACGGCTCGATTGTCGTCGGAACGTGCTGGACCCAAGCCGAGCCGTCACGGCGAGTCCAGTCACCGCGACCGTGGCGTAGAGGTTGAGACCAGCCGCGTATGCCAGTCCGAGTCCCTGGAGGAGCGTGATGAGCTTAGCAGTCGCGACCGGCCTCCTGGGAAGGTGCGCGCTCAGTCGAGCAAGCGGCAGCGGGCGACGACGAGGACACAGGTACGATGACGGATCGGCCCAACCCTCTGGTTCCAACGTCGCGGCGCGCTCTGGCGCCTTGAACGTCGTGACGAACTTCTCCGTTAGGAATGTAGCGCAGGATCTCGAGGGAGATAGTTCGCGTTGAAGCCGACAGTCGGAGAGCATCGCCAGTGTAGCGCACCGCCAGCTCGTCCGTCGCCTCACCGAGGTCGGGCGTCTGAACGCTGAACTTGAGCATGCCGGCGTTGAACGACGAGCCGAATGCGGTGTGCGTCTGATCGGAGGCGATGATCGACATGCGGCGCAGCGCGCTTATGAGCGCGGTGCGATCGGCGATCGCGACGCGGTTGTTGTCGCGCGGAATGACCTGGTCGTAGTTCGGATACGGTCCTTCGATCAGGCGCGTGAACACCGCGGTGAACGGGCGAGCGGAAGCCGAGGTGGTTGCTCACCCTCGGCGATCTCCGAGCTCCTCGTCCTCCCGGAAACAGCTCGTCTGATCTGCTCGAGTGCTTTCGGTGGCACGATCAGATCGCATGGCGGAGCGCCGCCGGACTTGATCGGCATTTCCATCTTCGCCAATCGGTGGCGCGTTTGTGGCCACCATGCGCATCATGTCCGGCTTGAGCTCCCAGAGCACACCGCTGAGAATTGGACGGCTTTCTCTCGGTCGACACGGCGAACGACGTGTGCGAGATGAGCTTTTGAAGATCGCCTGGATCGGATCCGCCAGCTCTCGTTGAAGCTGAACATCCGGAAATGCCGGGAACTCGTCGCGCGGAAGTCCGAGAATCTTGAAGTGCGTGCGGCCGCAATCCAGCGTGACGCGTTGCTCGACCCAGCGGCGGCGATGCGAACTGGAGCCGGCGGCAGCTGCGCGAGCGATCTCGCTGAGCTTCTTCGCCGGAATCGTGATGGCGCCGGCGTTCTCGATCGTCAGCTGCGACCTCCGGTCGGTCACGGCGATATCGAGATCGGTGCCCGACAGCCGAATGCCTTTTTCGGTTGCCTCGACCAGGATGTTCGCGAGCACCGGCAAGGTCGTCTTCGTCGGTACACTCGCGGCCACCGCGGAAAGACCTTCCTGCAGCTTTTCACGGGAGATCGTAAACCGCATCACAGCTCCTCTGGTGTGCAAAACAACGCGGGCTGTACTAGATCTCTTTCTAAAGAGCTATAACTAGTAGAAGCGTAGTCAGTGACTGCTGATGCGTGGAAAATCGCTGAACTTACACCGGATCAAGCAGTTCGACTATAGCCGCGACTGTGGATGAAACGTGGGAAGTCGCGGGTTGTCCAGAAATGCCGACCACTGATCGCCACTCGACCTGCGAGACAACCTGTGGAGAATAGGGTGTCGTCATGTTCAATTCTTCAGACTTTCCAACGCGGCCTGGATCTTCGCGACGCGCTGTCCGAACGACGGTTCTTCCTTGACATCGCCCCGACCCGCTCGAGGCTATGGATGACCGTCGAGTGATCGCGGCCGCCGAACGGCGCTTCCGATCTCGACGAGCTGCATTCCGAGTAGCTCCCGCATCAGGTACATGGCGACCTGGCGCGGGACGGTGAGGTTCTTTGTTCGGGTCTTGGACCGCAGGCCTTCAGTGGTGACGCCCCACTCCTTCGCGACGGCCTGCTGGATGGCGTAGGTGTTGATGCGCCGGCGCGCCGCCCCCGGACCCTTCCATGTGCCTTGAGCTTGTCGCGGATGCGTCGCGGGCGACGTCGACCGTGATCTCGATGCTTGAGCGATGCGTACGCGAGCAGCTTGATGATCGAGCAATACGTAACTGAACGAAGCATAC
>ERZ1370068.4128-contig-3218_pt1 | contig 29607 bp, 51 predicted proteins | sample MGYA00561227_ERZ1370068 | MGnify/ENA primary metagenome ERZ1370068 (study PRJEB38410, sample SAMEA6850437) | metagenome | study: Metagenomic assessment of the ecological functions of the soil: analysis of the soil microbiota associated with the...
CGGTCCAGAAGCACCTGGTGGACGCCCGCGACACCTCGCGGGGCGTCGCGGGCGGTCGAGATCCCACCGGAAGACTATCGTTTCGACCGTTATCCGGAATACATCAAGCTGAAAGAGAACCTCGAGATGCTCGAATCGACGGGATTGGGCAACCCATTCTTCAAAGTCCACGAGCAGGTTACCAACGACACGACCGTGATCGGCGGTCGGGAAATGATCAACTTCTCCAGCTATAACTACTTGGGCATGTCGGGCGACCCGGTGGTGGCCGCCGCAGCCAAGGCAGCGATCGATCGCTACGGGACATCGGTTTCGGCCAGCCGCCTGGTTTCCGGGAGAAGGGCCTGCATCGCGAGCTTGGAGCGGGCAATTGCCGACTTCATCGGCGCCGACGACGCGATTGTCTTCGTCGGAGGGCACTCGACGAATGAGACCACGGTGGGCCACCTGTTCGGGCCGGGCGACCTGATTCTGCACGACGCTCTGGCGCACAACAGCATCGTCCAGGGTGCATCCTGTCCGGCGCCCACCGGCGTCCGTTTCCCACAACAACTGGCAGGTGGTGGATAAGCTGTTGGCCGACTTGCGCGGTGACTATCGCCGCGTGCTGGTGGCGATCGAGGGCGTCTACAGCACGGATGGCGATATCCCGGACCTGCCTCGGTTCATCGAAGTAAAGCAAGCGCCACAAGGCCTTCCTCATGGTCGACGAGGCCCACTCAGCCGGCGTCCTGGGACCCCACGGACGCGGCATCGGCGAGTACTTCGGCGTGAATCCTCAGGACGTCGACCTCTGGATGGGCACCCTGAGTAAGTCGTTCGGCAGTTGCGGCGGATACATTGCCGGTTGTCGGGCTGTGGTCGAGTATCTGAAGTACACGGCGCCCGGCTTCGTGTACAGCGTCGGAATTTCGCCGGCCAACGCCGCCGCCGCCCTGGCGGCGATCCGGCTGCTGAAGGACGAGCCCGAGAGGGTAGCCTGGCTTCATGAACGGGCGCGACTGTTCCTGACGCTGGCTCAGTCGCGAGGATTGAACACCGGCCTGAGCAAGGACTCACCGATCGTGCCGGTGATCCTGGGGGACTCGGTTCATTGCGTTGCGGCTTTCGCGGGCGATGTTCGACCGCGGGATCAACGTCCAGCCGATTCTCTATCCAGCCGTCGAAGAGCGGGCGGCGCGGCTGCGGTTCTTCATCACGGCCAGCCACACGGAGGAGCAAATCCGTCACTCGATCGACGTGACGGCCGAAGAAGTCGAACGAATCAGCCCGAAATATCTCGGCCAGGCTGGACCGGTTCACGGTTAGGCATTCCGCCTACCATCGGTCAGGCCCCGCTGACGACAGGCGGGCCGGCGAGGAGGCGGTGAGCACGTGTCCCCACAGCAGCCCCACGCCGATCCAGAACAGCTCGCGCACTCGGCTGACCAGGGCTGCATAGATCCCGACCTCCGGGCGGCAGGCCGAAGAACGGCAGGATTAGATACAGCCCGCCTTCACGCACGCCGAGGTCGAACGGCACGAAGAACATGACGTTGAGCGCGAGGGAGCTGGCGGCATCGATGCAGAGGGCGGTCGTGAACGGGATGTCGTAGCCGAGCGCGCGGAGGATGAAGAAGATCTCGCCGGTCATCGCGATGCGCGCGAAGCACCTCGAAGATCGAGGCGCCCAGCCAGACCTGCCGCATCTCTGCGGAGATCGCCCATGCACGTCGATCTCGCGCAGGGTCGTCTCGTGGGCGAGGAGGAAGCACTGCAGCCGGCCGAGGCGCGCGACCGCCGAGGCGAAGTCCATGAGGGCGGAGAACACTCCGCGTTTCGCCCGCGCAATCGAAACGAAGACCGTGGTCAGCACGCTCGCGAACACAACGAGCGCCACCCCCGCGGCGCGATGCTGAGCCGGGGCCGATGCTCACGAACACGACGAGTCCGATCAACCAGTGCGTGACGGTGGCCGAGGTGTTGAAGGCCTTGAAGGCGATAGTGGCGAACGCGGCGCGCGAGCGCGCGATCCACTCGGAGAGCACCATCATACGGAACGGCTCGCCTCCCATGTGCACGACGGGGGTCGCATAGTTCATGGCGAACCCGGCGACGATCGTGCCGAGGATACGCGAGGGGCCGACGCGGTGGCGGTCCGATCCCAAGAGCAGGCCGAGGGTACAGCTGTTGAGGCTGTAGGTCACGCACCAGGCGCCGAGGATGGCCAGGAACCACCAGCCGGTCGCCATCACGTTCTGGCGGATGGCGTTGAATCCGAGGCTCCAGAGCAGCCAGGCGAACACACCGCTGCCAGCGGCCAGCATCGCGAAGCGAAGCGCCGCGCAGGGAGAGCCCTCTCACCACCGGCGTTCCGACGTGCCCGCGCCTCGTACCTCGGCCAGCAGCCGCTCGTTGTTCCGATTCTGGACCGACGAGACGCAGACGAGCAGCGCGTTCAGGAACACGATCTCGAACCCCAGATAGAGGAGCGGCCGGTCCGTGCACACCGCCACCGCCAGGACGAACATCCGGGTGTTGGCGGTGAGGATGTTGTAGTACTTGAGCAACGGCCGGTTCATCTGCGCGATACGCCCTCGGCCAGCCAGGCGGGCCGCGGCCCGGGATAGCTCGCCGCGACCTCTCGCTGGAGCGCGCGGAAGCTGCGCGTGAGCATCTCCTGCTGGCGCGTGTAGTTCAGATACAGGCGGAGCATCAGCTTGTGCCCGAGGTCGCGTGGCCAGGAGAGGGCGCGATAGTCGGCCTCCACCCGCTCCGCCTCGTCCAGCTCGCCGCGTCCGACGCCGCCCAGGTAGAGGAACGCGTTCCGGTAGTAGTCGGCCACGGAGCACTTGCATCGAGTGCGACACGACCGGCCACCAGGACGAGCCCGATCGCGGCGAGGGTGCCGAGCTCCGCCGCGATGCGGATCGCCAGATGAAGGTAGATGCTCGCGAACACGAGGTGGCTGGCCAGGCCGTCGAGGATCCGACCGAGCTTCGAGTACTGTCCGGAGAGGCGCGCGAGCTGGCCGTCCGCGGAGTCGAACGCCTCCGAGGTGACGAGCAGCGCGATCCCCCACGCGGCGGGGACCCAACCTCGATAGAGGAAGAGGTGTCCGGCGAGGATCCCGAGGAGCCCGCCCATGGCCGTCACCGCGTTCGGCGTGAGGCCCAGGCGCCGGGCGGCGCGCGCGATCTGGTAGCCGAGCGGCCGGTAGAACCAGACGTCGAGGGTCTCTTCGACCTCCCGGGCCTTGTAGGTCGCGCCGACGCCCGGTGTGGCCGCCATTCTGCTCACGACGGGCTCAGCTGCCGACATGCTTCATCGCCTCCCTGGCTTCTCGCGTGACGGTGGCATAAGCTGCCCTACAAGGGCACCATCGCGGTCAACGCCGGAGAGGCCAGCCATGGACCATTTTGGCATCGACGTGCACAAGAAGGAAAGTTGTGACGGTATTCTGGCGTCCAGCGGTTGCTGCGGCAGCTCTTGGAGGAAGAGGTGGAGCAAGTGGTGGGCCGGCGCCGGTACGCGCGGCGGGACGGGGTCGACGCCGCGCCGGGATATCGGAACGGGCTCGGCAAGCCGCGCCGGTTGAGCACAATGACGGGCACGATCACGATCCGCCGGCCCCGGCTCCGCGGGCTGGAGGCACGCTTCGAGAGCCGGCTGCTGCCGCTGTTCAAGCGGCGCACGGAGGAAGTGGGCCGGCTGCTGCCGGAGTTGTACCTGCACGGGCTGGCCCAGGGCGACTTCGACCTGGCCCTGCGGGGGCTGCTGGGCACGGCGCGCGCCGCTGTCGGCGCCCATCGATCGCGCGGCTGAAGGCCGGCTGGCAGGCGGAGTACGAGACGTGGAAGCGCCGGCGGCTGGACGACCTCGAGCCCGTGTACGTCTGGGCCGACGGCATCTACGTCAAGGCCGGGCTGGAGAAGGACAAGGCGGCCATGCTGGTCGCTGATCGCGGGGCTGCGCGATGGGCGGAAGGTCGTGCTCGCGGTGGAGAGCGGGTATCGCGAGTCGACGGAGAGCTGGGCGGCGCTGCTGCGGGATCTCAAGGCGCGCGGGCTGCGGGCGCCGCGGCTGGTGATCGCCGACGGGCATCTCGGGCATCTGGGGCGCCGTGGCGAGCGGTGTTCCCGACGGTGCGCGAGCAGCGGTGCTGGAATCATCGCATCGTGAACGTGCTCGACACGCTGCCGAAGAAGCTGCAGGGCGAAGGCGCGCGAGCTGGCTCACGAAGATGCCCTACGCCGAGACGCGGGCGGAGGCCGAGCGGCCTCAAGCGCGCGCTTCCAGGCGTGGGCGACGAAGAAGGGCGTGGCCAGCGGCGGGCCGCCGGCCTGAGGAGGACTGGGAGCGGCTGGTGACGTTCTACGCCTTCCCGACAGGAGCACTGGAAGCACCTGCGCACCACGAACGTGGTGGAGTCACCATTCGCCGCGGTCCGGCTGCGGACGGCGGCGGCGAAGCGATTCAAGAAGGTGGAGAACGCCACGGCCGTCATCTGGAAGACCCTGCTCGTCGCGGAGCAGAGCTTCCGCCGGCTCGACGCGCCCGAACTGCTGCCGCAGGTCGCCGAGGGCGTCATATACGTCGACGGAGTAGCGAGAGAAGCGGGGTAACGAGAAGGCCGCCGCCTGATCTCATTTACACACTTCTTGACAAGACCTCCAAGCGGCGGATCGAAGCGATGCGGTGTGATACGACTCGGGTGTCGAATCCCCGCCTGAACTACTCTGGGAAATCCGGGGTGGTTCTCCGCGAGCTCTGCCGGAACGGTCGCGCGCCGAGTTCCGGACGACCTTGGAGAACGGGGACGTGATCAGGGGTCGCGCTCCGACGCCGGCGTGAAACCAGCGTTGTAATAGCGCCGCCCGCCAGAGACAGGTCGGCCCGCGACTTCCGTGTCACCGCCCGCGGTGGCGATGCAGCAGAGCGTCTTCGACTCGTCCCACGCCACCCGGGTGAGCCATCCTGGTGATACCAGCACCGTTCGACCCGCCCACCAATGTTCCGTGTCGACGACCAGGTAACGGATAGCCCAAGCCTTGTCGTCCACGAGGATGTCCTTAACGTGGCCAATCTCTCCGTCCTCGGCCCGGATGGCGTAGCCTATGACCGCGGTCGCCGCCTGGAGGTGACAGCCGCCACCGTCTCCGGGACGGACCAGGCTCTCGGGCAGGGCTTCGTCCGGCTGAGCCGGGTTGACTGAGCTGACCGCAACCTGCCTCATGCTCGAGCCAAGTCGAAGGGTAGTCGGGTCGGAGCGCTGGACGGATATGGGGGAGACACACAACCGACGACTCGGAAGCCACGGGCCGGCATCGACCACCAAATAGCGCACGGCCCAACTCCGATCGTCGAAGTACAAATCGCTTACGCTTCCGAGCTGGCCGTCTGTCGCTGCGATAGTGAACCGCTTCAAATCGCTGATACCGCGCAGCATGACAAGTCCTCCCTCGTAACACTCGAGACGTACCGGAACTGGGGTGTGGTGCGCCGTGCACGTCGAGTCTAGTCACGGTGACTCGAGTGATCCATTGGACCTTTGTCCAATGGGACGCGACGTCGCGACCCCGCCGATCGTCACCCGGGCGGTGTGCCCGCTGGCGAGGCCGCGCTCCCGGGTCGGGTTTGCGCCCATCACCGGCTCCGCATGACGCGTCTTCGTGCGGTGCCGCTCGTCGGCCTCCTCGACCGAGTGGGAGACGGTGAGGCTGGCGTCCCGCTTGGCCATCGTGACCAGCCTCTGGTAGTGGGCGTGCAGTAATCGGATCTCCGTCTCCGTCAAGTCCTCCACGTTGATCAGGCGGTTGCTCGCGCCCTGGAGGGCCGCCACGATCTCGTTGAGCTTCAGGTGGACAGCGCGGGCGTCCTTGTTCTGCGAGCGCTGGATGAGAAAGACCATCAGGAAGGTGATGATGGTCGTCCCCGTGTTGATCACGAGCTGCCACGTATCCGAGAAACCGAAGATCGGCCCCGTCACCCCCACACGACGATGGTGGCGAGGGCGACGCCGAACGCCCACGAGCCGCCCGTCCACTCGGTGACCCGGTGGGCCAGCCCCTCCAGCGCCTCGCTAGAGCCAGTGCCCATATCAGGATCTGCGCTGGTGTGGTCATAGGCTGCGGCTGGCGCTCTTGGACGCTTCGGCCGCTGCCGCCGATTCCTGGTTGGGTGCTGTGAGCCGAGATGACGCCTTTGCTTGCTCCCGCATTCCCGATCCCCACTCGCCGTTCCAGTTAGGCTGGCGTGCTCGGCTCCTGCCCAGTCAGGGCCATGGGGCCCAGGATCACCGCGATGGCCGAGACCGAAGGCTGACGCGGTTACCCGAGGACTCGATCTGGCGGTGCTGCTCACGAGCGACCTCGCCGGCGCAGTTCAGGCGGTCAGCTACACGTCATCGAATGCGGATGTTCTGCAGTGAGCCCAACGTACGCTCGCCTGCTCACAATGTAGTCGGCGTGCTCCACGCAACCTAGTGGACTAAGGTCCACTAGGCCAACCGGGGGGTCGATTCAGGTCAATGCAGGATCGTTCATCCTGCAGCCGGCACCTCGGAGACGGTAGCGCCCTGAGCTTAACCGCGGACCTCGTCGAGATCATGTGCGATTGGTCGTGCTCGTGCTTCTCGGGCTTCTGTTGGTGGAAGCGCTTCCCACTTGGCCTTACAGCCGTAGTTGGGGCGAACACGGGTTCGACTCCCATTGACGCGAGGACGCCGTGGAGGCACTTCAAGAATTCGTCAACAACTTTACGTACCTCGGCATTCTTGCCGTACTCCTGCTCGGGAGCCTGGGAGTGCCCATCCCCGAGGAAATGCCGATCATCGCGGCCGCCGTGTTGAGCCACGAGGGTATCGTCCGGTGGTGGCTTGCGCTGCCCCTCTGCCTGCTGGGGTGCTATCAGGCGATATGGTGCTCTACTGGGTCGGCCGGCACTGGGGTGAACAGGTCCCTCAACTGGCGACTGGCCCGGCTGGTACTGTCGCCCGCGCGCGCAGTGGCTGAAGGCAGCGTATCGACGGCATGCCCTGAAGACGGTGGTCACGGCGCGGCACGTCATGGGACTCCGCGCTGCCGCGTTTCTGACGGCGGGCATTGCGCGCGTACCGTTCTGGAAGTTCGTGGTGGCGGACGCGGGTGCCGCCTTGGTCGGCGTCCCGTTGGTGTTCGGTCTGGGTTATTTCTTCACCGATCAGATCAAGGCTCATCGCGGCCGATGTGCACCGGGCAGAACGCTGGCTCGGTCTCGTCGGCCTCCTGGCGCTTGCGGCGCTGGTGGTGGTCGGGGTGTGGCGATGGAATCGTCGCGTCGGGAAGGAGGGTCTGGATCAAGAACCGACCCAGGGACCTTTGCCACCTCCGTGAGCGCTGGGGATGCGAACGTCATCACGGTGCTTCGCTGGCTACGGCTCAGAGGACGAGCGCTGTATTGGACCCGCCGAAGCCCCGGTTCAGGACAAGAGCCACATCACTGCGGGCGCCTGTGGCCGTGCGGACACCGGTAGCTTCCCGAGGTCGGGATCCAGCTCTGCGCAGGGTCGCCACGCCGGGAACCACGCTGTGGCAGAGCAACCAGGGCCAGCGCGCTATCCAGGCTACCCGAGACGACCAGGGGATGCCCGAAGGCCGCCTGAACGCTGTAACGGGCGGGGCCGTGGCACCGAACACTCGGCAGATGGGCCGCAGCCTCGGACGCGTCCGATTGCTGTGGCAGGGCTCCTGGGGCGGCCGGCGTCTCGAGCTCGGCAGATTACGTCAGGGGACGGGGCCACGAGGGGGCGACCGCCGCCGGAGCGTTCTAATGTTTCCTACGCGCCTCACCGAAGGGGGTGTTGGTTAGCGGCGGGCTAGGCGGGCGAAGGCGGGGAGGTAGGGGCGGACGACGCCGAAACCGGTGCGATCGGCCAGGGCCCGAACCAGCTCGCGGACGTTGCCGCGGGCGCCCGGGTCGTGCAGCCGGAGCGGACAGCGGCGCGGAGGCCAGACGGCCCACCGCGGAGAGCAGGAAGAGCACGTGCAGGTTGCTCCACGCCTCGCCCGCGAGGTCGAAGTGGACCGGGATGAGCGCGGCGAGCTGGCCGGCCAGCATCGAGGCCAGGCCGAAGCCCAGGCCGCCCGCGGTGGCGAACGCGGCCAGGTAGAACGGCCGCGAGGCGCACGGGGCCAGCCCGATGGTCAGGTCGAAGGCGGCGATGTTGTGTGGCCCGACCAGAGGAAGGCGGCGAAGATCGCGTCCAGCGCGATCGGCCAGAGGCGATCCGGCGTGACGAAGAACCACGTCAGCGGCACGGCCGCGATGCCGAAGGAGCAGAAGACCACGACGGGCCCGGCGCCGATGCGGTCCACCGCGTGGCCCCAGAACCGGGCGGAGACGATGCGCACCACGGCCACGCCGACACCGTGAGCGGCCACCACCAGGAAGCCGGTCTGGAGGTTCGTCAGCATGTGATACGCGAAGAAGCTGGCCGAGATGCCCACCGCGGCGTTCCAGGCAAAGAGGTAGCCGAGGAAGGGCCACACGCGCCGGTCGCGCAGCGTGAGCCCGAGCGCCTGCCACGCCGAGATGTCCGCCTCCATGGCCACCGGGGGCTCGTGCTGGCGCAGCATCAGCACCACGCTCCCCACGCCGGCCAGGAAGGCGGTGGCGGTGAGGATCGAGAGCGCGGCGCCGGTCCAGCCGATCGGCGCGAGCCGGTCCAGCAGGATCGCGGCGGCGAGCGAGGTCAGCGTGCCGGCGATGCTCAGGAAGACCGTCCTGCGCCCGAAGAAGCGCCCGCGCAGGCGGTCGGGCACGAGGTCGCCCATCCAGGCCACCCAGGCGCTGTTGCCGATCACGCTGGCCACCGTGCTGATCGCGACGATGCCGAGGAAGAGGTGGAGCTTGGCGGCCGGTCCCGCGTCGAGCGTCGGAAGCGCGAGCAGCGGGAGAAACGTCAGGCGCGAGATGCCGACAGCCCAGAGGGCCACCGTCTTGCGGCTGCGCGCGCTGGTGAACCAGGCGGCGGGCAGGCTCGCCACCTGGGCGCCGAGCGGGAGCGCGCCGAGGAAGCCGATGATGGCGGCGCTCGCGCCCAGGTAGAGCGCCCAGCCGGTGATGACGGCGCCGGTGGCGCAGGCTGCAAAAATTTCCGCGAAGGCGCCCTCCGCCACGGCGGCGTTCAGCGAACGGCGCAGCCGGCGTCCGGCGGTCGGGGTCTGGCCGGGCGCGCGGTCCGACCCGGGGCGCCGGTCAGCGCGGGGCTCGAGGCAGGAACCGATTCCGCCTGCGGGATCGAGAAGGCGGAGGCGATGCGGGCGAGCGAGGCGAGCACGGCGGAGGCACGAAGCGTCTTCAAGGCAGCATTCGCAATTGCACGTCGCGCGCCATCACAGCGTCGCTTGATTTGACGCGGGTTCGGGTAGTTGCGGGATGCGCGCGGACCGGGGAGCGACGTCCGGCGTCAGCGGACTGACACGCTTCGGCCGGGCTCCGGATGAGGTCGACTCCCGCCCATGCGAATCGGCGTGCTCATTCCCACGCGTGGCGCGGTGATGAAGTCGGCGCGGCGGCCCCCGGTCGAGACCTGCCGGACCACTGGCCCGCCGGGCCGACCATGCCGGCTACGCCGCGGTCTGAGTGGGCGACGGTGTCGTGGCTAAGCCCCGGCTCGACGCCGTGACGACCCGCGCCTACCTGGCCGGGATCACCACGCGGATGCGCCTGGGGACCGCGGTCCTGCTCCCGGCGCTCCGCCACCCGGTGGTGCCGGCCCAGCAACTGGCCAGCATCGGCTGTGGCAGGGGCCCCTGGGGCGGCCGGCGTCTGAGTCTGGGCGATCATGTCCCGTGGACGGGGCACAGAGTGGGGTGCCCCCTGCCGGAGACTGGTTGATGTTGCCTGTCTTCCCGTCAGCGGTCCAATGCCTCGCCGGCTGAAGAAGCTGGACCTGTTCAAGACGCCGGTCTCCCGACGTCTCTTCCTGCTCTTCGCCACCGTCTACTTCGCCCAGGGCATGTGGTTTCTGCCGAATCAGACCATCACCATCTCGCTCAAGGACGCCGGGCTGGCCGCCGGTCAGATTGCGACGTTCTTCGCCATCACCACCGTGCCCTGGCTGATCAAGCCCATCTATGGCTTCCTCTCGGACTTCTTCCCGCTCTTCGGCTATCACCGCAAGAGCTATCTCCTCCTCACTTCGGGAGCGGCGGCCGTGGGCCGATCTTCTCCTCGGGCTCACGGGCGAGCACTCGTTCGTGCGGATGGCCACGCTCGTCACCCTCATGGCGCTCTCTACGGCGACTGGGTCTCCGCCCTGATCATCGACGTGCTCTTCGGCTGCATCGGCATGATCACCCGCCTGTCCATCCTCGATCTAGCCGCCAAGTCGTGCCCCTCCCACATCGAAGCGACCTTCTTCGCCTTCCTGATGTCCGTTTACAACGGCGGCACCCAGATCTCGGAGATCGTGGGCGCCCGGCTCTACGACACCTACGGATACACACCCCTCGTCCTCGTCTCCGCCACCACCACGGCGGCCGTCTGGCTGCTCGTGCCGTTCGTGCGGATCGACCGCATCGAAGCCAAGGCCAAGCGGGCCAAGATGCCCGCCGTCTGATGCGCTCGTTTCTGACACCGCTTCACTCCCCCGGCTTCTACCCTGACCGTTTGTGGTCACCTGCTTCCCGGGCGATCGCCGGGCGGTAGACCGCCTCGACGACCCCCTTCCTGAGGCAACCAGCCGTAACCCCCGCGCAACCGACGTCTCGCTCACCACGCCTGTTGCCCTTGATTCCATGCCTTAGACCTCGATGTATCCGTATTGACGCATTGACCAGACGGGCGCCGGTCTGGACACTCGAGCCATGCTGGCGCGCATGCGTTCGGCCACCGTGTTCGGTATCGAGGCCGACGACGTCTTCGTAGAGGTCGACGTGGCACCCGGCTTGCCGTCCTTCACCACGGTGGGTCTGCCCGACCCGGCGGTGCGCGAGAGCCGCGATCGCGTGCGCGCGGCCATCCGCAACGCGGGGCTCGAGTTTCCTGTGGATCGAATCACCGTCAACCTGGCGCCCGCCGAGGTCCGCAAGGTCGGCACGGGCTTCGACCTGCCCATGGCGCTGGGCATTCTCTCCGCCACCGGCATACTCAAGCCGGGGCGGGCCGACGACACGGTGGCCCTGGGAGAGCTCTCCCTCGACGGAAGGATCCAGCCCGTGCGTGGTGTGCTCCCCGTCGCGCTCCATTGCCGGCGCCGTGGCGTGCCGCGTCTCCTCGTGCCCGCGGGCAATGCCGAGGAGGCGGCGGTGGTCAGCGGAGTCACCGTGATCCCGCTCGGCACCCTCCACGACGCCCTCGAGTACCTGAATGGGGAGCGGGACATTCCCCCACATCGGTCGGGGGCCGCCGGCTGGAACGCGAACCTGGACGCCGATGGGCTCGATCTCGCGGATGTGCGGGGGCATGTCTGGGCCAAGCGCGCCCTCGAGATCGCCGCAGCGGGCGGACACAATCTATTGATGCTCGGCCCGCCCGGCGCGGGCAAGACCATGCTCGCGCGTCGGCTCGGGACCATCCTGCCGCCTCGCCCTCGAGGAGGCGATCGAGATCACCGCGGTGTGGAGCGTGGCCGGCCTGCTCTCCGCCGGACATGGGCTCGTGCGCGAGCGGCCCTTCCGCGCTCCGCACCATACCACCTCGGCCCCGGGATTGATCGGCGGGGCAGCGTGCCGCATCCAGGCGAGGCCAGTCTCGCCCACCTGGGGGTGCTCTTCCTCGACGAGCTGCCCGAGTTTTCGGCGCGCGTGCTCGAATCACTGCGCCAGCCCCTGGAGGACGGCAGCGTCGTCGTCTCCCGCGCCGCGGGAAGCGCCGCCTTCCCCGCTCGCTTTCAGCTGGTCGGGGCCGCCAACTATTGCCGGCGAGGCTGTGTCTCGCTCGATGCGTGGTCTGCACGCCGGGCGAGCGGCAGCAGTATCTGTCGCGGCTGTCGCGGCCGCTGCTCGACCGGATCGACCTGCACCTCGAGGTGCGTGCCGTCCCCTACGCCGAGCTCTCGGGGAGGCGGAGAGTCGTCGAGGGCGATTCGGTCACGGGTCGAGATGGCGCGGCGCCGTCAGTCGGAGCGCTTGGCCGGCTCGGGCGCGCGTGTCAACGCCCGCATGAGCGGCCGGCAGGTGCGGCGGTTCTGCGCGCCGCCGCCCGAGGCGACGGAGCTCTGCAGCAGGCGGTGAGTCGCCTTGGTCTTTCCGCCCGGGGCCACGACCGTGTTCTCAAAGTGGCCCGCACTATCGCCGACCTGGCCGGATGTGAGAGGATAGTCGCGGAGCACGTGTCCGAGGCCGTCCAGTACCGCGGTCTCGACCGTTGCCTCTGATCCGTTCCCCAAGGAGACCTTCATGCCAGCGACGCATCCGATGACACTTGCCCGCGAAGGCACCACCCTCGTAATCGTGGACGTGCAGGACCGCCTCTTTCCCGCCATGGATGCCGATCACCGGGAAGAGGTGATGCGGAACATCAAGATCCTCGCCACGGCCGCCCGGCGCCTCCGCCTCCCCGTGCTCGCGACCGAGCAGTATCCCAAGGGTCTCGGCCACACGTTGCCGGAGCTGGTCGAGACGCTCGGCCCGGAGGTGCAGCCGGTGCCGAAGGTGAATTTCTCCTGCTGGGGAGTCGAAGAAGTGCGAGGGCGGCTCCAGGCGGCGGGCACCCGGCGAGTGATTCTGGCGGGCATCGAGGCCCACGTCTGCGTGTTGATGTCGGCCCTCGATCTCCTGGGGGCAGGCATGGCCGTGCACGTGGCGGCCGATGCCGTCACCTCGCGTACTCAGGCCAACTGGCGCCTCGGCACGGAGCAGCTGAGGCAGGCGGGCGCGGTGGTCAGCGCCACCGAGACGCTGGTCTTCCAGCTCCTCGGGCAGGCCGACACCGACGACTTCCGGGAGATCGCACGGCTCATCCGCTGATGCCCCGTTACTTCGACATCCGCTCCACCGTCCTCATCGTGGTCGGTTACGGCATCCTCCCGGAGGAAGAGGACCGTCCCTCGCCTATGACCTGAAGCGCGCCATCGCGGCGCGCAGCCAAGGGGAGGAAGGGCGTGGCGCGGTGGTCGTCACCGACATGTGGATGATCAACCAGGAGATGGCCGAGCTTTTTCCGGGTATCGCGGTGGGCGGGCCCGGTGTCAATGCCTTCACCGCACAGATCTACGAGGAGCTGCCGGTGGCCTTCACCCGGGACGAGCACGTCTTCATCCAGATGAGCGTGGAGACGGGCAAGCGCGCTGCACTGTGGGGCATGGATCAGGAGGCCACCCGGGAGGCCGTGGAGCGCTTCGTGAAGGACGGCCTCCTCGAGCGCTTTCTCGATCTGATCTGGAAGCGCCGCCAGCTCTGGCGAAGGCCGGCGGGACTAGCGGAAGCTGACCGCGGACCTGCCCCGAGGCACATTGGTGATGGTGACGGTGCCGTCGCGCTCGATGTAGCGATAGAGGGCTGAGCCCGTGCCGCTGCCCGCCACCGCGGGCTCTGACCCAGGATCCGCTGCACGTATTGCGTGGTCTCCGCGTACGGCGGAATGCCGCGGTGGTGGTCCACGGCCTTCTCGCCCGCATTGTAAGCGGCGAGGGCCAGCGAGACATTCCCCGGATACCGGTCGAGGAGATAGCGGAGGTGACGCACACCCCCGTCTATGTTCTGATACGGGTCGAAGACGTTGCGCACTCCGAGGGCCGAGGCGGTGCGCGGCATCAGCTGCATCAGGCCCTGCGCACCCTTGTTGGATACCGGCGCGCGGGTTGAAGGCCGACTCGACGCGAATCACCGCTTCGACGAGATCGGCGTTCACGCCGTGGCGGGCGGCGATCTCACGGATCTCCTCGCTGTAGCGGGTGCGCACGGCGTCGGGAAGCCGGAGCCAGCCCTGAGCGGTCCCGGACAGGGTGCCTACTCGTTTGAAGCCTGGATCCGTCGGCGCATTGGTGAAATGCGTGACGCCATCCTCGTCCACGCGCCGATACAACGAGGAGGCATGCGCGGGGGCGCGAGGGCCGTGAGGAGGGTCAGGGTGCCGAGGGCGGCGAGCCAGAGCACTATGAAACGAACATAACGGAAGGAGGGCTCATTCCTCAAAGCGAAAACGGCTGCCGGACTCGGCAGCCGTTTCGACCTTCTCCCACGGACAGTTGACTAGTTTCTCGAGGTCAGCAACGCGTCCTTTATTCTGCCCGCGCGAGGCAGGGCGTCCTCGAGCGCGAGATCCAGCACTTCCTCCACCGAATCCACCAGGTGGAAGGTCATGCTCTCGCGCAAGGGCTTGGGCACGTCCTCGAGAAGGTTCCGCTCGTTCCGCCGCGGCAGAATCACCGTGGTCACCCGGCGCGACGGGCCGCCAGCACTTTCTCCTTGATGCCGCCCACCGCCAGCACACGGCCCGAGAGGGTGATCTCGCCGGTCATGGCCAGTCGTGCCTTGACGGGGCGCTGGCTCATGAGCGAAGCGAGCGCGGTGACCATGGTCACCCCGGCCGACGGCCCGTCCTTGGGAATGGCGCCGGCGGGAATGTGGACGTGGATATCCGACGTCTCCCAGAAGTCGGAGCGGATGCCGAGCTCGGACGCGTGCGACCGCACCCAGGACAGCGCGGCCTGCGCGGATTCCTTCATCACATCTCCGAGCTGGCCGGTCAGGGTGAGCGTCTTGCCTCCCTTCATGCGCGCGTCGCCTCGATGAACAGGATGTCACCACCCGCCGCGCGTCCACGCGAGACCCACCGCCACTCCCGGCACGCGGGTACGCTCTTCCAGCTCCTCGAGGAGGAAGCGGGGCGCGCCGAGGAGCTCGCCTACCAACTCGGGTGTGACATCCACCGGCTCCGTCTGTCCTTCCACCCGCCGCTTGGCGACCTTGCGGCAGATGGCGGCAATCTGCCGCTCCAGGCTGCGCAGTCCCGCCTCTCGCGTGTAGTAGCGCACGAGCCGCGCGAGGGCCGCGTCCGTCCAGCGGATGTGCTCACCCTCGATGAGCCCGTGATCCTTGCCTGCTTGGGCACCAGATGCGTGCCCGCGATCCTGACCTTTTCTTCCTCGGTATAGCCGGGCAGCTCGATGATCTCCATGCGATCGCGGAGCGCGGGCGGCACCGTGTCCAGCAGGTTGGCCGTCGTGATGAAGAGCACCCGCGAGAGATCGAAGGGCACGTCGACGTAGTGGTCGCGGAAGGCCACATTCTGCTCCGGGTCGAGCACCTCGAGAAGAGCCGAAGCCGGATCACCCCGGAAGTCCATGCCGAGCTTGTCGATCTCGTCGAGCATCAGCACGGGATTTCTCGACTCGGCGCGGCGCAGCCCCTGAATGATCTGGCCGGGCAGGGCCCCGATATACGTGCGCCGATGACCGCGGATCTCCGCCTCGTCCCGCATGCCGCCGAGCGAGATGCGGTGGAACTTCCGTCCGAGCGCCCGCGCGATGGATCGCCCGAGCGACGTCTTGCCCACCCCGGGAGGCCCCACGAAGCAGAGGATGGGATCCTTGCCCTTGGGACGCATGCTCTTGACCGCGAGATACTCGAGGATGCGGTCCTTGATCTTCTCCAGTCCCCAGTGGTCTTCGTCGAGCACCCGCCGGGCTTCCGACAGATCGAGGATGTCCTCGGTCTCCTTGCTCCACGGCAAGGCGACGAGCCACTCGAGATAGGTGCGGGCCACCGTGTATTCCGCGGCGGCGGGCGGCATCTTGGCGAGCCGGTCGAGCTCGCGGAGCGCCTCCTTCTTGGCTTCCTCCGTCATCCCGGCGGCCTCGATGGCCTGGCGCAGGTCGTCGATCTCCTGCGTCCGCTCATCGGTCTGCCCGAGCTCCTTCTGGATCGCCTTGAGCTGCTCGCGGAGATAGTAGTCGCGCTGGCCCTTGCCCACCTCGGACTCGACCTGCGACTGGATCTTCGAGCCCAACTCCAGAACCTCCAGCTCCTTGGTGAGAGCGGCCACCAGCCGCCCCAGCCGGGCCTTGACGTCCGCGGTGGCGAGCAGCTCCTGCTTCGCCTGGCTCGTCAGCGAGGGAGCGAAGCCGCGATGGCATCGGCGATGCGACCCGGAGTGGGTCAGGTTGCCCACGGCCTCCGCCAGCTCGTCCGGAAGCAGCGGGAGAGCTCCACGATCTGGCGAAACAGCGTGGTGGCATTGCGGCTGAGCGCCTCCGCTTCGAGGTCACCCGCCGCGGGCATGATGTCCGGCACCTCTTCGACCCGGGCGCGCAGGAACGGCCGGGTCTGGACGATCTCGATGAGCCGGATGCGCGTGATGCCCTGCACGGCAAGGCGCACCGAGCCGTCAGGCTGCTTGAAGACCTTGTGAATAGTCGTATAGGTTCCGATCCGATGGAGGTCGCTCTCCTGGGGCGCGTCCACCGCCGCTACCAGCTGACCGAAGGCTCCCAGGTGCGGCTCCCGCTCATGGCGTCCTCGATCAGACGCACGGAGGAGTCCGGCCCGCGCCCAGCGGCATCACCGCATAGGGAAACAGCACCGCATCGCGGAGTGGAGCACCGAGACGATTTCAGGCACGCCCGTGCCCACGCTGGTCGGCCCTGCGTCCGCCTTCATTTCCTCAGCCATGGTCTTGTCCTTTCAGAGCCCGCTCAAAACATGTCTACGGGCTTCAGGTGGCTCGAGGCGGCCCGCACCAGCGCTTCGCTTCGACCGCGACTGGCCGGATCGGACGTCTCGCCCATCTCCGTCCGCACGTAGCTCGTGAGATCCTCGATCTGAACCTCGCATGTCGAGCATCCGGCGCCTCATCTTTAGGATGATCTCGATGCCCGCGAGATTCACCCCGAGGTCCCGGGCCAGGCGCGTGACCCGTGAGATCTCCTCCACGTCCTCCGCCGAGTACCGGCGCGTCTGCCCCTCGGTGCGCGAAGGCCTGATCAACCCCTTCTTCTCGTACATGCGCAGGGTCTGCGGGTGGAGCTTGAGCATGTCCGCCACCACCCCGATCATGTAGAGGGCTTGCCTTTGTCAGTCACGGCCGGACCTCCTGGCGCGGGAGCAGCCGGCCAAGCTCGCGGAAGAGCTCCTGGGTGCGGGCGTCGATGCCGCGAGGGATTTCCACGCGAACCGTCACGTATAGATCGCCCCGACCCTCACCGGCCAGACGCGGTAGGCCCCGCCCGCGCATGCGGAGGACCTGCCCGCTCTGGGTGCCCGGCGGCACGACGAGCTCCGCCACGCCTTCGAGCGTGCGCAGCGACACTCGCGCCCCCAGCACCGCCTCGGCGATGGTCACCGCAGCTTCCGTGTAGAGGTTGTCACCCTTGCGCGTGAACGCCGGGTCCTCGTGCACCCGCACAATCAGCACGGATCCCCGCGCGGACCCCTGAAAGGACCCGCATGACCTTCGCCGGGCACTCTGATCTGCGCGCCCGTGTCCACTCCCGCTGGAATCATCGCGGGCACGCTGGCGCGGGCGAGGCATACCCCGCGGCCACGGCAATCAGGACAGGGCTCGCTCACCCGTTGACCTTCCCCCTTGCAGGCGGGACAGGGGCTCGGCCTTGATCGCTCCCGTGTCGCGCCAGACGGAGCCTGTTCCTCCGCAGTGCTGGCACGCCGTCGGGATCGCGCCGGCGCGGCCGCCGGTGGCTGCGCAGGTCTCGCAGGGGGACAGGCGCTCGACGGGAACATTCGCGGCCACCCCGTGGCCGATTGCGCGAAGGCGAGCTCTACGGCAACCGGTGGCGTCGTCGCCTCGCCGCCCCTGCCGGTGCCTCGCTGACGGAGGGCCGCTCATGCGGCGATGAGCCTGGGCCGCCCTGGCGGTCATAGACTCGAGCGTGCGGTGGGATCGCTGAGCACCCGGTACGCCTGGACGATTTCTTCGAAGAGCGACTGGGTGTCACGCTCCCAAAGGTTGACGTCGGGTGAATAGCGTCGGGCCAGAGCGCTGGTACGCCCGCCTGATCTGGGTCGCACTGGCTCAACACTGATTTCGAGTACCGCGTAATAGTCACGGGCCATGGTTGATTCGCGGGAGGCGCCGTCGGGCGCCGCCCCTGCGCTCCTCTACTTCTCGTCACCGAGATCCTTGAACTCGGCGTCGATCACATCACCCTTCGGACCTTCCGCACCCGCCGCGCCGTCGGATCCAGGCTGGGCTCCGCCCGGCGGGTTCTGAGCCTCCCGGTACATGGCTTCGGCCAGCTTGTGAGAGGCCTTGGTCAGCTCCTCCTGAGCGCGCTTGATGCGCTCGAGATCGTCGCTCTTGAGGGCTTCCCGCGCCTCGGTCATGGCCGCCTCGATGGCCTGCTTGTCCTCGGCGGGGACCTTGTCGCCATGCTCTCGCAGCGTCCGCTCCGTCTCGTACACGAGCGAGTCGCACCGGTTCTTGGCCTCGATCGCCTCGCGGTTCTTGGCGTCTTCCGCAGCGTGCGCCTCGGCCTCCTTCTTCATGCGCTCGATCTCGTCCTTGGTCAGGCCGGACGAGGCGGTGATGGTAATGTTCTGCTGCTTGCTCGTCGCCTTGTCTCGCGCCGACATCGTTAAGGATGCCGTTGGCGTCGATGTCGAACGTCACCTCGACCTGCGGCACGCCGCGCGGCGCCGGGGAATCCCATCGAGATGAAATCTGCCCAGGGTGCGATTGTCGCGCGCCATGGGCCGCTCACCCTGCAGCACGTGCACCTCCACGGAGGGCTGGCTGTCCGAGGCCGTGGTGAAGGTCTCGGTCTTCTTCGTGGGGATCGTGGTATTGGCCTCGATCAGCCGCGTCATGACTCCGCCCAGGTCTCGATGCCGAGAGAGAGCGGCGTCACGTCGAGCAGCAGCAGGTCCCTGACCTCGCCGGTGAGGACGGCCGCCTGAACGGCGGCGCCGACCGCCACCACCTCGTCGGGATTGACAGTCTTGTTGGGATCTTTGCCGAAGAGCTTCTTGACCTCTTCCTGCACCTTGGGCATACGAGTCTGACCACCCACGAGAATGACTTCATCGAGGTCCCCCGCCGACACGCCCGCCTGCCGCATCGCCTCCCGACAGGGCCGAGGCTCCGCTCGACCAGATCGGCCACGAGCGACTCGAGCTTGGCCCGGGTCAGGGTGAGAACAAGATGCTTGGGTCCGCTCGCATCCGCAGTAATGAACGGGAGGTTGATCTCGGTCTGGACCACCGTGGACAGCTCGCACTTGGCCTTCTCGGCCGCCTCCTTGAGGCGCTGAAGGGCCATGCGGTCCTTCCGCAGATCGATGCCCTGCTCCTTCTTGAACTCGTCGGAGATCCAGTCCATCACCTTCTGGTCGAAGTCGTCGCCGCCGAGGTGCGTGTCGCCGTTGGTCGCCTTGACCTCGACCACGCCCTCGCCGATCTCGAGGATCGAGATGTCGAAGGTACCGCCGCCGAGGTCGTAGACGGCCACGCGTCTCGTCCTTCTTCTTGTCGAGACCGTAGGCGAGCGCGGCCGCCGTCGGCTCGTTCACGATGCGGAGGACCTCGAGCCCGGCGATGGCGCCCGCGTCCTTGGTCGCCTGCCGCTGGCTGTCGTTGAAGTAGGCGGGAACAGTGATGACGGCCTGGGTAACTTTCTCGCCCAGATACGCCTCCGCCGCCTCCTTGAGCTTGCGGAGGATCGAGAGCCGAGATCTCAGGCGGCGAGTACTGCTTGCCCCTGACCTCGATCCCGCGCGGCGCCGCTCTGGGTCTTGACGACCTTGTAGGGAACGAGCTTCGTCTCCTGGAGCACCTCGTCGTGACGACGACCCATGAAGCGCTTGATGGAAAAGATCGTGTTTTCGGGATTTGTGATGCCCTGACGCTTTGCCACCTGCCCGACGAGGGTTTCCCCTTCCTTCGTGAACGCCACCACCGAAGGAGTCAGACGGCTGCCTTCCTGATTGGCGATGACGGTTGGGTCACCGCCTCCACCACTGCTACCACCGAGTTCGTCGTACCGAGGTCGATGCCAATCACCTTCGCCATGTTTTCAATCTCCCGTAGGAAGTCTCGCGTCAATCGCCTTGGCGACGGGGCGGAGCGCCCCGTCGCCGGCCGGCTGCGTTACAGCACGTCGATCTTGATTTCCTTCAGCTTGGCTGCCTCGACCTTCGGCAGCGTGACGGTGAGCACGCCCTCGCGATAGCTCGCACGGACGTTGTCCGCCTGTACGGGGATGGGAGCTGGAAAATACGCTCCACGCGTCCCGTCCACCGCTCCGCCCGGAAGTACTGCTCGGGCTTCACGGCCTCCTCCGGTTCCATCCGCTGGCCCTTGAGACTCAGGAGGTCGCCGGTGATGGAGACCTGCACATCCTTCTCATTCATGCCGGGCAGGTCCACCTTGATCACCAGATCTTCCTTGGTCTCGTACATATCCGCCCCAGGCGCCTCAGGAACGCTCGGGTGATCCACCCTGCGCGGAACGGCACAAAGAACGAGTCGAATAGTCGATTCACCTCGGATTGAATGTCTCCGACCTCCCTTGCACCCACCCACGGCTCCAACCCCCGCCCCATCGGACGCCAACGCAATACCGTCATCTCTCAGTCCTCCTGCTGTTTCTATCCGGGCACTTACCTTGGTGCCCTGAAATCTAAGTCTGAATAATGTATATATGCTGATATATGATCGTGTCAAGTCTGCGACTGCATAAACTTTTATAAAGTCTTGAAATATAGGGGAGTGCTATCGTTTTGAGGCTATGAGGCTCGGTTGCGCTGGTTGCCTCGTCCTGACCGTAGGAGCCATGTTTCTGGTGGTCGTCGCCGGGGCTTCCTCTTCCTGTCAGGGAATATCTTCGAGGAGCCCAGATTCGACGGAATCGAGTGGAGCCGGGTCGATGCCTCGCCGGCCCTCTCCAAGCTGGCCGAGCTCGTCCAGCGGGATGCCGGCCGCTCTGGGAGGCAGGATCCAACCCTCCTGGGCGAGCGGGAGGTCACCGCCCTGATAGTCCGTCGCCTCGATGAGACGGCCGGGCTGAAGTTCGATCCGCTGGCCGTCCGATTGACCCCGGGCCAGGTTCGTGCTTCACGGCCGAACAGGTGGTGGCAACCCTGCTCCAGGGGCCGCCGTTCGCCCAGCTCTGCGTCCCAGCTTCCTGCGGCGCAACCCGGCGCCCCATCTGGATCACGGCACGAGGATATAAGCCTCGACCCAGGTGAGCTCGGCGGAAGCCCGGGCCAGGCCTGCCTGAGGCTCGACCGAGTTCACCCTCGGCAAGCAACCTGTAGGCACGTGGCCCTTCTCTATTGTGATGGGTCCTGCGGGATCCCGGCTTCTGAAGTGGCCCGTCCCGGGATCAGTGCGGGGATCGATATCGAGGACCGGCGGGTCGTGGTCCGAACGCACTAGCGTCCGCTGGCGCTCCGGGCGGCATTGACGAAGCGCAGCTGCAGGTCGTAGAGCATTTCCTCGAGGAGATGGCTTTCCTGATCGGTCCGATTGCCATTGGTCTTGATCCGGAGCAATGCAAGGAGATCGATCGCTTCCTTGGCCTGTTCCAGATCGAGCACGCGCTCGCCGGTCGCTGGGTCGGCCGCCTCGCCGAGATTCACCAGCGCCGAGCTGGCGAGCATGATGAAGAGCCCCCGCAGATCGGGGCCCTCCTGGGGCGCGGTCGATGGTCCAACCAATCGAGGCCTGGTGCCTCGGAGCGCGAGGGGGCGCCATCGGCTCCGGCGGCCGAGCCGGCTCAGGAGGAGGACTGGCGGCCGTGTCATCGTCGGCGTCATCGCGTCGCCGCCTGTCACGGACTCTGAACGTTTCGTCGTCAGCCATGAGAGATCTCCATCGCGGGCGGCCCGAGCCTAGCATGCGACCCGAACACCTTCAAGGCGCCAGCCGGCCGTATGTATAATGTCCCGGCGATTCCGGGATCGCTCACTGGCTGACTCCACCGGCCCTCTCTTCGAAGCGCTGCTCTTCTCATGGATCGCCTGCGGGCCGAGGGGTTGCCGTCGGGACCGTGAGCAGACTCCACGCCTCCTCAGACCCTATTTGATCGAAGAAACCTATGAAGCGCTCGAAGCCCTCGATGTCGGCGAAAACAGGGCACATCGTCGAGGAGCTGGGCGATGTCCTCTTCCAGGTGGTCTTCCACTGCCAGATTGCCCGGGAACAAGGCGAGTTCACTATGGCAGACGTTTTGCAAGCCGTTATTCAGAAGATGACCCGGCGGCATCCCTCATGTGTTCGGGAACACAGAAGTAGCGAACTCAGGGAAGCCCTGAGACAGTGGGAACAGATCAGGAGAACCGAAGCAGGAGCCGAAGGTACTCCGAGGTCGGCCCTCGATGGCGTGCCGAAGAGTCTTCCGTCGTTGCTGCGAGCCCAGCGCCTGCAGGTCAAGGCGGGGCGCGTGGGCTTGCGACTGGCCAACGTGGCGGGAAGCATGGAGCAAGGTGCGCGAGGAGATGGTGGAAGCCGATGAGGCCATGGTCGCGGGGACGCTGGACCGCGTCAAAGCCGAGCTTGGCGATCTCCCTTTCTCTGTTAATGTAGCCCGATTGCTGGAAATTGATGCCGAAGGCTCCTTCGGCAGGCCCGCAGACACGTTCACCCGACGATTCGATGGAGGTGGAGGCCGCCATGAGGGCCGAGGGCCGGCAGGTCGACGAAGCGTCCCCGGAGGAGCTCGATCGGCAGTGGCTGGCAGTGAAATCGCGTGAAGGGCTGGAACGCGCTGGAGACGGGTCATGAAAGTCAAAGTGGGCAGGACAACGTTTTCGATCAGAACGGGGCGTACATCACGGAGAGCCGAGGTGGATGCCATCGTCAACGCCGCTAACTCCGAAACTATTGATGGGCACAGGAGTGGCGGGGGCCATGAAGCGGAAGGGCGGCACGGTGATCGAGGAAGAGGCGGTGCGCCAGGGGCCGATCGAGCCGGGAGAAGCTGTGCTCACGGTCGCCGGCAATCTTCCCGCGACCCACGTCATCCACGCCGCTGCCCTAGAGCACGACCTCAAGACGAATCCGGAAACGGTCGTGGCCGCCACCCGCTCCACTCTCGCCCTCGCCGAGCGCCACAAGATCTCCCTCCATCGCCTTCCCCGCCCTGGGATCGGGGGTGGTGAGGAGGCTACCGCCCACAATCCGCCGAGGCCATGGTGTCGACTCTCTGGTCGAGCACGTGCGGAAGGGCAACACGAGCCTGCAGAAGGTCGTCTTCGTGCTCTACCAGGACGAGGCGTTCAAGGCCTTCCTCGGACGCTCTCCGGCGTCTGGCCGGGGCGGCCTCAGGACACCCTGACCGATCCCGCCATGGCCGAACCAAAGATCGGACAGCCTGTCAGTCGGCGCCTCGGCGACTCTCCTCGTGCGCGAGGGCCTCATCGACAACGATCAGCTTGCGCTGAGCCCTCCAGGAGCAGAAGGCTCCAACGACAAGCTCGCGCGGCATTCTCGTCAAGCTCAACTTCGTCACACGAAGAGCAAGCTCATTGCCTTCCTCTCCCGCCAGTACGGGATCCAGTCGATCACCCTTTCCCAGCTCGACATCGATCCCGAAGTGCTGAAGCTCGCGCCCGAGCAGATCGCGCGCAAGTACGAGAGTGGTCTGCCCATCAAGCGCCAGGGCAATCAGATCACTCTGGCCATGGCCGATCCCACCAATGTCTTCGCCCTGGACGACGTGGGGTTCATGACCAATCTCCAGGTCGTTCCCGTGGTGGCGTCCCAGGCGGCCATTCGGGCCGCCGTCGATCGCTGCTACGACGCCACGGGCAGCGGCATGGCCGAGATCGTCTCGGAGATGGCAGGCGCGGCCGCCGACGTCGAGCTGGTGGAGGGCGAGGAGGAAATCTCCGCCGAGGTCGACGTCTTCGAGCTCAAGGAATCGGCGGACGAGGCGCCGGTGGTGCGCCTGATCAACATGATCCTCGTAGACGCCGATCCGCCGCGGGGCTTCCGAGCATCCATCTCGGAGCCCTACGAAGAAGGTCTTCCGGGTTCGCTTCCGCGTGGACGGTGTGCTGCACGAGATCGCGACGCCCCCAGCGTCTGGAGGCCGCCCTCACCTCGCGGGTCAAGATCATGGCGAGCCTGGATATCGCGAGCGGCGGCTGCCCCAGGACGGTCGCATCAAGCTGCGTTTCAACCAGCGCGAGATCGACTTCCGCGTCTCCACCCTGCCCACGATCTTCGGCGAGAAGACGGTCATGCGTATTCTCGACAGAGGAATCCCTCCAGCTCGACCTGACCATGCTCGGCTTCGACTCGTGGAGCCTCGAAGCAGTTCACCAAGGCCATCCACGAATCCGTACGCGCATGATTCTCATCACGGGTCCCACCGGCTCGTGGCAAGACCACCACCTCTCTACTCGGCCATCCACACCATCAACTCGCCCGACATCAATATCATGACCGCGGAAGACCCCGTGGAATACAACCTCAAGGGCGTCAATCAGGTCCAGGTCAACGACGGTGATCGGGCGCTCCTTCGCGAGGTGCCTGCGCGCCTTTCTCCGCCAGGACCCCGACGTCATCCTCGTGGGTGAGACGCGCGACCTCGGACGGCGCAGATTGGCATTCGCGCGCTCTCACCGGCCACCTGGTGCTCTCCACCCTCCACACCAACGAGACTGCCTCCTCCACGGTAGCCTCGGCTCTCGACATGGGCATCCCGCCTCTTCCTCGTCGGCCTCCTCGCTCAGATGCTGATCCTGCCCAGCGCCTCGGGCGCGGGTGTGCAAGGAGTGCAAGCAGCCGTGCGAGGCCGACGAGGGAGATGTTGGTGCCCCTACGGCCACATCTCCCAGGGGCTGGGCAAGGTCAATTTCTACAAGGGGCGAGGATGCGCCACGTGCAACTTCACGGGCATGAAAGCCGCGGTGGCCATCTACGAAGTCATGCCGATCAGCCAGGGGAGCTCCGCGACCTCATGATCCGCAACGCCCACCGCCGAGATTCGCGAGACGGCGCAGGCCCAGGGCATGAAGACCCTGCAGACGCGCTGCAGAAAGTGCTCGAGGGCACGATGACCGTGGAAGAGGTGCTCCGGGTGCTTGGATAGCATGGAACCAACAGAGGTAGATGAATGCCCATGGCCGCAACGATGCACGATCTCTTGACCATCATGATCGAGCGGGGCGCCTCGGACTCTGCACTCACCACGGGCACCCTCCGCAGATCCGATTGCTTGGCAAGCTGACACCCCTCACCCAGTTCGAGCGCCTCACCCCTCAGGATACGCAGCGGCTCGCCTGCAGCGGTGCTCAACGAGGGACCGAAGCAGAAGTTCGAGGAGGACAACGAGCTCGACCTGTCCTTTGGCATTCAAGGCCTCGCGCGCTTTCGCTGCAACGCTGTACCGCCAGCGGGGCGCCGTGGCTTCCGCCATCCGCGTCATCCCCATCCAAGATCCGCACCTTCGACGAGCTCGGCCTGCCCACGATCGTGGAGCAGCTCGCCGACCGGCCCAAAGGCCTCATCCTCGTCACGGGGCCCACCGGTCTCCGGGCAAGTCCACCACCCTCGCGGCCATGGTGGACAAGATCAGCAGCGAGCGGACCGAGCACATCATGACCATCGAAGATCCATCGAGTTCGTTCACAACCACAAGAAGTGCCTGGTGAACCAGCGCGAGGGTCTTCTCGGACACCAGCCTTCAGAACGCGCTCATAGCATCGTCCTCCGCCAGGATCCCGACGTGGTTCTCGTGGGCGAAATCGCGTGACCTCGAAACCATCTCGGCGGCCCTCACCATCGCCGAGACGGGCCACTTGACCCTCGGCACCCTCCACGCCAATCCCTGCGCCCAGACCATCAACCGCATCATCGACGTCTTCCCGACCAGCCAGCAGTCTCAGGTGCGGGCGCAGCTCTCCTCGTTCTCGAGGGAGTGCTCTCACCAGCAAGCTCATCCCCACTCCCGACGGGCGGGGGCGCGTCATGTCGCTCGAGATCATGGTCACCACCCCCGCCATTCGAAACCTCATCCGCGAGGGAGAAGATCCACTCCGGAGCCGTTCGGTGGCAGTTGCGTAGTAAGTCGGATGGACGGAGAAACAACGCGCAGATCTGGTAAAGTGTATCAACCGCGAGAGAAGGTTTATCCCGCGACGCTGTCTGAGGAGTTTCAGGTCAAGCGTTCAATTGTTGCGCCCTGAGGTAGATACGCACCGAAATTCTACAGTAGAGTTCGCTGTTGATCGCCATCGAACATTTGTTCAGATAGTTTTAGTCCCAATTGGAGAGAATGGAGCGCTGCATGGCGCAATCCCAGCACAGGTGGTCGCCAGGCGGAACAGTGGGAATTAGAAGACGGTGATCGAGTGCCGATCGCAACCCAAATTGAAGATTTCAAATGAGGGCGCGTTGGGATTTCTTTGTGTTGCCAAGATCAACGAGGAGTCTGGTGCATCAGTAGGTGTTGGGGTGGTGTCGGTGATGTAAGAGCTTACGGTGATCTCACGTTAGTTTCGCCGGCGAACACGCTTGGGTCGCCCTCAGGTAGCGTCTTCACTGGTCCCGCTGAAATGATAGCCGAAGAATCTCGCGCGACGCTTCGTCGGCCGCGTGGCTCGCCCAGGAGCCAGTGTGGCCTCGACCCTCGCCGACGCCCGCTGGAAATCATATGAACTTGATGATCTTTAATTAACTGATAGTTTCAAGGAGAGCACAGGTGGTGGACCTGACACTGTCTTCCAGTGCTTCCTGCTCAGGGACAGTGGCAAGGCTGCCTTGAGTAAATGGCTGAGTCAAGACTCACTCATAGCATCATCGGGGTGGGTCTCTCCCGCTTAAACAGCCAAAACCAAAGTGACATCAACTTCTATCACTTAGGTCCCTGCAGTTCAGATAAACTATGATCTGTAAATAGCTGCTCCCATCTGGGAGGTCTCAGTCATTGGTTTGACTGTGGTAGCACGGCAGATCCAGCTTGGTTGGTTTACGGTGGATGTCGTGGTGTTCGCCCTCCGCGCTCGACAATTAGATCGAAAGGTGTTTTAATCACCGCGCCCTGCTCGCGCCACTGGTTGTTCATGGTAACGCTGACCGGTGGTATCGTGGTGGCCTCGCCACGTGCCCTAAAACTTCTCGTCGTCCGGCGTGCCCATCCTGGAAGGCGCCCTCCAGACCGCCCGCATCCTCTGTAATCGTGAAAAGAGTAAGAAAAGGTCATATCAAATGTGATCTGGTAGAGGCCAATTTGGGAGTCGTGGGCCTGGGAAAGTGCAGTTCCCTCCCATGGTCATCCAGGATGATCCCGTGGCATGGATTGGAGCGCTTGGAAAACGCCAGTATGTCTGGGCAGAGATCGCTTGATTTGCTGATGAGATTCAGAAAGAGGTTGGGACTGCGGTAGGTGCCCACCGCTCTCCTCTGAGGTTGATCCATGATCAAAAGATCAGCTCGCTCTGGAGTTCCAAAGCCATGGGATCTGATCCTTCAAACTGGGTATCTGGTCAAAGTGAAGGGAATCAATGTCTGGGTGTGGAATATCTCAGGCTGTGTTGTGGTGTCAGCTGTAAGAGTTTAGCTGGTGTAGCCGCCACATCAGCCCGCTGCTTATAACTGGTAGGAACATCTTGGGAGGCTTGCTATGGTTTTCCACTTCTGACTGCAGCTGTCTGGTAAAATGGAGTGCTGTCCTGGAGTGTCATGCTCAAACAAAGTTTCAAACTTCCTGAGATGGGATCCTGAAGGCCCAGTCTTGGCTGGTGTGATACCAGATCGGCCTGGACGTCGCCCTCGCCACCGGTACATCATCAGCGGCAGTGGCGGCTCCCCGGTCAGTCGTCTTCGCCTCCCCGTACGTCCTCACCGTGCTGGAGGGCGGCAGTTCCTCCTCGGCCTGCGCGGTACCCTCGTGGCGGCCGAGCCAGCTTGGCCAGCCTGCTGTACGTCCGACATCGTGCTCGGCAACGCCAGCTCCTCGCCCTTCTGCGGCTGGCCGGGCTCGGCGGAGTTACGACCGCTCTCGAAAGAGCGCTCACCGTATGTCGGTCAATGCGGCGGTGCTTCTCGCATCGCCGTGCTCGCCGGGTCGCGCCGCCGGAAGCGCTACTACCGCGCCCAGCGCGGCCTCGAGCGCCAGCGCCGGGAGTTCTCAGACCTTCTGTGGCCTCTCCCGTGACCTGATCTTCCGGTCGGTGGTGTTCGAGGCCGCAGTGCCAACCTGACCCGGCCGCCAGCGCATGTCGCCGCCTTCGCTCGACGCGGCGGAGATCGATCACCAGCGGTGATGCCGAACGGGAAGTGCGCTGGGCCAGACATGGGTGGCGCTGTTGGGCAGCGGCAGGTCGATCTCAGCCGAGGTACCCCGCTTGGCCGTGGCCAGCCTCTGGCGCCCAATCGCTGCGCTACGAGATCACGCCTGAGGCGCGACGGCCTGGAGGTGCCCACCGGCGTCTCCTTCTGGTCGCTGCGCCCGGAGATATGAGGTAAAGCCTGTTACAGATCTCCTCGTCCGTCAGCTTCGCATGGAGCAGGGAGCGAAGGCTGACCGTCTGTCGTCATCGGCTGGTCGGCGAATATCGCGCCTCCACAGATTCAACCCCCGCCCCGGCTGTCCATTGACGCCAGGCGCCCGCCGCGAGAGCTGCCGCCCGATATTCCAGTTCAGCGAAAACACCGTCAACAGATCGTGCTTGAGTCCGCCGTCTTCATCAGGTGATCGATCCACTGAGTGCCGCAGTCCCGCCCGTTCTAAGAACCCACCCTGTCGATCCCCAGTTTGATGAAATTCGTGCTCGTGAATAATCAAAATTATCCTGTCATTAGAAATGGTCCGTGAAGTTTCGCTTGGATGTTATCGGCATCGCGTTGATACTCCCAGAAGAGTCGCTTCGTAACATCTGAATCTCTGCATCAAGCCGCGGCAGGCCATGTTCAGTAAGAAATGGTGCGTAAGATAATGCCTTCTTGCCGGGAGCAATCCAAAACATACAGTGAAAATATGGAAACATAAAGAGAACGGGCGGTTTGTATCATTAGAGAAGCTTACAACTCGCTCCCAGATCGAGCCCATTTTCCCGCCCAGTGATTTTTATCGGTCGCCTCGTGCCAAATCATGGTGTAGACCACGAGACGGTCAGAACGAGGTCCAGCTGAAGCCCGGCGGAAATACTGATCTTCCTTCCAACGCTTCCGTCCCGGCAGATATTAAGAAATGTATGTAACATCGGTCTGTCATGGCTAAAGTTGCTACGCGTCCGTGAGTCGTCGACGATGCTGAAAAGAGCATGCGTGGACTTCCATCATCATCCCGGAGAAAGAAGGCCACGACGCCCCGGCTGGCGGTAACAGGAAAGTCGCCATCTGGAGATCCATCGCGACTGGCGATGTGGTCATCGCCGAATCCCAGGATGCCGAAGGCGGAGCTGGCTCAGGTCCTCGGGCGGCCATACAGATCTCCCCGACAATTCATGCCCCGTCGCTCGTGATCGTCTGGCAGGTTCGACGGAGGTTCAGGCAGAAAGCCGATAAAGCCTCAGCCTACGACTACATCAATGAAGCCCTTCAAGCTGGACGAAGTGAACCTCATCGTCCGCAACGCCCTCGAGCGCAGCTCCGGGCGATTAACCACTCGGCGTCAGGCTCGAGACCCAGCAATCAGCCCCAGAACATCATCTGCAGCGGCGCAATCGCAGAGTTCTCCATGGAACGTTCGCAAGATCGCGCGGATAAAGAAATACGTAAACGAACGAAGCGGCTAC
>ERZ1370068.5985-contig-4986_pt1 | contig 29606 bp, 37 predicted proteins | sample MGYA00561227_ERZ1370068 | MGnify/ENA primary metagenome ERZ1370068 (study PRJEB38410, sample SAMEA6850437) | metagenome | study: Metagenomic assessment of the ecological functions of the soil: analysis of the soil microbiota associated with the...
AGATCGCGTCGGGGCGGACCGCGCGCTGCATCCTGGCCCGAACCCGCGACGGCTGTGCCAGCGGCCTGATCGCCGCAAATTCCGGCCGTCATGCCAGCCAGTTGCCGATAGTTACTCCGGCGGCCGCAAATGGCGTGGGAGGCGCACCGGGGCCGGCTTGCAACCTCCGGTTCCAGGGGTCGAACTGGGTCAAATGCGGCATCTGGCGCATTTGGGCTGCAGCAAGGTGCGTCGCCGCATCGATTGTGATAAGCGAAGTTTATGCCCGTTAGCGCGACTTAAATGGACGGTCGCCCCAAACAACGGTACAACGTCGCGATCACGTAACCCTTTCGCAGAGACCAGATTTCATGGCGGCTGCTCCCGTTGTCCGGCGGTCCGAACTCGGTGAAGCGTTGCGCGCCTGCCGCAGCGCGTTCATCGGCGTCGGCATCATGAGTTGCATGATCAACCTGCTGTACCTGACCGGCTCGATCTTCATGCTGGAGGTCTATGACCGGGTGCTGCCGAGCCGCAGCGTGCCGACCCTGGTCGGCCTGGTCGTTCTCGCCGGCGGATTGTACGTCGCCCAGGGCGTGCTCGACCTGCTGCGCGGACGGATCCTCGGGCGGATCGGCACCTCGCTCGACGAGGCCATCAACGCCCGCGTGTTCGAGACCGTCGTCCGCCTGCCGCTTCTGGTCGGCAGCCGCAACGAGGGCCTGCAGCCGCTGCGCGATCTCGACAATGTCGCGCTCGTTCCTCGGCAGCATGGGGCCGGGCGCGTTCTTCGATCTGCCGTGGCTGCCCTTCTACTATGGCGATCTGCTTCGCCTTCCACTGGCTGCTCGGCGTCACCGCGCTGGTCGGCGCCGTCATCCTGGTGACGCTCACGCTGATCACCGAGTTCATGTCGCGCGCGCCGGCCCGCGAAGCCATGGGTCTGGCGGCGCGGCGCAACGATCTGGCGGCCGCCGAGCCGCCGCAACGCCGAAGTGCTGGTCGCGATGGGCATGTCCGGGCGGCTCGGCAAGCGCTGGGGCGAGGCCAACGAAGAGCTATCTGGCGGGCAATCAGCGCGCCAGCGACGTGACCGGCGGCCTCGGCGCGGTCGCAAAAGTGCTGCGCATGATGCTGCAATCCTCCGTGCTGGCGGTCGGCGCCTATCTCGTGATCCACCAGGAAGCCACCGGCGGCATCATCATCGCGGGTTCGATCCTGAGCGCGCGGGCGCTGGCGCCGGTCGATCTGGCGATCGCGCACTGGAAGGGTTTTGTCGCCGCGCGCCAGAGCTGGCACCGCCTCAACAAGCTGCTGCAGCAGATGCCGGCATCGAATACGCAGACCCTGCTGCAGGCGCCGTCGAAGCGGCTGTCGGTCGAGGGCGTCACGCATCGTGCCGCCGGGCGACCAGCGCGTGATCGTGCAGGACGTCACCTTCGCGGTCGAGGCCGGCAGCGGCGTCGGCGTCATCGGGCCGAGCGGCTCCGGCAAGTCGTCGCTGGTGCGCGCGCTGGTCGGCGTCTGGATGCCGGTCCGCGGCAAGGTGCGGCTCGACGGCGCGGCGCTCGACCAGTGGTCGTCGGACGTGCTCGGCCGCCATGTCGGCTATCTGCCGCAGGACGTCGAATTGTTCGCGGGCATCGGTGGCGCAGAACATCTCCCGTTTCGATCCCGAGGCCAAGTCGGACGCCATCATCGCCGCCGCCAAGGAAGCCGGCGTGCATGAGATGATCATCAAGATGCGCGAGGGCTACGACACCCAGATCGGCGAGCAGGGCACGGCGCTGTCGGCCGGCCAGGCGCAGCGGGTGGCGCTGGCGCGGGCGCTGTACGGCAATCCGTTCCTGATCGTGCTCGACGAGCCGAATTCCAATCTCGACAGCGAGGGCGACGAGGCGCTGACCCGCGCGGTACGCGCGGCGCGCGCAACGCGGCGCCATCGTGGTGGTGGTGGCGCATCGGCCGATCGGCATCGAGGCGGTCGATCAGCTGCTGGTGCTGAAAGACGGCCGCATGCAGGCGTTCGGGCCGAAGGAGCAGGTGCTCGGACAGGTGCTGCAGCGGGTCGCGCCGCCTGCCGCCGATCAAGATCGTCTCCGACGCGGGAGGCAAAGCATGCAGATCAAGAGCAGAGGAAATGGGCAAGGCGCGCCGCTCGATCCGGCTGCATCTGATCATCGGCCTGGTGCGTGGTGCTGGTGCTGGCCGGCGGCTTCGGCGGCTGGGCCTCGACCGTGCCGATCTCCGGCGCGCTGATCGCGCCGGGCTCGGTGGTCGTCGATTCCAACGTCAAGAAGGTGCAGCATCCGACCGGCGGCGTGGTCGGCGAAGTGCGCGTGCGCGACGGCGACGTCGTCAAGGCCGGCGACATCGTCGTGCGGCTCGACGAGACCGTGGTGCAAGGCGAGCCTTGCGATCGTGGTCAAGACGCTGAACGGATTGTGGGCGCGCGCAGCGCGGCTGGAGGCCGAGCAGCGCGGCGCTCGACAAGATCAAGTTTCCGCCGATGCTGACCGATCGCGCCGACGATCCCTGACGTCAGGGACGTGATGGCGAGCGAGACCAAATTGTTCGAGGTCCGCGTCAACGGCCGAAGCCGGCCAGAAGGCGCAGTTGCGCGAGCGCGTCACGCAGCTGAACGAGGAAATCGCGCGGCCTCACGGCGCAGGAAGCCGCCAAGGACAAGGAAATCGCGCTGGTGGAGAAGGAGCTGGTCGGCGTCCGCCAGCTCTATGACCAGCATCTGGTGCAGATCTCGCGCCTGACGACGCTGGAGCGCGACGCCGCCCGCCTGTCGGGCGAGCGCGCGCAATACATCGCCTCGCGCGCGCAGGCCAAGGGCAAGATCACCGAAACCGAACTGCAGATCATCCAGGTCGACAAGGACATGGTCAGCGAGGTCTCCAAGGATCTGCGCGAGACCAACGACAAGATCGGCGAGTTCGTCGAGCGCAAGGTCACCGCCGGAGGACCAGCTCCGCCGCATCGACATTCGCGCGCCGCAGGACGGCATGGTGCTGCAGTCGACGGTGCATACCGTCGGCGGCGTGATCACCGCCGGCGACGCCATCATGATGATCGTGCCGCAGGCCGACGATCTCTCGGTCGAGGCCAAGGTCAATCCGCAGGACATCGACAAGCTGCAGATCGGCCAGAAGACGCTGCTGCGGCTGTCGGCCTTCAACCAGCGCACCACGCCGGAACTGAACGGCTTCGTCACCCGCGTCTCCGCCGACGTCACCACCGACCAGCGCACCGGGCAGAGCTACTACACCATCCGCGTCTCGATGCCGCCGGACGAGGTCGCCCGCCTCGGCGACGACAACAAGATCATCCCGGCATGCCGGTCGAAGCCTTCGTGCAGACCGGCGACCGCACCATGCTGTCCTACCTGATGAAGCCGTTGAGCGACCAGCTGATGCGCGCGTTCAAGGAGAAGTAATCTCCCGTCGTCCCGGACAAGCTAGCGATAGCGAGCGCCGATCCGGGACCCTCCAGCGTTTCTCGCCACGAGCATTCGTGGCTATGGGTCCGGCTTTCGCCGGGACGCCCTGAAATCATCAGCGCAAATTCTGGAGCAGCAAATTCAGCGCCGCGCTCGCGAACGCCTGCATGTTGGCCACCCGGTCATTGCTGCCGGTCTCGAGCGTGATCACGCGCGTCCGCCGGTCCTGATACGGCCATGCAGCTGTGGCCGGCGGCATCGCCATAGCGGTTGCCGCGTCGGGCCCGTGGCGCCGGTCTCCGACAGACCCCAATCGGTTGCAAGAGCGCGCGCGGATCTGGCTTGCCAGCAGTTGAGCATACGGCTCCGACGCCGAGCGGATCGCCTTCATCGCGTCGTCGGGAATGTCCATCAGCACCCGCCGCGCCTCACGCGTGTAGATCACGCCGCCGCCGATGAAATAGGCCGAGGCGCCGGGCACCGACAAGCAGCGCGGCAGAGATCAAGCCGCCGGTCGAGGATTCCGCCACCGCGATGGTCTGCTTCCGCAGGGTCAGTTTTGCGGCGATCTTCTCGGCGATCGAAATGAGCTCTTGCATCGGCATTCCTTCTTGCTGGCGTGTCTTTCGCCGACTGGAACATAGATCAGGCATGAAAATCACGCTGGGCCCCATGCTCCCCGACACCGTGCCGTTGGCCGTTGCCGAGTTGCGGAGGATCGGGCGGGACTGATTGAATGCAACGCAAGAACAACGGGTAGCCTCGCAAGGCGCCTTGCGAAGAGGAAGCACCGAGGAGACACCATGACGTCGCCGATCGCAGGCGGCGTGGATTGCGACCTGCATCCCGCCGTGCCCCATCTGACCAGCCTGTTGCCCTACATGAACGACTACTGGCGCGACCAGGTGACGACGCGCGGCATGACCGACCTGATCTCGCAATCCTATCCGGTCAATTCGCCGATCTCGGCACGGCCGGACTGGCGGCCGGCGCAGGGCAAGCCGGGCTCGAGCATCGAGGACATGAAGAAGCAGGCGCTCGATCGCTTCGGCATCAGCTTACGGCATCTGCAATCCGCTCTACGGCGTGCAGATGGTGTTCTCGGAGGACATGGCGGACGCATTCTGCCGCGCGCTGAACGACTGGCTCGGCGAAGGAATGGCTCGACAAGGACGCGCGGCTGCGCGGCTCGATCGTGATCCCGGTGCAGAGCATCGAAAAATCGGTCGCCGAGATCGAGCGCTGCGCGCAGGACCAGCGCTTCGTCCAGGTGCTGATGCTGGTGATGGGCGACATGCCGCTCGGCAAGCGCGCCTACTGGCCGATCTATGCCGCCGCCGAGCGGCTCGGCCTGCCGATCGGCATCCATGCCGGCAGCGCCTATCACAACCCGCCGACCTCGGTCGGCTGGGGCTCCTATCACATCGAGGATTATGTCGCGCAGGCGCAGGCGTTCCAGACGCAACTGACCAGCCTGATCGTCGAGGGCGTGTTCGCGCAGGCATCCGAACCTGAAAATGGTGATGCTCGAATCGGCTTCACCTGGCTGCCGGCCTATCTCTGGCGGCTGCACAAGTTCTGGCGCGGCATGCGCATGGAAACGCCGTGGGTCGACCGCGCGCCGCTGGAAATTGTGCGCAGCAACATCCGCTTTTCGCTGCAGCCGGTCGACGCGCCGCCGGATCCCGCAGACGCTGAACCGCCTGTTCGACCATATGCAGTCGGACGAATTGCTCCTATTCTCGACCGACTATCCGCACTGGCAATTCGACGGCGACGAGGTGCTGCCGGCGGGGATTTCGCCAGATCTTGTCCGCAAGATCATGATCGACAACCCGCTCGCAACCTACAGCCGTCTGAAGCAGTCCGTGAAGGAGACGACGCCATGAACGTGCAGCTTCCGTGACCGTCCGGAGCCGGCTGCGTCCGCCAGCGTCAAGACCGCGATCGCCGATTGCGACATCCATCCGGCGCGCGCGACCAGGCGACGGAGCTCTATCCGTATCCTCGCCAAACGCTGGCACGCCCATCTCGAGACCTACGGCAAGCATGCCTATCAGGGCATGATGGAAGGCCCGCCCTATCCGAAGGCGCAGCCGAACGCGTCGCGCCGCGACGCCTATCCGCCGGAAGGCGGCCCGCAGGGCTCGTCGCTGTCGTTCATGCAGAAGCAGCATCTCGATCCCCACAATGTCGCGCTCGGCGTGCTCAATCCGCTCGCGACCGGGCAGGGCCTCCGCAACCAGGATCTCGCGCGCTGCGATCTGCTCGGCGATCAACGACTGGCAGATCGAGAAATGGACCAGCCAGGATGCGCGCCTGAAGGGCTCCGATCGTCGTCGCCAACGAGGACGGTCGTGGCTGCGGCCACTGAAATCCGCAAGCGCGCCGGCGACAGGAATTTCGTGCAGGTGCTGCTGCTGAGCCGCAATGTCGAGCCGCTCGGCCAGCGCCGCTACTGGCCGATCTATCGAGGCCGCGCGAGGAGGCCGGGCTTCCGGTCGGCGTCCACGCGTTCGGCTTCGGCGGCAACCCGATCACGGCGTCGGGCTGGCCGAGCTTCTACATCGAGGAGATGGTCGGCCATTCGCAGTGCCAGCAGACCGCGCTGGCGCAGCCTCGTGCTCGAAGGCGTGTTCGAGCGCTTCCCGAAACTGAAGATGGTGATGATCGAGGCCGGCTTCGGCTGGGCGCCGTCGCTGGCCTGGCGGCTCGACAAGGTGTTCGAGCGATTGCACAGCGAGGTGCCGCATCTGAAGCGAAAGCCGTCGGAATATATCCGCGACCACATCTGGTGGACCACGCAGCCGATGGAAGACCCGGAGCGGCGCGAGCATCTGTTCCAGGTGATCGAGTGGATCGGCTGGGACAAGCTGCTGTTCGCGACCGACTATCCGCATTGGGACTATGACGAGCCGTCGCGCGTGCTGCCGGCCGGCGTGTCAGCGACGCCAACAGGCAGGCATTCTATCTCGACAACGCGAAGAAGCTCTACGGCATCACCTGATGGTTCGTCATGTCAAAAAAGCTGCATCTATTTGAAATATATTGAATCTTGTTACAAGACCTCGTCGGTAAGAGTTGGTAAGCAGGCAAGACGAGCTGGCCGGCAGGCGCTTGCCATCATCCACGCAGCACTGCTTGCCGGGCGGGGCGAGCAGGCGGCGTTTCTGGCAGAGCTCGCGGCACTGCTTGCCGCGCAGGCGAGGCGGCGACGAGGGCGGCTATCAGAGCAATGCCGCAAGCGGCACCATCAATCCGCGCACCCGTTCCCGTCGGTTGACCGCTAGCCAAGGGTGCTAGGGCGGAATTTATGCACGCGGCGGCCACGCCTGGTCATGGTGTTGAATTCGTCGCCGTTCTTGAAGTGGGCCAGATGAGGCGTCACGGCCGTATCTCCAGCGTAACAGGGTCAGGGGCTCGATGGTGCGCGCACTCGGATAGCGGTCGGCTCAAGTCCCCCGCCGGATCTTCTCCAGCGCCGCACTCGCCATGAACGCGCGATGCGCGTCAGCCCATGCGCGCCCGCTCCCTCGTCGATCGCCTGCAGCGTGCCGGCATCGAGCGAGATATTCGCCTTGGCGGGTTTGCCGCTCTCGAAGATCAGCGGGACAATTGCCAGCACCGCGCCGTCCGCAAGTGCCGCTTTCACGCAACTATCGTCGCGCAATGCCTCCAGCAATCGCGGCCGCGGGAGAGAGACAGCTTGCGCCCATTCGCCGGCCGCCTCCATGGCGTGCCGCAAAGCCTCGTCGAGGGTGCGCCCCATCGCCGTGCAGCCCGGCAGATCGGGAAACACCACGCCGTAGCCACCGCGGCGGCCATCGATCAGAACGCCGTATCTCGTCGTGTTCCGGTGGTGGGGCAACTCGCCACCTTTAGCCGTCGTCCCGAATGTTCATCGCCTCGTAGGCCACCGCCAGCTGCTCCGGCGTGGTCCTGGCCTTCAAAGGCTTTCCAGGCTGTCTTAAACTCGGCATTGGCCGTGTTGAGGTTCTTGGCATGAACCCATGGGAGGCCGCCGCCAGGTGGATGGTGACGCTCCGAAGCCAGACGGGGGCATGCGTTCGTCGGCTAAGCGAATAGCGGCACTTGCTGAGCTCGTTCGAACGTTTCGGGGAGCATCAGCGTCACCCGAGGCCCTTCAGGGGCGGAGCGTCGCTTGCGTGTTCGGCGCCGGCGCGTCTTCCCGCTCCGCCTCTTCCGGTAATTTGTCCGCATGGACGGCGAGCGGGATGCCAATCCAGAGCGCATCCGCCTGATGATCCCTGCGCGGATTGGTCGTGTTCGGATGCACCAGAATGCTCAGGCTGCCATGGTTCAGCATCAGCCACGGCACGAGTGTCGGAAAAACTTCCGTGGCAAACGCAATCTGGTACATGGCCTGGTCGTGCGGCCCGACCTTGACGTCGTGCCAGCGTCCGAGCGTGACGGAGAAGCGTTCGCCGATCCAGGTGCGCAAATGCTCCGCCTCGGCCCGCGTAGTCGCGGGATCATAATAGACGTGGGCGTGGAAGCTTGCGATCTCGCTGGTGGAGCGCAGGCCAGAAGTTTCGGATGCAGCAGCCATAACGATCTCCATGACCTCACGGCGCCGGCGCGCCAAAGCTATTTCTTGCGGAAGGTGGCAAGCAACCCGTCGACGAAGCACCGACTGATGCGCTGCCTGCCTTCGAGCCACTGAAGCCGATCGAGCGGAACTTGAGCATATTCCTCACGCCCGTTCCCGCAAATGCACAACGCCGCTCCGGCCGAATATCTTGGCCAGGCGGCATTGGTTTACGCACCAGGTTCTCAAAATTCCGCCAGCGCCGGTTGGTTGCCTCAGTGCCAATTGATTCGCAAGGGATGACAGTATTCTTGCGGGCTTTTCTCGTGCCGCCCTAGAAACGCACAACGCCACTGGCCGAATATGTTGGCCGGGCGGCGTTGAGTTATGCGCTGGGCCCCGAAATCCCCAGCGCCCGAGACATTAGGGCCCCCTGCCTTCCTGTGAAAGGGAGGTGCCGAGTTCGATAACGGATGCGTGAGAGGACGCGCTGGTAGTCGAGTGACCGACTGTTCCGAATACGGGTTAGCGGGTTTAGCGAAGCTCGCGGGCGACGGGCGGAGCGCCGGCCCACAGCGGGGGTGCGTCCCGACGTACTCCGCTGGCCAGCAACCAATCGCAGTGCGGCCGGCGGCAGTCGCGGTGATCAGGAGGTTTTTGATACTGACGGGGTACTCTTCGATAAAGCCGAGCTTCAGGAGACGATGGTGGCCGGGGCTACGCTGCGCCCCGTGGATGATGCGTTTACACTGGATGTAATGCTGCAGCAGCTCGGCGTCGGTCATTGGCGTCTCGGAATTTGCATGTCTCCGGCCGCCTATTTTGTGAGCTCATGGTAAATGATCCGTTAAGCCGATCTGAACCATTTTAGCTGTTGGCGCCCGCCACAGCGGCCTGCAGGCCCCGGCTCGAGATCCCATGCTCCAGGCGTTCCCAGGCGGACCAACTACCCGGTGTCATCCAGTAGAGCGCCGCATGGTGAAGTGTCGGTCTCGCGTCCTTACGAAGCCACGCAGATCGAGCCGACTGGCTCACCATGTCCTCGGAATCGACCTCGAAGATGCCGAAGGCGCTGAGCGCCCGACAGAGACGCAGGACCATATTGGCATCCGCACCACTGTCAGTGACCAGTTTCGTTGCGGGCTTCGGACCATCGTGAAGACTGTCAGCGATGCCAAGTGCCACAGCCACTTGGATCATCTTGGAGACCTGGAATGCGCTGACCAGGAAAGTTCGGCAAAACCCTCGCGCTCAGCATCAGGGGCATTCATTGGAGCACTCCGTCTTGAGGGGACGAGCTTCTTCATCAAACCGGAAATGCGGTTTCGGGGACCGTGAGAGAAGACCACTCGCAACCCTTCTCTTAGACTATCCCCAACCCGTTTCGACGGCCGATCTCGCGAATGATTGCGCTGTGATCCAGGTCGCCATCCCCATGCTTGACCATGTCTCCAAATAGCCTGTCCACGACTTGCAGGACCGGCAATTCAAGGCCGATCGTTCGCCCGAAATCCACGGCCGTTGTCGTGTCCTTGACCTGATACTTGGCTGGGCCGCCCGGCTGGAAATTGCGTTCAATCATACGGAGGGCGTGCTGGCGCAGGATGGTTGAGTCGGCGAAGCCACCCAGTAATGCTTCGCGCACTTTGGCCGGATCGGCACCGCCGCGCTCGGCCAGCAAGACTGCCTCGGCGACGGTGACGATGGTACTCGCCACGATCATTTGGTTAACGAGCTTGGAGAGCTGACCTGTGCCGGCCGGCCCGATGCGAGTAGGGCGCCCCATCACCTCAAGGAGCGGCCGGGCGCGCTCGAAGGCATCTTGCGGACCGCCGGCCATGATGGCCAGAGTCCCTTCCCGCGCACCCGTTTCGCCGCCAGAGACGGGTGCGTCAAGGTATTCGATCTCCTTTTCGGCCGCCAGTTCCGCTTGACGTTGCGCTGTCGCGACAGGGATCGAGCTCATGACGATAAGAAGGCTGCCCGGACGCATCGCGCCGAGGACGCCGCCCCCACGATGGTCTCGTCGCAAACCGGGCCGGAGCTTAGCATGCAGATCACAACATCGGCGCCACGGGCGGCCGCCGTCGCGTCGCATGCCTGCCCGACCCCAAAGGCGGAGAGCGCTTCAGCCTTGGCAGGCGTCCTGTTCCAGGCTGCTATTTCGTGCCCCGCCTGGGCGATGCGGCGAGCCATGTGCGCCCCCATGATGCCGGTACCCAAGAAGCCAACTGACAACCGTTGAGTCGCCGGCTTCTCGCCGGCAGTTGCGAGAAGGATCACCCATGATGACGGCTCGCGAAGCGGACGGCGCGCTCCTCTAGCACCAACGCAGGAAAGCCCTCTCGGAACCGCGCCAGATGCGGCGTTCGCAGATGCGCGTCGAACGCCGCCCGGCTGTCATACACCTCATAGAAGAGGACCTGGCACGGCGCCCCTTCCATCTGAACAATGTCGAACTGTCGGCAGCCCGGCTCGTCGGCAACCGAATGGCTGGCATCGTCCTTTGCTAGCGCCAAGAAGGCGTCAAGACAGTCGGGTTTGACCACGAACTCCGGGACTACCACGAACGTGGCCGACTTTCCGGGCTGGGACATGGTATCGGTCCTCCCTGGTCACGCCGCCTTGACGGTCGGCGGGGCTCCGGCCCGTTCCATTTCGCGCCGCAGATCAACGACATCGAGGTCGCGGTCCAGTTCGACATCATCGACGGACACTACGGCATCCTTCGCCACGGACCGCTTCAGCTTGACGTTGTGTGCGAGGCCGATCGGTAGCGCCCTTGCTGCCAGGCTCTTCGTCGCCGGAACGGCATTCGCCCAAACGGCGTAGCCCCTTCGCCATCGAGCATTTCGCCAGCTTTTAGGTCTCGCTTAGCGGTCGCAACCGCATCGCCGCGAAACTCCGTCGGGGTTCCCGTCGGCTCGTTGCGCAGCACCGCAGAAAGCACGCTCACGCTGGTTTCGAGGCCGATCATATGGAAGGGGCGCCACATTGATCCGTACCAGCCGGACTTGTCGACTAGTAACCCGTATTGCTTGAAGCAATCGCGCGTGTACTCGTTGTTGGCCTTGAACGTGACGAAGACGCCATAACGGATATTGTTGAAGACCTCGCGGCCGTCCGGCTCCTGACTAGCGGCAATGTCGACCAGACCGCTTCGTGGCAGGCGTCCCCCGTCCGATATAGGTTTGAAGATGCCAGCCAGATCGTTCAGACCGGTCGGCGGGAAGGCGAGGCCATCGTCTGGGCAGTCGAGCCCCGTGCCGTTGGCGACCGCCGCCATTTCGATCGCGGCCTTGGTGCCGTCGGTGAATGAGTTGTACATTTTCGGGTTGAAGTCGCCCTTCGCGACCTCTTCGTCGGTCCAGCCGAAGAAGCTCCAGACCGTGTCCGGCGTGGAATAGCGGTAGCGTGGCTCGAAATTCATACCCTTGCCGGCCGAGGTCAACTCGAAGCCGCACGAGCGCACCCAGTCCACCAATTCGCAGATTATGGCCGGCTGGTCGCCGTAGGCCATGCTATAGACGAGGTTCTTGGCCCGGGCCCGCGCCGCGAGAAGGGGGCCGCAGAGCACGTCGGCTTCGACATTGACCATGATGAGGTGTTTGCCACCATCAATGACGGCGAGCGCATGCCGGACGCCGGCGATCGGATGACCCGTCGCCTCGATAATACATTCGATCTCGTCGCACGCGGCGAGCGCACTCACGTCGTCGAGGACGCAGGTCTTTCCGGTCTTGACGGCGTCGCTCAGGCTGGTGGCGCTATGGCGCTCCGCGGGCCAACCGACGCGGGCGAGCGAGGCGCGCGCCTTGCCGACATCGAGATCAGCGACTCCTACAACGTGGAACCCTGAAATGCGCTGGGCCTGTGCCAGCACCATCGAGCCAAACTTGCCGGCGCCGATCAGCCCAATCCGGATCGGCCGGCCGGCCGCTGCCCGCTGCTGGAGCATGGTTGAAAGATTCATTGGAGTCCTCCCTACTAAGGTGACGTACGCGCTTGGCGCGCGACGGTCGGCGCTTACGTGCGGCCTGCAGCGCAAATTCCTGCGGTCCATCTACGTTGTGGTGGGACCCTAGGAGAGGCGGCCCGGTTAGCACAATCGAGTTTTTCAGCAGGACTCGTTAGCCTGCCTAAACGATTAGTCGGGCTTTGTGTCCCGGGTGGCGAGCCACACATCGCGCTCTGCTCGCACCCAGTCGAGGAACGCGCGGACCCGGCGCTGCCGCAGGCGATCGTGCGGGCAAACGAGCCACTGCGTCACGCGCAAAGCCGGTGGAGGTCGCCGGAGCGGACAGGCGAGAACACCGTCCCGCAACTCGCGCCACATCATGAGGTCGCTTTCCAGAGCGATGCCGATCCCATTCACGGCGGCGTCGATTGCCATGTGGCTGCGGTCGAACAAAACGCGCCGCCATCTCGCCGCAGTGACGACTCCCGCAGCGGCAAACCAGCGTCCCCATTGTATCTGCGACTTCACCGAGTGGATCAGACGGTAATTGGGCAAGTCGGGCAGTTCGAGAGTGCCCGGATGGCAGAAGGTCGGAGCACAGACGGGGAGGAATCGTTCCTCGGCGACGCCCTCGACGAAAAGTCCGGGCCAGTTCCCCTCGCCATGGCGGATTTCGATGTCGACGCCCTCCCGCGAAAAATCGGTTGGTTCGTTGGTGGCATCGATGCGCACCTCAAGATCCGGATTCGCATCCAGAAACCGGTTGAGGCGGGGCAAAAGCCACTTTGTCGAGAGGCTAGGGGTTGCGCGTACGATCAGGCATCTAACGGACAAGTACCCCCGGATATCTTGCGTGGCGTCGGAGATGCGGTCGACGTTCTCGGCAATCATCTCGAAGTAGCGCTCGCCAGCTTCCGTCAGCACGACGCGGCGCCCAGTCTTCACCATCAGAGACGTGCCGAGATGAACCTCGAGGGTGGCGATCTGCTGGCTGACGGCTGAGGGAGTGACGCCCAATTCCTGAGCCGCCCGCGAAATACTCCCGGCCCGAGCCGCGGCGTGAAACACAGTAATGGCGCGCAGCGGCAGGTGCATCGGATCTGCAGCCCGGCTAAGATCTTGTAGGAAATCTAAACTGAAGCGCAGATAAAATCAATTGTCCTTCAGGAACGTCGCCCATAGGCTCGGTGAAATCAAAAAGAACGCGCAAGCCGCGAAGGCCCGTTTGATCCGAGCATGTCATCGGATGCAGGGGACAGCAGGAGGAAACGAGAATGAAACCGACCAATTTCGGAGCCGGAGTCTCGCGTCGCGCCATTATGGGCTCCGCTCTGGCGATGCCGTTCTTACGCATTGGCCCGGCCCGGGCGGCCGAGTTCAATTACAAACTCGCCACGGGACAGTCCCTTACTCAGCCAATAAATCCTCGCCTCGAACAGGCCTGCGGCCGCATCCGCGAGGCAACCAGCGGCCGCCTGGAGATCCGGTTCTTCCCGGCCAGCCAGCTCGGGTCCGATACCGATCTGCTCACCCAGGTGCGCAGCGGCGGGACTGAGTTCCTGAATATTTCGGGTTCCGTCCTGTCCACCGTCGTTTCCACAGCAGCGATCACGAACGTCGGTTTCGCCTTTTCAAGCTACGATCAGGTCTGGCCGGGGATGGACGGAAATCTCGGCACGTATGTCCGAGCCCAGATAGAGAAGAGCGGATTCATTGTTGTCTCTAAGGCGGCCGATAACGGCTTTCGGCAGATCACGTCGAGCGCCAAGCCGATGAAGACTCCGGAGGATCTCAAGGGTTATCGCATCCGGGTTCCTGTTTCGCCGATTTTCACTTCGTTGTTCAAGGCACTTGGAGCAAATCCTACGTCAATCAACTTCAACGAATTGTATACAGCCCTACAGACGCGTCTCGTCGACGGGCAAGAGAATGGCCTCGTCGCTATCGAGTCGGGCAAGCTCTACGAGGTTCAGAAATACGTCTCGGAGACGAACCACATTTGGGACCCGTTCTGGCTGATCGGGAACCGGCGCGCCATTACCAACCTGCCGGAGAATATCCGTGAGATCGTCCGTAACGAGTTCGATAGAGCTTCGATCGAGCAGCGGGCTGACAGCGCCCGCCTCAACACCACTTTGAAGGATGAATTGATCAAGAAGGGCCTCGCCTTCGAAAGCGCCGACCGCCCTGCCTTCCGCGCGGCTCTTACCCAGGCCGGCTTCTACAAGGAGTGGCGCGACAAGTTCGGCGCCGAGACATGGGCCGCGCTTGAGGCCGTGGTCGGGCCGCTCTCATGACCCACGTAGCAGATATGGGCGCCCTGACTGAGGTGGGGGCCGGCCTTCACATGCGGCAGTCAAGGGCCGAGCAATTGCTGCGCCTACTGGTCGAAATCCCAGCCATCCTGGTCGTGGTTGCCGAGGTCGTCATCCTGTTCGTTGGAATCGTCGCCCGGGCGGTTTTCAACAGCCCCATCGTGTGGTCAGACGAACTTGCCTCCATCCTATTCCTCTGGTTGGCGATGCTCGGCACGGCCATAGCGGTACAGCGCAGCAACCACATGCGCCTGACCTTCTTCGTTTCGCTCCTCTCGCCCCGTGCTCAGGCCTGGGCGGAGACGCTGGCAGCGGGCGCGGTCGCCCTGTTTCTGGCGATGATTCTGCATCCAACCTTCGAATATTTGCAGGATCAGGCCTTCGTCGAGACACCGGCACTCGGCTGGTCCGGGTCAGTCCGAGCACTGGCGCTGCCGGTCGGCTGCGGGGTTGCATTTCTGAGCTGCTGTCTGCGCCTGATTCGCCAGGATTGGCGCGATGTCGCGAGTGTGTTCGCACTCATCGCCATCATTGCGGCCAGCCTGTACCTCGGTGCGCCCGCACTGATCGCAATGGGCAAATGGTCGCTGCTGGTGTTCTTTATCGGCTTTCTCGGGCTCGCCGTGATGTCCGGCGTCCCAATCGCATTCTCCTTCGGCCTGGCCACCTCGGCTTATCTCCTCACCACCACCTCGACCCCTCTGACCGTCGTGGTCGGCCGGATCGACGAGGGGATGAGCAGCCTCATCCTGCTCGCCGTGCCGCTATTCGTCCTCCTGGGCCAACTCGTGGAAGGCACCGGCATGGCGCGAGTCATGGTGGCTTTCCTCGCCTCGCTTCTCGGTCATGTTCGCGCCGGCATGTGCTACGTTCTGCTTGGCGCGATTTTGCTAGTGTCTGGGATTTCCGGCTCGAAGACGGCCGACATGGCGGCCGTCGCGCCTGTTCTGTTTCCCGAGATGCGCAAGCGCGGCATGAAGGATGGGGAATTGGTCTCGCTGCTTGCGGCATCCGGCGCAATGAGCGAGACCATCCCGCCATCGATAGTGCTGATCGCAATTGCCTCAGTGACCGGTGTGTCGATCGCCGCACTTTTCACGGCTGGCATTCTCCCAGGACTAGTTCTGGCCGTCGTGCTCGGCTTGGTAGCCCGCTATCGCGCCGGGAAGGAAGAGTCCGCTACGCCGGTAGCCCGCGCCCCATTCTCGGTGGTTCGCAAAACCTTTGTGATCGCACTACCGGCGATCGCGCTACCTTTCCTGATCCGCAGCGCCGTGGTCGAAGGTGTCGCGACGGCGACCGAAGTTTCCACGATCGGCATCGCGTATTCGCTCGTTGCCGGCCTGCTAATCTACCGAGGAGGGCTACACTGGAAGGCGGTCCCGCAGATGCTGATTCAGACGGCGTCGCTGTCCGGCGCAATTCTATTCATCGTCGGCGCCGCCAGCGCCATGGCCTGGGCCCTGACGCAGTCCGGCTTCTCTCATGATCTGGCTGCCAGCATGGCGGCCGTGCCTGGCGGCCAGACAGGGTTCCTGTTGATCTCGATCGCTGCCTTCATCGTCCTGGGAAGCGTGCTCGAAGGCATTCCGGCCATTGTGCTGTTCGGACCCCTGCTGTTTCCTGTGGCACGGCAGCTCGGCGTGCATGAGGTCCACTATGCAATGGTGGTCATCCTTGCGATGGGCCTTGGATTGTTCGCGCCGCCGTTCGGTCTCTGCTACTACGCGTCATGCATCATCGGAAATGTGTCTCCCGAGGCTGGGCTGAGGCGTATCTGGATTTATTTGGGCGCCCTGCTCATTGGGTTGCTCTTCATCACATTCGTTCCCTGGATAACACTCGGGTTCCTTTGACCCTCTGCCTCGTTGACTGCTTGGTTGCACCCTGCAGTAAAGCTGACAAGTGACGAGACGGATGCAAACTGGAGGTCGAGGCGCTGGGAAGGTTGGCCTCTTGGAGCCCCGAACGCGAAAGGAGGGAACCATGTTGACCTCTGCGGATGTGATGACGGCCGATGTGGTCAGCGTGGAACCCGACACGCCGGTCCGGGACATCGCCCAACTCCTTTACACGCGCCGTATCAGCGGCGTCCCGGTAGTCGAACAGGGCCGCCTCATCGGGATCGTGAGCGAGGGGATCTGATCGGACACGCGGCCGCAATCGGGGAGCAGCGCCGATCATGGTGGCTCAGCGCCTTTATGGACGATAGCCTGTCTGCCCGGGACTATGCCAAGACACATGGCCGTACCGCGAGAGACGTGATGACGAGCAATGTAGTTACGGTGGAGGAGACGACTACTCTTGCAGAGATCGCGAAAACACTCGAACGCCATCGGATCAAGCGCGTACCTGTAGTTCGCAACGACACACTCGTTGGCATTGTGACACGAGGCAACTTACTCCAGGGCCTTGCGACTCTTGAGGTAAAACCGCCCACGAGCGTGGACGATCGGACTATTCGGGAGCAGCTCATCGCCGAACTCAGAGGGCAGGCTTGGGCCCATCTGCTGGCGGACGACATTGTCGTTGAGAACGGCATCGTTCGTCTCTCCGGGATCGTTCAGTCCGAAGATGAGCGACGAGCACTCCGCATTGCGGCTGAGAATATTCCGGGTGTCAAAAGTGTTGAGGACCATCTTACGTTTTGGACCCCTGCACCGATCTAAGTGACCGTTTGAGAACTCGGTTCGCAAATCGGAGGCTTCGTGATTTTACGCTCGTCATGTGGGCCCGAGAGAGTCGGGGCCGAATGGCCCAGATCGAGAAGGGCGCAAAGCGCTATCCGAGTGACTTGACGAACGAGGAGTGGGAGCGTATCGCACCGCTCCTTTCGACGCCGCCGCCGCGCGTGGACCAAACGCCGCGTTCGAGCGCCAGACGATCGTGCACGAGGCGACCCACACCTTGATAGACGCGACCTGAGCCAAGCGCAGTGTGCTGATGCTCACGAACGAGTTAGCCGGATACATGGCGAGCGCGCTCTGCGCCGATGTCCTCAAGGCGGCGGACCTATTCAAGCCGCCGCCGAGCAGTCCTATTCCACGGCATGCAATCTGGCGCAGCAGGCCGCCGCCGGCATCAGGGCATACAACTTCACCGGTTTGCTGGATCATGACGCCAAGTTTCTGGCGCCGCTTTCCAAAGAGATCGAGGCCTCAGGCACCTACACGATCAACGACAATCCCACAGCCACCTGCGGAGACGACGGCCTTCCCCTTGTGAAGCCGGCTGCCTGAGGCGAGCGGCAAGCGTCGAGCCGCTGCGTCAGCTACCGGCCGCCAACCATGTGTCCAGTTCCGCGGCGGCTGTGTTCCGCGATCCGCAGATCGATGGACACTAGGGGATCGTCGTCACCCAGGTCCAGCACGCGGGCGCGCGCCGAGGCTTCCGGACCTGATGCCAGGTATGGCCTGGCCCGATTACGGGACTCGACCTTCTGCAAAGCAGAGTGCTGCCTGCCGATATCAAGGCTTTCTGCCCATTTGCCTTTTGCATGGGGCGATGACGACTTCAGCGAGCGGCCCCGCCCCTTGAGAAATGCCTCAACAACCTCGATCTGATCTGTGGTGCGATCAATGACGGTGCATGGCCGCACTTTACGGGTGTGCGCGGTTGCTTACGATTCCGCGCAACATTCCTGCGAGGACGTCTTCAGGAAGAAGGTCGGATTGTTCGCCTCTGATCACCAAGATAGGAACGTCGATGGCGTCCCAGTATTTCCAGAGGTCCACGCTGTAGTGCCAAGGATTGCGGAAGGCGTGTGCGATGCCCGGGATCGCACAACGACTCGTACCGCTGTCGCTCCGGCTTCCATTCCGATGCTATGAATAGTCAGATGATGCCAGTGCTCGTCTTGCAGTTCTCCGAACGGCGCCAGGACGCGACGAAGATACAGTTCCGCCGCGTCGATGGTTTCGAAACTCTTTGGAGCCTCGTTGAGGTTGGCGCCAAGGCGAAGCAGCCCGGCCCACGGCAGATACGGTCCAATATCGTTGATCACGATGCGACGGATAGGGCTGCCCAGGCAGTGCTGCGAGAACCATACCGATGAAGCCGCCCAATGAAGTCCCGACCCAGTCAATTTCAACAGACCCCAGTGCAGCGATTAAGGCCGTCATGTCGCTGCAATACTGTGGCAACACGTAATCGCTGCTGTCTATTAGACGGTCACTCTGCCCCGACCTGGCAAATCGGGACAAACAACACGGCGTCCCCTGCCCGCAAGAGCGGCAGCGAGATGGTCAAAGTCGCGGCCGTTTCGAGTGAGGCCATGCACGCACAGAACTGCGCGATCAGCAGTCGGCGATCCCCAATCAGTGAAGGCGATGCGGTGAAAGCTCCGCCGCGTCAGTCCGCGAACTGATCCCATCCGGATCTGGGACCATGCGATCGTTGTGCGCCGGGTACTGCGGAATTCGTCGACGCTCGCCGGGGGTCAGAGCGATTGAACACCATCTTACTATTCGACGACAAACTGGTGAGCGTCAGCCGACGTCTCGAAGATATGAGGAGCGACATTGCGGCGAGCAAGAGCATCGCCTAGCTTGAGGCGCATGAATGCGCTGGTGGTGTAGCGCGAGACATGATCGTAACATGTTCGCTCGACGTCAGCGGCCATGGAAAACCACTCGTCGGCCATATCTGGCGCAATGTCCGACGAGTCATAGTTGATGATAGCGGAAAACCGATGCCCAACCCGGGCAAAGATCGCAAACACGCCTTCACGTATCGCATCGACATCGGCACGATTGTGAACCCGATAGCCGTCGAGACCGAGAAATAACGTGTTGCGCTTGTCGTCGAACACCAATCGTTCCGACAGCGGACGGTTGAGAAGCCTGTCGTCAAGCTTCATCAAGCGCTTCGTTGAAGAGCGACGCATCCATGGCCTTCGGCGAACGGATAATCGGTCGAAATCCCATCAGCGCAAGAATGTTGCGCTCGATGTCGATACCTGGCGCCACCTCGATCAGTTCCAGCCCTTCCGGACGTCAGCTTGAACACACATCGTTCGGTTACATAGAGAACAGGCTGCCCGTTGCTTCGCAGCCAGGCTGTCCCGAAAACGTTGATCTGATCGATCTTGTCGATGAATTTCGACGATTTTCCTTCGCTAAGTATCTTGAGCTGACCATCAACAATAGACGGTCTTGAGACCACCGGTCGTGAACGTTCCCGCGAAGATCAGCTCACGCGCGTTCTGGGATATGTTGATGAAGCCGCCGGCACCCGCCAGGCGGCCGTTGAACAGGCTGACGTTGACATCGCCGCGGCCGTTGACCTGCGCCATGCCGAGGCAGGCCAGATCCAGCCCGCCTCCGTCGTAGAAATCGAACATCTGGTTCTGGTCGATGATCGACTCGGCGTTGATCGCCGCGCCAAAATCGAGACCGCCTTGCGGAATGCCGCCGATGATGCCGGGCTCGGCCGTCAGCGTCACGAAGTCGAACAACTTTTCTTCGGCCGCAACCGAAGCAACGCCTTCGGGCATGCCGATGCCGAGATTGACGACGCCGCCCATCGGCAATTCCAGCGCGCAGCGGCGCGCGATGATCTTGCGGTTATCCAGCGGCATCGGGACATTACGATCGGCCGGCGCGCGCAGTTCGCCGGAGAACGCGCCGTTGTAGCCGGTGGCATAGGTCTGGACATGGTTTTCCGGCTGGGCGACGACGACGCAATCGATCAGGACGCTCGGAATCTTGACGTGCCGCGGATTGAGCGAACCGGATGCCGCGATGCGTTCGACCTGCGCGATGACAAACCCTTTGCAGTTCTTGGCGGCGGTGGCCAGCGCCAGATTGTCGAGGGTCAGCGCCTCCTTTTCCATCGAGATGTTGCCGTTGTGATCGGCCGTGGTCCCGCGGATAATCGCTACATTGATCGGAAACGCCTTGTAGAACAGCCACTGCTCGCCATCGATTTCGATCAGCCGCACCAGTTCTTCGGTGGTGCGCGCATTCAGCTTTCCGCCGCCATTGGCTGGGTCGACGAAGGTCCCGAGGCCCACCTTTGAAAGAAGACCCGGCCTTGCGTCCCGCAATCTCGCGAAACAGATGCGAAACGCATCCGAGCGGCAGATTGTAGGCCTCGACATGGTTGTCGACCGCCATCCGGGCGAGCTTCGGCACCAGACCGAAATGTCCGCCGACCAGACGCTTGATCAGGCCGGGATGAGCCAGGCGATTGAGGCCGCGATCGGCGCCATCCCCGGCGCCGCTGCAAACACCAGCGAGAGATCCCGAGGCTCTCCGGTCTGGACGAAGCGCCGCTCCAGCGCCTTGATGATTTCGTCGGGCGTTCCGACGCCGACGAAGCCGGACGAGGCGACGGTGTCGCCGGAACGGATGATGGCAACCGCCTCCGCGGCATCGACGATCTTGTTGCGCATCAGGCTTCACTCACAGGATTGGCGTCGCGGGCGACCAGCCAGTCGGCGATGCTCTGGCTGAGCTTTCCCTGCGATTTGCTCGAGACGAACAGGCCGCACATGGCCGCCGGGCAGCGGGATTTCGGTGTAGTCCTTGCTGCCGATCTTCGCGCCAAGCGCACGCGAGCAATCCGGCGGAATGATGTGGTCGTCCAGCGCGAAGACATTGAGGACCGGAGCCGTGATGGACTTCAGGTCGACCTGACGGCCGGACAGGACGAAGCTGCCATCCACCAGGCGGTTCTCCTGATAGAGTTCCTTCAGCCACTGCTTCGCCGCCTCGCCCGGATGGTGCGGCCGGTCCGCGAGCCACTTCTCCATCCGCAGGAAATTCATGAATTTCGCCTCGTCATCGACGACGTCGATGAGGTCGACATTGTATTTCGTCAGCGAGCGCATCGGCGTCATCATCGAGAACACCGAGCTCATGAACTCGCCGGGCAGCACGCCGTAGGTATCGACCAGCTTGTCGATATCCTCGGGATCGAGGCTGCGGGTCCAGATGTTCAGAAAGCCGTGGTGCGCGGCCTTGTCCTTGACGTCGGCGTGGAAGTCGATCGGGGTGATGGTGATGACCAGGTTTTTCACCTTCTCCGGATGCAGCGCGGCGTAGCACGTCGTAAAGACGCCGCCCTCGCAGATGCCGAGCAGCGTGATCTTGTCGTGCCCGGTCTCCTGCGCGATGCGGTCGACGGCGGCATCGATGTAGTCGTCCACGTAGTCGTCGATGGTGAGCCAGCGCTCGGTTCGGCCCGGCTGGCCCCAGTCGATCAGCCAGAGATCGAGCCCCTTCGACAGCAGGCTTCGCACCAGCGAGCGATCGGGCTGAAGATCGGCCATGGTGTATCGGCCGATCAGGCCGTAGGCCAGAAGTACAGGCGTCCTTGCCGTCGCTTCCGCCATCGGCTCGTAATGGAACAACTCCACCTTGTCGCGGCGCATGACGAGATGCTTCGGCGTCGTGCCGATGTTGACATCTTCGTCTCTCGTATTCGCGATGAGCTGCGTCGCCTTGAACATCTTTTCGGCGTTGGCCGCCATGTCGCGGGCGAAACGCGAGGCCTGGTTCTCCTGATCACTCATAGCGCGCCTTCGATCTTCTGGTCGCGCACCTGACGGGCGAGCGCGCGGACCTCACGCCGAAGCTCCGTCAATTGTCGCGTCACGTCGTCGAAATCCTTGCGCGTCGGCAGACCGAACATGGCCGAGGCGGCCTCCGCGACATCATCCTGCCGGCTTCGCAACTGCAATCCGGCCTGCAGCAGCTCCTTCTGGGCCTGGAGAAAGCCGTCGGTGCGCTGGTTCCGAATCAGTTCCTCGTTGGAGATCTCGCTCCACTTGGCAAACGCCTCGCGCCAGTCCGGAGCGGGCGTCTCGCTCGTACCGGCCGCGGACATCGTCTCGAGAAACCGCTTCGAGGCCTCGGTCCACGGCGCGGAGGCGACCGCATTGTAGCTCGCAAGCCGCTGGCGCATCTCGATCCAGGCGCCAAAGGCCAGCGCCATTTTCCGGTCGATGTCCCAGACATCGGCAAGCCGCGGACCCTGCGCCATTCGCTCGATGGCCGCAGACAATTCGTTGCCATCGCCGAAACCGGCCGGCTTCTCCGACAGACGAGCCAGCATGAACGGCGCCATCGAACCCGACCACGCCTCGACCATGCGGTTCGAGGATTCGGCCATCGTCTGCCACAGCTTCGCCCATTCAAGGCGCAGGATCGGAGTCCGCGGCAGGCGATTTGTCTTTCTCGCTCATCGTGCTCCTCGCACCGGAACTTCGCTCAAAGCCAATTCCATCCATCGTTCCGATCAGGCGGCCGCCCGGTTTCCGAACGCCTCGGTGTAGATCGCCAGCGCATCGTCGAAGCTGACTTCCCGCGGATTGTTGACGAGAAGCCGCGTCTGCTTCATCGCGTCCTCGGCAAGCTTCTTCAGGTCGCTCCTTGCAATGCCCACGTCGGCCAGCGATGCGGGCACGTTGCAATCCCTGCAGATCGCCGCGATCGCATCCACAAAGAGCCGCGCCCGCTGGCCGACGCTCATTCCCTGCGACTTGGGATCGACGATCGGCGCCAGCTCGGCATAGAGCCCTTCCGCTTCCGGCAAGTTGAAGCGCAGCACCTGCGTCAGGACCAGGGCGTTCGACAAACCATGCGGCACGTGGAATATCGCGCCGATCGGATAGGCCAGCGCATGAACCGCGGCGACCGGTGAATTGGCGAATGCCATTCCGGCCAGCATCGACCCTAGCAGCATCTGCGAGCGCGCCTCGAGATTCGAGCCGTCAGCGCAGACCGTGCGGACATTCGCCGACAGCAGGGTAAGGGCCTGCCGCGCGAGCTGATCCGACATCGGGTTCTTCTTGTGCTTGCTGGTATAGGCTTCGATCGCGTGCACCATGGCGTCGATGCCGGTCGCCGCCGTGACGTGCGCAGGCAAGCCGAGCGTCAACTCCGGATCGAGGATGGCCCAATCCGGCAGCAATCGCGGCGCGACGACGCCCTTCTTTTCGGTTGTGGGTGTCGTGACGATCGCGATCGGCGTCACCTCCGAACCGGTGCCGGCCGTCGTCGGCGCCAGCAGCAGCGGAAGACGTTCGCCCTTGGCAAGCCCGACACCGTAGATATCGTCGAGGCGGTCAGGTGTCTTGGCGAGATAGGCCACAAGCTTCGCGGTATCGAGCGCACTGCCGCCTCCGATCGAGGCAACCAGTTCGATCCCCTTGTCGCGGCAAAGCGCCACCGCCCGCTCGATGACATGCGACGGCGGATCCGCCTCTACGTCGTCAAATACCGTGAGTCTCGCAACCGCCCGAAACCAGCGCCCGCCTCAGCATTCGCTCGTCAGACCTGCGTTACGTACGCCCTTGTCGGTGACTAGCAGGACACGCTTCGCGCCGTATTCTGAGACCAGTTCCGCCAATTTGCGAGAGGCTCCCGCTTCGAAGAGAATATTTGCCGGTGCCTGAAAGGTGAAAGCCTTCATTTTGTCTCCCGATCATATTTGCAGGAACAGAAGCAATGGCTGCCGCAAGATCCTCGGCGACAGCCTCGATTGGTTGAAGACCGTCGATACTCGTTAGCAAGCCTTGAGAACGGTAGTGGTCGATGACGGGAGCGGTCTGCGCCCGGTATATATCCAGCCGCCGCTCGCAGACCTCCGGGGTATCGTCGCTTCGAACCACTTCCCCTCGGGCGGCGGTTTGTTGGGCTCTAGTTTTGACACGATCTATTGAGAACAGACTCATCCACTCTGAGTTCAAGAACTGCATCCAGCCGCAGGCCCCGCTGGTAGAGCTCTTTGTCGAGTGCCTCCGCCTGAGCCAAGGTCCTCGGAAATCCATCGAGAATAAATCCGTTTGCGGCATCGGGATGATCAAGCCGATCAGCCACGACGGAAACCACCAAATCGTCTGGAACAAGGTCTCCCCGCTCCATGATTTCCTTCGCATGCACACCTGTTTTGGTGCCTAGCTCCACGGCTTCACGCAGCATGTCACCCGTTGACAACTGGGGTATGCCAAAGCCAGCAACGATTCTTTCGGCCTGCGTACCCTTGCCGGCGCCCGGCGGTCCTAACAAGATCAACCTCATTGAGAAACGGCCCTTTGCTTCACAGTCTCTTTGCGCGAGCGATTGCGTCGACGATAAGCTGACGGGCTTCCGTACTGTCACCCCAGCCGATCATCTTGACCCATTTCCCGGCTCCAGATCCTTGTAGTGTTCAAAGAAGTGTTGGATTTCCAAAGCACATTCGCGAAGCGACGGACGTGCTCATGCAACTCTCGATAGGTGATTTTCTTCGATTCTTTCGGGTCGTCGCCTTCCCAGATGATAGCAACCTGCTCGGCACGCTTCGCTAGATGCCGGTCGATGCAGTTCGACGCCACATTCGTGGTACCATCCTCGAACCATTTTATCGAGATTTTGCCTGAATCGAAGCAAGTATTCTTCACTCTCGCAAATGGTTTGATCCAATCGATTCGCTTGCCATGGTATTCCCAGAAACTATCGGGGTCGGAGATAGAGAACCCGTACATATCCTTGTATATCGCTGCATTCGCGTGAGCGCTCGGCCCACTCGCCGGGGACGGCATGAAGCAAAGACGCCGTATTCTCAGACGTGTCCATACCGCGCGCAGTGATATGTCGCGCTCAACCAGTACAGGGCAGCGCCAGAACATTCTGCCGTGGGCAGATCCCAGCCGAATGATCGAATTGCTACTTGTCCAAATCGACCGGCGCGGGCTTGCTGATCATGCTCCCAAGTTCTCGGAACTGCGCATTCATCTTTTCCATCTGTTCCTTCAGATGGCTTTGATAGATGGTGCCCATCTCTTGCGGATTTTTCGCCTGCAACAGGCGCTCTGCGAGTTCGAACCCCGCCTGCACATTCGCTTCAGCGAACGCGACTGCCTTGTCGTTCATTTCTTTTGCGGTCGAATAAGTGGCCCGCACACTGGAATCGGCCTTCTCACGAAGCTTTTGGGACTCGGCCATGTACTTCGACACCGCTTCCTTTGCCTTATCGAGCGTGGTCTGCGCCATCTCGCGCATCTTTTCGGTCTGCTCGTTGATCTTGTCACTCATTGCACTCTCCTGACATTTGTTCGCTCTTCCTGACTGAACGTACGCGAAACCAAGGCCGCTGCGTTTTCAACACTGGTGAGCGCTGCGCTCGCCACTCGGCAACGATTATCCGGGCCTACGCAACCGGTTCGTCGACTTGTTTTAACTTCTCTCGGAGTTCATCGATCAGCACGCGGGTATTTTCGCTGTAATCGATCGGAACCGAAATGAGATGCACCCCGCCGCTCTTGAAGGCGCGCTCGAGGGTTGGGATCAGGTCGGCCGTGGCTTCGACCTTGCGAGCCCTTGGCGCCGTAGCTCTCGGCGTACTTGACGAAGTCCGGATTGCCGAACGTGAGGCCAAAGTCTGGGAAACTATCCACCGCCTGCTTCCAGCGGATCATGCCGTACGCCGAATCTTCCAGGATCAAGACGACGAGATTCAGCTTGAGGCGAACCGCGGTTTCCATTTCCTGCGAATTCATCATGAAGCCGCCGTCGCCGCAGACTGCAAGCACCCGGCGCTCGGGATGCAGCATCGCCGCCATCATGGCGGACGGCAGCCCGGCGCCCATCGTCGCCAGCGCGTTGTCCAGCAGCAGCGTGTTCGCCACGTAGGTCCGGTAGTTCCGCGCGAACCAGATCTTGTACATCCCGTTATCCAGGGCAACGATGCCGTCCTCGGGAATGACCTTTCGCACATCGTGTACGATGCGTTGCGGGGTCGGCGGCCAACGATCCTCGGTGTCCCGGTCGGTGAGGCGCTTCAAAATGCCCTCGCGAAGGCCAAGCAAAGCCCCGGCATTGTGCAGTCGCCCCTCGACGCGATCCGCCAGCAGTTCCAGGCTCGGCCCGACATCGCCAACCACCTCGCATTGCGGAAAGTAGACCCGCTCCACATTAGCTGGCGTGTAGCTGACGTGGATCACCTGAGGACCCTTCGGGCCCATGATGAAGGGCGGCTTCTCGATCGTATCGTGACCGATAGCGATGATCAGATCGGCGCGATCAACGGCCTCATGCACGTAGTCACGTTCGCTGAGCGCAGCCGTTCCCATATAGAGGTTGCCACCCCGGGTACGGTTCCCTTCCCCATCTGCGTCGTGAAGAATGGAATTTGCGTACGGCGGACGAACCCTCCGATGCCTGCCGTGCTCCGGGGCCGGGAGGCGGCGGCGCCGAGCATGATCAATGGCCGCTTGGCCTTGAGGATCATTTCGGCGGCGCGATCCAGCGAAGCACGATGCGCGACCGGAATTTCGATCGGATGCTGGGGCACCATCGCGATGTCTTCGGCCTCTTCGCCCGCGATGTCCTCCGGCAATTCCAGCAGGACCGGACCCGGTCGCTCCTCCATGGCGATCCGAAAGGCATCGCGAACGATGGTCGGAATACTGCTCGTGCTGACGATCTGGAGCGAAAGCTTGGTCAGCGGCTTGAAAGCACTGACGACATCCACAATCTGGAACTTTGCCTGGCGGCTGCTCATGATGCCCTTCTGCCCGGTGAGCATGATCATGGGCATGGCACCGAGCAGAGCATAGGCTGCTCCCGTCGTCAGGTTCAGCGCGCCCGGACCAAGCGTGGTGATGCACACGCCAGGCTTGCCGGTCAGACGTCCGTAAGTCGCGGCCATGAAGGCCGCGCCCTGCTCGTGGCGCGTCAGGATCAGCTTGATCGACGACTTGCGTAGGCTTTCCACAACATCGAGATTTTCCTCGCCGGGAACCCCGAAAATACGATCGACGCCTTCGTTTTCGAGCGCGGCGACGAGTAAGTCTGATCCCTTAGGCATTTCTCCACTCCTCTTTCGCCGTAAATCACGCGGTCAGACGCTTGATGACAGCGCTCGCAAAATCCGCCGTCGAAACTTTGCCCCGAGATCGACGGTCCGTACATTATCTACCTGCAGCGTTTGTGTAATTGCCGCTCGCAACCTACTCGCGAGGTCGTCCCTGTTGACGTGCTTGACATCAGCGCGCCCGCAAGTAAAGGCGCGAGTGGATTTGCGATTCCCTTACCGGCGATGTCCGGAGCCGAGCCGTGCCACCGCCTCGAAAATTGCTGCCTTCTCGCCAACATTGGCGCCCGGGGCCATGCCGAGACCACCAACTAGGCCTGACATCAGATCAGACAAGATGTCGCCGAACAGGTTTGTGGTGACTATGACGTCGAACTGCCAAGGATTCATCACGAGTTGCATCGCGCAGGCATCGACTATGCGATCATCCATGGCGATCCTTCCCTCATACTCCTCTGCAATCTCGCGGCCGGCCTGCAGAAACAGCCCGGTCAGGGCTTTCAGCACATTCGCCTTGTGCACCACGGTTACCTTCTTGCGGCCATGGTTGAGCGCATATTCGAACGCGAAACGGATTATGCGGCGGCATTCCGCATGGGTATTTATCCCTGAGGATTGCGACTGCGTGGGGATCATCGCCGACCGGGATGAAATGCTCGAACGCCACATAAAGCCCCTCAATATTCTCGCGGATAAGAACAAGGTCGATGTCTTCATAGCGGCCGCCGGGCACCATCGTTTTTACCGGACGTAGATTGGCGTAAAGGCCGAACTCTTCGCGCAGGCGCACGTTGACCGAACGAAAGCCGCCGCCTCGAATACCCGCAACGTCGAAATCGGCACTTTGAGTGGCATGGGCGGATCATTGATGAATTGATTTCATCGTTACCCCGTCGTTAGGTCAAGTCAAGCGGTCGCGGCTGTGCCTAACGGCTCGTCTCTCGAAATTGCGCGGGCCGCGCTCTCGGCATTGCACTCCGGCCACACTTGGGTTGTTTTAGCGATATGGTGACAATCTATACGTGTATAGGGTTTTAGGGTCCCGAGGTATTTTCGAAGTAGAGAGGAGTATGCGCGCGTGGGGTGGCCTGGGCAGCCTAGGCGTGGGAGGGGACGGCGCTGCGGCGCGAGGGCGGGGGCCGGCCCGCTCCTGGCGTTGAAATCAAACGCGCGGAATCTGTTCGGACCATTCGCCGAGCGGCCGGCCATTGAGGGGCCGATCGGAGGACGGCGCGGCGATGGGCCGAGTCCAAATCGACCGCGCGCGGTCCGAGCGACGCCGGATCGGAGGGGGCCGCTCGAATCGATCCCGGATCGGATCGAGATCGATCGGATCGCGACGAGGCGCTCCAAACTTTCCATATTTTAGGGCCGCTTTGTGGAAAGTCAGCCGTAGAACGGAAGCGGATTAGGCAGCAATATCAGTAGTGACATTTTCGCCGCAAACCGCCGTAATGTGGAGAGTGGGGTATTGAGCACTACAGCAAGAGCATCGCCGTTGACGCCAACGACACCGACCCCAATGATATCGACGCCAGCGTAATTGCGACCGAGGAACTGGCCAAAGTGCCGAAGGCGGTCAATCGAGCTGGCCTCAAAAAGCAATCTCCCACGCAGGGGAAATTGGTAGGCCCCGAGGCCGCCGGCATTAAGAAAAACACGCGCCCCCGGCTCGGCAAGCTCGCCAAACACTCCGATACCAAACTCTTACCGGACGGCGGCGATGGCGAAGGACATCTTTAAGCGGCTCAGTGCGGGGCGACCGCCGTCGCCTGGAGAATCAGCGCCCCTGGCAACGCCCCTACCAGTACGGAAGTTATTCGACTGGCTGCAGCACGACTGGAATCAACCCACCGTTTGCGCGCGGATATCTACCGTCACGGTCCACGCCCTGTCCGGGAGGATCGGAAGACCGCGCTCGAAGCGGCCGAAATCCTGGTCCGCCGGGGCTACGGCCACATCCCATGAAAACACGCCCAGATTGCAGTTAGCCGCCATGTGCTGTTCACTCACGAAATAGCCATCGAGCCAGTACCGATCGACGTCGAGATCATGGATTTGTAGTAGGTGCGGATTTCCTGCAGCTGCGCGTGGGTATCCGACAGGGGCAGCCAGTCCCACAGCCTGATATTGTCGATCGTCGCTTTGTTGGCTTCGAGCACCTCGGGGGTAAGCTTCTGTTCGGCGGCAAACGGCTTTGCCGCAATCCGATCCAGATTGTACGCCTGCCGGGTGAGCGCGATGTTGCGTTCGATGTAGGGCTTCTCCAGCTCCAGCTCGCTTGGTTTGACGAAGAACTGCCGGAACAGCCCGGGGATGACGCCGGACAGCACGAAAGTGCCGACGCCGACGAGCACAATCGCGACGGCCGGAAGCCGATAGGTGCGAACCCGCAGGTTTGCCCACGCGGCGAGCGCCGCGATGATCGAAAGTCCGATCATCAGCCACAAGGCCGGCAGCCCCACATGGACATCGGTGTAGCTTGCGCCGACAACCACGCCATTGTCGCCGTAGAGCAAGAGATAGCGGTCGAGAAAAGAGGACCAGGCCTTCACT
>ERZ1370068.8337-contig-72_pt1 | contig 29587 bp, 51 predicted proteins | sample MGYA00561227_ERZ1370068 | MGnify/ENA primary metagenome ERZ1370068 (study PRJEB38410, sample SAMEA6850437) | metagenome | study: Metagenomic assessment of the ecological functions of the soil: analysis of the soil microbiota associated with the...
GGCTACGTATTGCTTCCGACTCGACCAAGCCTTCCTTATAAATAGCTCCCCACTCGAAGAAAGTGTTAGGTCCGTATGGGAGAAGCATACACCGCGTCCTCAACCGTAAACCGGGTGCGCTTTTATAGCCACGCGAAAACCAAATCGAGCAGTTCCTCCTGGCTTTTGATAGCGATGGCACCGCGTGATTTCCTCATCATGATCTTAAGCTCGTCGAGATTCCTCAACGAAGGAAAGATCTATTTTGACATTAAGCTGGCCGGGCTAATCGAACCGCCTTCTGCGATGAGAGAACCTCTTGCGGGCATAGTCACTAAATACCGAGTTGGGCCACCCGGTGGCCCGCAAAGCTAGTAGCAGGCTGAAAAGATGAGGCCGCCCAAGAATAAGTGCGAACCAACAAGGTCCCGCACGCAACTCACTGGCGTGTCCGCCCTGGTGGACGTGGGTGGCAGGGGGTCTGGCACGATGTGCAGCAAGTGGCCCTGACGCCGATGTGGACAGAGATGGGTTGACGAGCAATTGTTGCCGCTGATGTATTGGCAGCAGCAAGTGTCGCGCACGCGTTGCCCGCGACGCAAAGCCAAGCTTGTACAGGCGTTGGAGGCCGTTCAAGACACGTTTGACAGCGCACCCGATCACCCGGCAGCTGGCGCCCGATGTGCTTGAGGGGTGGAAAGCGTGGGCGGCGGAGCATGCCAAGGCCTTTCAGCGTGCCTCGTCGGCTGTCGAAGGCCGCAACGGCGCTCTGGCGCAGACTCCATCACAATCAGCGGGGCTTACCGAAGCAGCGCTACAAGGTGTGGACGGTGCTGCATAACTTCGATTGCCGCGCCCCAGATGGGACGACGCCCGCAGCGCGGTTTTTCAGGCGGGGGTTCCCTGACCTCTTTGAAACCGTGTTATCGACAATCGATGACTTGCCCCGGCCTCGGAAACACCATCAGAAGAGTGTGGCGCTAAGTGGTTGAGGGCATAAGGTGTCCCGTCTTACGTGGATACCCGCACACTCACATTTCGTGAGAGTCTGTGCAGCATGGGCGTGTCTACATGCACCATCCTTCGCACTGGCAGATCGACTTGTTGCTACGCTGGCCGCATAGTAATTGCCAATCGGTAGACCGACATTAACTACTCAACGATGTCAAGGCTTTCAAGTATGAGAGTATGAGCGAAACGTAGGTGTCGCTTAGCTTACTGTCCATTTTGTGATTCCATTTGCTCGTCAATCCACTCCAAGAAGAGGCCGTACGACCCCCGACGTCATGCTCCCAATCCAATCGCCCCGTACTGAGTCTCCTTCCATATTGTCAACAACACGAAAAACTAACGCATTACGCTCTTTAAATTGTGCAGTGAACGGATCGTCAGTTGCAAAAGATAGTGTGACAAATATCGTCCCTTCAGACAGAAGATTCGCAGGGATCCAGACAGTACTTTTCCCAGTGTCCTGCTAGACGTGGACGACGACAAACAGGGTCACGGTCTGCGGATTCGAATAAGCACAGCCCAGTTTCATTAACAAAGTATACAATCGGAAAGAGTTTATAACCTGGCTTAAGTACCTCATACTCGATCTCAACCATAAACGGCTTGGAAACTTCCACTATATCAGCAACCAGGCCATCGTTTCTTTTGATACGACCAGCCTTGCAGGCGGGCGACATCGCCCCTGTGCTTTCGATGGATCAGGCATACATGTTCAGCAGTTGTACTACTGTCAGATACCAAATAAGAATTACGACCTGGACGATAGGTCATTTATAACAATACCTGCATCAATATGAATCGCTCTCTTACACAGCCGCGTAATAGCAGGCATATTATGCGACACAAAAAGCACAGTCCGTCCTTCTTGCCCAACGTCCTCCATCTTATTCAGGCATTTCTTCTGAAAGCGCGCATCCCCTACTACTGCTAACACTTCATCCACTATCAAAATCTCCGGCTCCAGATGGGCAGCTACAGCAAAAGCGAGGCGTAGGTACATGCCACTAGAATAATGCTTGACTGGAGTATCGATGAACTTTCTCTATTTCGGCAAGGCGACAATCTCGTCAAACTTCCGCACGATTTCCGCTTCTTCATGCCGAGAATGGCACCATTAGAGGAGATATTCTCTCGCCCGGTCAGCTCAGGGTGAAAGCCGGTGCCCACCTCCAGCAGCGAGCCTACGCGACCGTAGATGTCGGCATATCCCTCCGTCGGCTCGGTGATGCGCGAGGGTGATCTTAGCAGCGTGCTTTTCCCAGAGCCGTTGCGGCCAATGATACCGACGACTTCACCGCGATTGATCTCAAAAGAGACGTCCTTCAGAGCCCAGATTGTTTCTGTCCAGCTCGGCAGCCCCCGTGGGCGTGACCACGTAGCAGCCTCCTACTCGACGAAACGGTGATACGAATACTCAGCCACAGTATCACGCAGGGCTCTATACGGCTCCTGCTTCTGCACCGATACGGTATTGTTTGCTGAGACGCTCTACACGGATGGCGATGTCGCCCATAGAATTTACCTCTACACTACATCGGCAAACGTTCGTTCCATGCGGCGGAAATAGAAGGCCCACCGACCAACAGCATGAGCGCTATCAGAGCGGAAACGGTAATCATGGATCCGGGAGCGGTGGCCGTACCCTAACAAAGCCCAACGAAAGCCCTCCACCACGCCCACCATTGGGTTGAGGTTGCCGTATAGGGTACGCCAGGCTCTGCAAGCAGGCTACTGGGATAGGCGATAGGGGTAGCAAAAAACCAGAACTGGATCAGAAAAGGCATGACATATGGCACATCGTGGAACTGCACATTCATGACTGAAAACCACAGCCCCACACCCAGTGAAGTCACCAGTGCCAACAGCAAAAACACCGGTAGCAAAACACATTGCTGGTGGGTATCATGCCGTAGTAAAGCATCATTCCCAACAGCACAACGAAGGCCTGAGCAGAAAGTCTATGATCCCTGCTATGGCACTGGGGAGAAGCACTATGAGCCGGGGAAAGTAGACCTTTTGATTAAATTTGCACTGCCTACCATGCTGCTGGATGACTTGCTCAGCCCGTTGGCAAAAAACGTCCAGGGTACCAGCGCCGCGTAGCTGAAGATGGGATAGGGAACACCGTCCGAGGGCATTTTGGCTAGCCGCCCAAAGAACAGACTGAAGACCACCATGGTAAAGAACGCGCTGAGGATGGCCCAGGCTACCCCCAACACCGTTTGCTTATAGCGCACTTTGATATCACGCCAGATGAGGAAGTAAAGCAGTTCCACGGTACTCCCACAGCTCGTGGAGTTTGAGAGCAAACCCACCCCCTGGGAGGGCAAATACGCAGCACCAATGCTGCTTCCGCTTCTACAGGTGTTAAAGAGGTCCCTACCGACTGCGATGTCATCTTTATCTCCGTTCTTCATGCAGCTCTCCCAGAGGTCTCTGTAGCCCTCTACCTAGTAGGACTTTAATAGAGGTCTGACGCTCACCTCAGTCACCTCGGCGCTGCGTGGCAAACTCAAGGTGTGGACTACTGCGGCGGCGACGTCCTCAGGCTGGAGGAGGAGGTCTGGCCGATACACCCCCTGCCCTCTATCTGAAAAATGGTCTCCTTGCAGTGGTGTGGCAGTACGTCCAGGGAACACGCTCAGAACGCGGTATGCCATCAGCGTTCACTTCCTCTCGCAGACTATCAGCAATGGCCTTGAGGGCATGTTTGGTCGCCGCATACTGACTCACGCCAGCCCGAGCTTGCAAGCCAACACGTCCGAGTTGATAAACACTATTTGACCGGGACGTACTTGCAGCATCGGCAGCAACGCTTGGGTTAAGAGATAGGGAGCACGGACGTTCAAGTGCGATACTGCCTATCGAGGTCATGCACAGGAGCACTTCGCAGTGTGCCCTGGAAGAGCACCCAGCACTGTGGACGAAGCACGTCAACCTGGCCAAATTTTCGTTGCAGCTCCAACGCAAGCCGCTCAATATCGCGCGTCTACCGTCAGGTCGGTCTGCGCAATGAACACAGGAGGTGCCGTAGCACGCATACTGCCGCTACTGCTTGCCAGCGCCTCAACGATTGCGTCCAACCAAGCACAGCCTGGCGCCCTGGGCCGCGAGAGCCAAGCGCAATAGCTTTGCCAATACCACTACTCGCCCCTGTGACTACCGCAATATGATCTGACAAAGCTGTCATGATACGAAACTCTCCAAATGGTCTCTCAACATGCTTGCAGCAGTCCATGTTGTAACAACGCCTTCGGCTACATTGTCTATTACAGCGAACTCCAGCTCCTGCTCTCTCTGCAATGTCTAAAAGGGTGTGGCAGCCATCAGAGAAATTCAGAACCCATAACATAGCCAGTTCATCGACTTTCGCATTGGTGTGGCCACCATAATCATCCCATAGAGCCCCCGTCTACCCAGCTGCGGCTCACATTTTGGATTCTTGATTTAGGTATGTGCGGTTGTTCTCGAGCACATGCAACACCGCCAGACATGCAGCGAACGAATCCGCAAGAGTACTGGGGTCTGCACAAAACTGAGATTGTCTGCTGATGTGTGGTACTCCGGGTACTGACCGTATGGTGTCCGCATGATACATCCAATGGGGAGATTGAAAGCTGGTGAGCAAAACTGACGCTCGTCATAGCCGTAGGGAGAAAAATTGATCAGAGCAAAATCGCTTCCGCAATGTTTCAAAACATGACCGAAAGTTTTGTCTATCTCTGCATCACCACGTCGGCTTTTTTGTAGGTAAAATTGCCGGCATCGCCGACGCCAGCGACCGTGAAACCATGTTTAATGTGAGCAACACGGGACTCGTTGACACAGAGCCAAGTGATTGATCCGATAGTCCCTGGATAAAAGGAACCGATAGAGTATCGCGGTGATAGCGCGCTTAAATACTTGGCCAAGCATGTCAGGAGTGCTATCCCAGAGAGATTGTCATTACACAGAGAGGGATGACAAATGTGACACGAGAGGAGTATCTCATCTAATTGCTCACCTGGCAGGTAATATTCACCATATGTCAAATGACCGTCTACCAAAGGAAGCATCGATGCATACTTGCATATTCTTCATCCTGCAACTTCAAAAACTGCTTATGACTGAGACAAAACCCCCAATTCTCCTTGTAATAAGAAGTACGGTATGGAATCCAGTCAGGGTAATCAGGAAGTGTAAAAAGATGCTCTTTGAGTTCCTTCAGCGATACAGTCTTGTGAATAGGGATGCTATAATTGAGCACATGCAAGTTCAGTTGTTGAAAGTCTACGATTTTTTCACCTTGTGTGTTCTTGACATATGCATCCCTAATATTCCACTCTTTAGGAACAATCCAATCAAAAACATGGAGTGCCACTGGGAATCTCATGAATAGTAAGAGGAATGTCTTCTTGAATCAGATGTAAAGTATGTCGCACACCATTGCCGGTTATACTGCGACAAGTTGGATACAGCTTAGATATAATTTGACACATTTCTTGGCTCAAGATATCCAAGTCGGGAGCCTGTTTGAGGCGAGTGAGACTCACAGTTTCCAATCTCCATCTTCTCATTGAGTCCGACGTTCTTTAAGAGGTGAAAGTCTTGATAGCTGCGGTCTCGTTCTGAGATGATGATGCGCTCAGCGGGAGGCCACTGGATACCAAACACCGGATCATCCCAGCGCACTCCTCTACCATAGACGGGAGCATAGAATTCCGACATCTGGTACAACACTTCGGTATTGTCTTCTAAAGTTTGAAAACCGTGAGCGAGCCCCTTCCGGGATGTAGAGCATTTCATGATGCTGTGCGGTGAGAGTCACAGCGATATATTGCTTAAAAGTCGGTGATTGTTCGCGCAAATCAATGATTACATCATAAATTCTACCCCTCGTACACCGCACTAACTTAACTTCTTCGTGTGGAGCAGCCTGGTAGTGCATGCCGCGCAGGATCCCCGCTTCCGATTGAAAGAAATGTTGCATTGCACCAGACGCGGATTGAGCCCGTGTGCCGCAAACTCCCTCTGGCACCACGTGCGTGCAAAAAACCTCGCTCATCCTCAAGCTTTTCTTGGTTCAATGGTGAACACCCCCTGGAGTTGCGTTTCAATGAAGATCATGAGTAGACATGTACCTCAGGAATGAAAACCACGAATTGGCCTCCACACTGACGTATGTGTATGCCATTTGTTCCATAATCTCGTCTTTCAGGTTCCAGGGCAAAAATGAGCAAGTAATCTGGCTTGGTGGTACGAATGTGATCTGGATGGTAAATGGGAATATGCGTTCCCGGTAAAAAAAAGCCCTTGTTTGTGAGGGCTACGGTCAACCGTATAGTTAAGGGTATCAGACTGGATGCTACAGTAGTTCAACAGGGTATTACCTTTCGCAGGAGCACCATAGCCCACAATAGATTTTCCTGCTGCTTCAATTTGCAGCAGGAAATCTAGAGATCCTGCATTTTGTCTCTTCAACTGTGCCGGCGAACGAGAGATAGTGTGTCAGGCAGGCAAAACCGGCGTTCTCTTCTCTCGCAAGTAGATCTGTCACGCGTCCAGCGATGGGTTTGGAGGGATCTTCAGTATGGCGAGCGTAGATTCTCAATGAGCCTCCGTGGGTCGAGAGTTCCCTCCACATCAAAGAGGGTCAAACCATGCGCAGTAAGGATCTTAGTGACAGTCATAAGGGGAAAAATATGAGAAATGCTCATGATAGATAGTATCAAACTGATTTTTCACCATTAACTGCATAAGATGTGGGAAACTCTAGCGTGATAACCACCGCGAGGATGCAATAGAATTTTCAGGCTTTTGACAAAATCGTTCAACCGAGGCGCATGGGCTAATACATTATTCCCTATCAACAAGTCGGCCTGCGGCCCTGTCGCAACGAGTTGGCGAGCCATGGCTTCCGCAAAGAATTGCACCACGGTTGGAATGCCTTCTGCAGAGCGGCCTCTGCCACATTTGCTGCCAGGCTCAATCCCCAGTACACGCATCCCTTTGGCGACAAAGTATTGTAGGAGATATCCATCGTTGCTGGCTATTTCTATGACCTGACTCTGCCCATCTAAGTCAAAGCGCTCTACAGCCATGTCAGTATATGCTCTTGCATGTTGGAGCCAGGTATCGGAATAAGAGGAAAAGTAAGCATAATCATTGAAAATATACTCTGGACTGGTGAATTCTTCTAATTGTACGAGGAAACAGTGCTCACATACGTATGCATGCAGGGGGGTACAAGAAGGTTCTTCCTGCTTCAATTGGCACGCGGTAAGATAGGAATTTGCAAGTGGCGATACCCCCAAGATCCACAAGGGTATGACACAATTCGGCGCCACAGAAACGGCAGTGTCCAAGGGTCCATGCCCGAACTACTCCCAGAAAAATTTATTATCGATTTGCCTGGTGCTGATCAGATGTTCCAGTTGTCTGAGACGTGTATAAGCGCGAAACTCAAAATATCGCGCGACATGCCAATACAGCTCAAACACTGCATGGAGCTGGATAGCGCCGACAGTATGCATTGCGGCGGCATCGAAACCCAGGAAGCTGGGTGTGAATCTTCTCAAAGGAGACACGATAGCTACGATTATCACCATCGTTCGTCCCTAAAGTTATCGCACACTCCGGGAATGCTTCCGCGACAATCTGCGCAATTTCCTAACCTCGATAATTTTCCTCCGTACTGCCCACGTTGAAAATTTGGTTATGGACAACCTCCCTGGGAGCTTCAAGGACTGCGACAATGGCTTCGCAGATGTCAAGCACATGCACAAGAGGGCGCCATGGGATGCCATTGCTCGTCATCTTTGATCCCCTTGTTGTCCAGGCTAACCCAGCGAGGGTTATTTAAAAACGATGTCAAAGCGCATCCTAGGGGAAGGCTCAGGCACGCTGTCGCATTCCGGAGAAATGTGGGAGAAAAATCGTCGTCAGCCATGGCTGATACATCCTGCTCCACAAGTACTTTGCATTTTGCGTAAGCCGTTTGAGATTCGTCTCGGAATACTCTGCCTTATGGTCATCGGAGCCAATACCACGTATACGCTACACGATGAGGTATAGATAAATCGTGTAATGCCAACTCGCTTACACAGCCTGGCTAAATCCACAGAACCGATGTGGTTAATCTTGTATGTGATCTCTGGCGTATGTTGCCCTAAAGGATCATTTGAAAGCTCAGCTAGATGAATAACGGTATCAAATCCTTGCAAATCTTCCTCGGTAATATGTCGGATATCTTTATTGATACAAGGAGGAAACTTTACTACAGCATTGCTGTAGAGCCAACCTTCTCTATAAAACCCAGTATCAAGACCAACAACATCATAGCCGTGTTCGAGTAAGAATGGGGCTAGCAATGCTCCAATATACCCTCCGCTCCAGTGATAAGTATCTTCATAGCTATCCGTCCGTAAGCGTTTTTAATTCTGTTTAATCCCATAGCTTCCAAGGTGCTTTACCAGAGCCCACAGTTGTTCAAGAAAGTTTTTCTCCTTCAGCGTGTCCATACACGACCAAAAACCATAATGTCGGTAGCCCATCAATTGACCGCTATGGGTTAGCTGCTCTATCGCATCACGCTCCCAAATCGTCTCATCATCTTGGATATAATCGATGACTCTGGCGTTAAGGACAAAAGAATCCTCCGTTTATCCAGCCCTCGCTGTGTTCGGCTTTTTCGAAGAATTCGGTCACTTGATCCCCTGCAAAAGCAGATTCTGCCAAAACGTGCAGGAGAATGAACAGTAGTGACAGTGGCAAATTTACCGTGAGAATTGTGGAATTTCAGGAAGAGCCTGCAAATCCAGGTCAGCCACACCATCACCATAAGTGAACATAAAAGTTTCATCCTGGCCTAACCATTTTTTTAATCGCTTAAGTCGCCCACCAGTCTGCGTATGCAATCCGGTATCTACAAGGTGGATTTTCCAATGAGGTTGATTGCCATCATGAATGGTAGTTTTACCACAGGACAAAGATCAACGGTAATGTCATTATTAATTGCATAGAAATTGAGAAAATACTCTTTGATGATTTCTGACTTGCATCCCAGAGCAATGATGAATTCGTTCACTCCATGGAAAGCATAAATATTCATAATGTGCCACAAGATAGGTTTCCCGCCAACTTCGACCATGGGCTTGGGGCGTAAAACTGTCTCCTCGGACAAACGAGATCCAAAACCGTCTGGGCAAGAATAACTGCTTTCATATTTTTACCTCTCTTAAAAACAAATCTATTTGAGCAATACAGACCATTGTTTTATGCATTTCAATTACGTATTCTAATTGTTCTCTAGTCATATCAGGATATAGAGGTAGTGTAACTACTCTGGTCTGCCACCTCATCTGTTATGGGCAAGCTACCAGGTTGATAACAAGATCTATAGTGAGAAAAGGTATGAACAGGAGGATAATGAATACTCGTCTGTATCCCTTTATCTCGCATGAACTGCATGAAGTGTGGCCTTTCACTGCCACTCTTTAATAAAATTGGAAATATATGGTATGCTGATATAGAGTTTGTGTTGAGAAAAGGTATTGATATCTCATCGAGATCTTGGAGATTTTCTCTATATATATTCGTAACTTCAGCTCTTTTTCGATTATTTCTTTCTAGCTTTTTCAGCTGAATGAGGCCTATCGCCGATCGCATTTCATCGATCCGATAGTTGTATCCAAGATCGACCACATCATAACTGAAACTATGTCCCTTGATCTCTATCCCAAGTAAGACTGGTCATTCCATGGGCTCTGAGGAGCTTGATTTTTCAGCTAATACGTCGCTGTCGGTGGTGATCATGCCTCCTTCACCAGTAGCCATGTTTTTATTCGAGAAAAAGCTAAAACAGCCAATATCTCCTATACTGCCACACTTTCTTAAAACTTTTTCGCCTCGCACTGTGTTATTGTCTGTTATCCACGTAGCTGCCCCTGGTGCATGGGCAGCGTCTTCAACCACATAAAGATTATGCCTCTTCGCTATGTCCATAATGCTTTCCATGTTGCATGCATAGCCACCATAGTGCAACACGCATATACCTTTGGTTGATTCATCAATTCTTGGCTTCAATATCGTCCGGCGCATTATTCAAATCATCTACACTCGTGATGTCAGCAAAAACCGGCGTAGCGCCGGTATAGCGAATCGCATTGGCAGTCGCCACAAAAGTTAACGACGGGCAGATGATCTTATCTCCCGGGCCTGCGCCCAAGGCCATATGTGCCAAATGTAACGCCGCAGTACAATTGGTGACTGCGAAGGCATATTTCACACCTACATACTCAGCAAAACGCCTTTCAAATTCCGCTGTCACTGGACCCATAGAGAGCCATCGGGAGCGCAGCACATCTGCAACTGCCTCTATCTCTTCTGTGCCAAGATCAATGTCTGCTAGAGGGACTTTCCAGTTAGTCAATGTGTAGCCTCCCTTTTATTGCTTCAAATTCTTCAAGAGCTTTTTCGTAGTCGTTGTGGTTGCCTATATCCAGCCAATACCCATCGAATGGGTAACTAACAACTTTTTCCCATGTACCAGGAGTTGCTTCACAAGATTAGGAAAATCTAAATATTTCTTTGGTTCGATATACTGCAGCACGTCCATATTAAACACATAAACACCCATGCTTACCTTAAAGGTATAAGTTGGTTTTTCTACATAATCCGTAATTGAATAGCCATCATCGTTTTGAATGATCCCTAAGTCAATTTTGAAATTTTTCTGATAAGTACCAATAGTCGCAATGGCATTTTGCTCTTTATGAAAATCCATCAGATCTCTGTAATTTAAATTGGTAATTATATCACCATTCATAACTAAGAAGTTTTTATCAAGCTTCACTATTTGTGATAAAGGACCTACAGTTCCTAATGGTTTCTTCTTCGAAAGAATAATCAATTTCCATTCCATACTGCTCACCATTGCGTATATATGCTTGGATCATCTCAGCCATATAACCAACCGCTAATGTAACGCGCTGAAAGCCAAAGTGCCTGAGCTGACGGATAATCATATCGAGAATAGGTTTCTCACCTACAGGTACCAAAGGCTTAGGAAATACTTTGGTAAAGGAGAAAGACGTGTGCCTTTACCTCCAGCTAAAATAACTGCTTGCATTGGATTCTCCATGGAGCAAGTATAGTGTGAGTGCAGCTGGCCTGCGGGGTAGTGGGAGAGCTGTTCTACTAAAATGTACTTTATTTATTACATAGCTCTGGGGTTTGTATCGGTATAAATTATTACGAATGTATTCGATTGTGTACTGCAATCCCTGTTCCAATGTATACTGTGGTCTCCATTCCAGAATTTCTCTAGCTTTAGTATTGTCACATACAAGAACTGTTACTTCACTCTTTACCGGTCGAAAACGCTTGCTATCTGCTACAATGTGCTTATCAACACCGATAATCCTAAGAATGACTCCAACCAATTCACTTATAGTAACTCCATGACCAGTCCCAACATTAAAAACACTTCCTATACTCTTTTCTGACTCAGCAACTCTTATAAAACCTGATACTGTATCCTCAATGAAGGTCAAATCGCGTACAGGTGTCAACGAACCAAGTTTGATGATATCATCAGAAAGTGCCTGACTGATAATCGTGGGAATGACAGCGCGCGCTGACTGGTATGGACCATATGTATTAAAAGGCCTTATAGTGGTTACAGGTAGCTCGAATGAACAATAAAAGCTCTCCGCAAGTTTGTCGGCGGCAATTTTGCTAGCAGCATAGGGCGACTGAGCTTGTAACGGGTGTGCTTCATCTATCGGCGTATAGAGGGCAGAACCGTAAGTTTCGCTTGTAGAAGTATGAATTACCTTTTCGACTTGTTCTTCCAGACAAGCCTGTAGAACATTAAGTGTCCCTTTGACATTGGTATCGATGAACTGCTGGGGGCTTGATAAGAATATGGAATGGCAATCAACGCCCCAAGATGGAAAACGACCTTGCAGCCTGCCACAGCTTTATAAACCAAAGCAGCATCGGTTAAATCTCCAGGAAAGACCTCAATATGTTCGAGAATTTCCTTCCGCAGAAGTTCGAGTAGTCCCCAATCGTTACGCGAGTTATAGTGGACAAAGGCTCGTACCTGTGCCCCTAATTGTACTAGACGTTCGGCCACATGGCTACCGATAAAACCGCTGGCCCCTGTGACTAATACTCTTTTATTTTCCCAGTACATGTCCCTACGTCCTAACTTCACTCGAAGCCTTATTGTCCAGAAGTAGCAACGTACGAGTGTATTGTTCCCAGCATTGTATGAGCGAGTTCTTGCTCTTGAATGCTCAGCAAGTCCTCAATCACCTTGGCGGTCTCATAGGAGTATGGCAAGAGGTTTTCCCTAAGTAGACCAATACTCGTGTTAGCAGTAGAAAGCAGCAAATGTTGGTCGGATGCTGATATCTGTGTATTTAGTCCATTATCTTGAGGGCACTATCCAGAAACCGGATCGGTATATCATTTGCCGAGCTGCAAGCCTCTGAGCATTGCTAGCTTACTCGCTATTTCTAGGAGTGATACAGGAGCTCCATGGTTACAGATGAATATGCCCTCTGCCAATGAGAGGGTATTCTGCTTGCGCGAGAGTTTCGAGGATAAAATTCGCGGCTGCGTGCTTGGAAGAAAAGAGCGTTTAGCTTCTTGGTGCGGAAGCGTTATGACTTCCCGATTGGCAATTTGTTCTTCTAGGATTGAGACTATACCACCTTGGTTGCTCGATAATGTCACAAAGCCGGGCAATGACCAATTGCGTCTCGTGAGAGGCAAAAACTGTCATGAGACCAATTTCCGCAGCTCTCAGTGAATCAGAAATGAGATTGCCTCGGTTTTCAGCCTCCTCAGAAGAAACCAACACAAAGTACTCGCTCCCGCAGTGAGCAGCATGCTTGGCGAGCGCAAAAGTAAAAAGGTAGTTAGATCGAATAATGCTTTCTGTCTGGAAGCTGAAAAAGGGCGGATACTTCCGCATTGCATTTTGGAAAACGATATGAGGTTCATAGTCTCCGGAAGCACCTCGCCAATGTTGTCTATACCTGCTGGTGAACAAAGAATGGGAATGATCGTAGCGTCGGGAAAAGAATGCTGGAGGCGCAAAATAAGAGCTGTCAGGTATGACTCGTAGCGTTCAATGATGATAAGGCTCTGAGGTGAGAAGCCAAGGATCCGGCGACACAGCTCCACTCCTAGAGCTCCACTAGCTCCTGTGACGAGCACTCTCTTCCCTTCCAGCAACCTTCGGATAGATTCGCGGGTCAATCTCTATATTTTGCGTTTTGAAAAGTCTGCAATATTTGTCTCAACTAAGGAAGAATTGAAGGAACATTGGTATTGTGCTATCATTGTAAAGTCGAGAGGAATCGGTATTGTACTTTGACCTCTTGGCAAGTTTGTGATGATTTTCATCATTTTGTAAGATGGTATATTAGGTACAGCAAAAAAATCTCATCTACTTTATATAATTTTACTAGGGATTCTATATTAAAATAATTCCCAAGGACTTTTTTACCACATAAAGTCTTGTGCACGTTTTGTAGGATCGTCGTCAAGAAATCCGACAATATCATAAGCAGTTTTTCTGTGTCATTAGGAATTGATAGGCAAGAAAACCCATTTCTCCCGCTCCAAAGATCAGGACTGTTTTCTTTCCCTATTGCCTTGGTTTCCTCTCTTCCCTAGCCAGTCACAAAACAGTCTGAGGCTAAAGCGCAAGGAAGTCATTAGAAAAATCAAAAAGAGCCAGTCAATAAAGAAAACCAGTCTGGAACCAGTACGAACATCAAAGAAAAAGTCAGACTAATAAGTAGAGTACTACTAACAGATACTCCTTTAAAGACTCCAATCATATCAGCATTAGAAATGTGCCTTATGAGTGTGCTATAGAGCCCAAAATAGAAGAAACAAGAGATACGGATGAGCACAAATGTCGGCAGAAGTGGTAAAAAGCTTACCAGGTAAATTTCATTTAATTCTCCCTCAAATCTCAGAACGCTGGCTAAGCATGAAAGAAGAGACGACAAAAAAAAATATCTATAAAAAGCAAGTAAATTTGGGATTTATTCTGCAGAATGAGTTTCCAACTTAGAACTTTGAAGAATGGTTTCTTTTATGCCAAGAAGAATATACTTTATATCCTTGAAGATCGAAGATTTGTTCGACATATTCAAGATCGACAAGTAACTTCTTGGGTAAAATCGACTCAATATAATATTGTTGAGGGGTCGACTCCAGGAGGATACCATTCTTCCTCATTGCGCCCCAAAATCTGGTTTGGGCCAACGAGCCCTGGTTTGACTCCAAAAATCCCCTTGGCATAAGATGGGTAGAGTGCAGCCAGGTCAGGCGCCTCGGGCCTCGGACCTACAAGAGTCATTTCCCCAATGAGAATATTAATGAGCTGTGGCAATTCATTAAGCTTGGTTCGGCGAAGGAAACGGCCAAAACGAGTGACTCGAGGATCATCTGCGGGGAGAGACTAGCTCCTATCTGCACTGGTGTTTCATACATCGTTCCGGAATTTGTACATCTTAAATAGTCTGCCATCCTTACCTACCCTATCACATAGGAAAAATACTGGCCCCTTAGAATCCATTTTGATAAAGAGAGCTATAAATGGCAAGAGAGGGATAGTAATAGATATTCCTATCAATGATAGAAAATATCTATTGATCTTTTAATCATAATTTATTTCTATTCCTGTTTATTTGTCTAGATATTGTCTTTATATTTCTCTACTCTTTGTCTCGATTTTCGCCATATTGAGGTAATATCCTTGTCCCGATGTTCGCATATGGCCAACTTCCATGTTTGTGTGAAGAGTAATAACTATTATATAATTGTGTCTTGCGCATAGTAATGTCATTAAGTCTTTGAGATCTAACATTGTTAAAAATAATACCATTGTATGTTGGTACCAATTCTCTTCAAGACGTCTATTTGCTTCCATGACCTGCTTCTTTTCCTGTTTTGCCTGGGCAATGAATGAGAAGAACCTTATCCATCTCAGGTGCTAAGACAGCTACATCAGGGATAGAAAGCGTTATAGGTGAATCAAAAGATGATAATATCAAAGCACTCTCTCCATGTCTGAATCAAATCTTTCATCCTACGTGGTGCTTAATAATTCTGTCGGGTTTGGAGGCCTGAACACCGGTGAGCAATATTTTTGAGGTTGTCTATGCCAATATACTGAATAGCCTCTTTCCAATCAACTCCTGTCGTTAAAATCTCAGCGAGGCCAATGCATCCTTCTAAGTTGAAGATACGATCTAACACTGGACGCCGCAGATCAGCATCAACAAGCAAGACTTCCAACCCTAATTGCGCAAATGAGATGGCGAGATTTGCTGCCGTCGTAGATTTGCCTTCCCCAGGCGTTGCACTGGTGATCAACAGAGTATGGCCATGCTTTTGGTATAGATGCTGACAGTTGAATCAAGGTTCTTATAGTCCTGTATGCCTCTGAGGCAGAGTGCGTCAGGGCTCTTGTAAGGTGATCAGTCTGTCAGCTTTGCGTCCGTCTATTTGGAAATGTGGGATGAAACCCAGAAATGGTATTTCTAGCTCACGTTCAGCGTCATCGAACGGTTTTAAATCGTCTTATCAAAGTGCTCGGCAATACCGGCAAGACATCCACCCAAACCAAACCCTAGCATGATACCGAGCACCTATTTTTAGTACACGTTTTGAGTAGAGAGGCCCATTTAGGTATTCGGGCCTTTTCTATAATCTTGATATTGTTATCTTCCAACGCTTCCGTCAGCGTAGCTTCTCCTAATCTCTTTGAGAGTGGCGATATAGAGTTCCTTATCAATATCAAGATCTCCCTTTTTCTCGTTGTATTTTGTCGAAATCTCTATTGATGTTGAGAACATTTTTTTTGCTGATTTCCTAAAGATGCCTTTATATTTTCTTCTTTTGCAAGAAGAGATTTGTAGTTCCTTTTGCATACCACTCTTTTATCTTTTTTACTTCATCGCCATATGCTATTTCTTACTGCTTTCCATTTCAGATTTTATTTGGACATATTTTCGGATGTTGATCCTTATAGATACTTATGAGACCATTATATTGCGTTTTTAGATCCAGAATATTTTGTTCGAAACGAGTCTAATGGTCGGACTTTCAAGAAATGTTGGATACTCGATTATCTCCTCCACGTCTTTTTTCGATAATTTATCAAGATCATCTAACGTGGCGTGAATCTTCATGCGTGCCATATGTATATCGATGTAGGAAGCTGCCGAATAACGTCTAATTGCTGGTTGATTGAGACTTTTTCCTTTCATTAGTTTTCATTAAAAACAAGCTTCTTGTTTTCATTAAATTCTTGTAGAGATGACTTGAGATCTATTTACCCTCTCTCTTAGAGTATCTCGCCTCAACTTTTCAGCCAACTGTATTGACTTTCTTCGTCGCATTCTAATTTGTCCTCGAGGTTTCGCCTTATATACACATCGGCTACCAGTGTCTGACTTGTCTAGCGACTTCCAATGGATCAGAGCCTCGGTTGAAGCAGAAATAGTCAACTCAGTTTGTATCCTTCACTGGCGCAACTTTAAGATTCTTGCTTGAGTCGTGCAATAGGTCTATCCAAACTTGGATTATTTAAATCATTATTACTATTGTAGTATTAATTTGAGAGAGTGTATCACTCGTATTTCCTAGTCTCTTCTTTACTACTCGACAAGTCTGATACAGCATTGATCGTTTTCTCAATAATCATTCCGGGAAACTCTGCTACCATATCTTTTGTCTGTACGAAGAGCGTCTTCCTCAGTCATCCCACTCTTATCCAATTGTCAGCTGTCTGAGCAACTTCTCCTAGAATTGCACGACTTTTAATAAGCTGCGTATTGCGTATTATAGAAATCCTCCGAAGTGTCTAGACGACTCACGTCCTTTACCAGATATCAATATCTTCCGATCATAAGCCTCGTAGTCGCCTTTATACAGAGGTCTTTCTAATGCAAGAAAATTAATGGGACAGGCATTATCACCAATAACGAAAAATTATTAACCACCGTCTTTTTTCATGATGCGGAGATAATATTTCAGATCTGGACCTTGAGATTTTTCGTCTTCTGCAACAACTGTATATTCATAATCTTGTTTATTTTTTATTTTATCTACTTGAGGAACAATAGTATAGTTTGTCATATTTTTATGCTTTCCGAGTTATCAAAGAAATAGTTATGACCTGCAAAATAGTGGGAGATTGGACAGCCTCTTCCTTCACGCTTCAAACCGACCAAGCGGCAGGCGAACACCGGACCGAGCGCATTCCCATATAATGTACCCGGAATACTGGGCCACTGAATAAGCTGAAGACGACAAGAGGGGCGAGAGAGAGCGGCTACCATGAGTCAGAAGAGACGGTAGCATAGCGGCGAGCGCAAAGCCGGGTGGCACTCGCCGCCATGCGGGTGAGAAGACGGTGCAGAACCGAGGCTGGCGTCGGTGGTTTCAATGCGTGGATCCATCCCGGTGGGCCAGATTTCTGAGAGACTATAGCATCTTTGCCGGGCTTTGTGGTATGGCTTCCGAGGGGTCTTTATCGTATAGTTCTGGCCCCAACATTCGAGCCAGGAGGACAAAGCCATGTTCGGTCCGGGTGCGTATCGACCTGATCTCACCGAAGGGATTACCGCGATTGCAGACTTGCCACCACCAGAGATCGTCCCTTACAGCCGTACCTACCAACGCCAAGCGTGTCCTCGTTGCGATTACCAGGCTTACCGGGACAAACAGTCCCAGCGGACGCTACACGACTTAGGGAATCTCGACGTGTGGTGTCCGCGTGATCTTGTGGTCACCTATTCGCAGCACTACTGTACGAAGTGTCGCAAGTACTTTAACGCGGACCTCTCCGATCTGGCGCCACCCGGCGGTCAGTACACCCACCGCGTGATTGATCTGGCGGTACGGCTGGTGGTCGAGGACGGCCTGCCCTACCGGCCCGCGAGTTGGCACCTCTGGCGAGACCACCGCGTCTTTGTCCCTTTTGCCACGATCCAGAACTGGGTCGAGGCTGGGGAAAAAGGCGCAGGCGCGCATGGACACGGACTTCCTTGACTGGGCCTTGACTGATTTTTCCGGGTATGTGGCCGCCGATGAACTCGTATGATGGCCCCTTCTGCATTCTTTCCGCGGTCGATAATCGCCGCTACAAGCGCATCCTCTATGACGTCTTGGATCACGATCCCACCCACGACGACATCCGGACGTTTCTGGGGCGTTTGCAAACGGCCTTGTCGGTACGCGACTTGTCCCTCTTCGGCGTCACGACCGATGGCTCGGCGCTCTATCCCGAGCCCCTCCTGGAGGTGTTCGGGGATGTGCCGCATCACATCTGTGACGTTTCACATCGTGGCCGAGGTGGCGCAAAGCCGTCTTAGGGGCCGTCGCCAGCGCCCGCAAGGGCCTGGCAGCCCAACAAGCCCAAACTGCGTCGTTACGCGACCACAGGGGGCGTGGGAGGGAGTATGGTGGTTTTCAGTAGAGCCAGGCGAGATCGGGCTGACGGCCCTGGAAGGAGCTGGTGACGGCATCAACCAACACGCCAAAGATCGCTTGGCCCAGTTGACGGCAGGTCTGGCGCAGCGAGAGCGTCCGTTCGACCCAGCGATTGCCCTTGTCACTCTCGGTGCCACTGGAGCACTTGCGCCACATCACGGCAAAGCGCAAGGCTCTCTCAGCGCGGTTGTTGGTCGGCTCGACGCCCATGCTCACGCAGGAAGACCCACAGCGAGGCCAGCTCGCGCTGCAAGCGTCTGGCCAAGCGACCGGCGTCATCGGCCCGCTCATGGTACGCGATCGATCACGTGGCAAAACCGTGCCTACCAGGCGCGCCACTCGCCACCGGTAGGCGGCGCTTTGGCCATGTGGCATAAGGTCTGTAACTCTGTGAGCGCCCACTGGCCACAAGCCGCCAGATGCGGGTCGCGTTTTCGGACAACCCCCGCGCGGTGCGGATGAGATGGGCCAAGCAGGTTTGGCGGTTCTGCACCCAGCCTTGAGAGACGCCGTAGCCATCGCTGACCAAGATGCCTTGCCAATCCTCAATCAAGGCGGCAAAGGCTTCTTTCGAGCGATTGGGATGCATGAGAGAGAGCGACACCGGTCTTGGTGCTCAGGGTCCAGAGCCAGTGCAAGGCATTGTGGCAGTACCAGGGCGTCTCATCGATAGAGCCGACGGTGGCGTGGCGGGCCAGCGTGGCCATGGCCTCATAGTGCGGCACGATGGCGTGCGAGACCCGGTCAATGATCTTTTGCACCGCCCCCAGACTCATCGGGAGTGTTCAAGACGGAGTGGCAGAAGTCTTGGATGAGGCGTCTTGAGGTGCGGTGCATGCCGGCGAGTTCACCAATGAGCGCCGTCAAGCGCGGGCCATAACCCGCCTGATGCTCGCTTGGGTACCTGGGCTTTGAGCGTCCGCCCACCGCCGCGACAGGTGCCTTGATGCAAGATGAAATGCTGGATGTCCATCGCGATCGGTGGCAGCTCGACAACTTGGTGGGTGTAGTAAGGCGCAAGCGACACCAGCTCGCCGTGGCCGCAGACACAGGGACCGGGTGCAATCAGGTGCACCTCGGTAGGACGGAGCAACGTGGGGCCTTTGCCGGAGTGCCCCGGTCGTCCGCCTCGCTTCCCTGAGGACTGACGCTGTGTACGCTTGGGCTTGTCGAAGGGGAATCCGACGATGGAGGCTTGCTGGAGGTTTGCGACGTTTTCTCCACCCGGCCTTGCAGGGTTTCCACGTGTTGCTGGAGTTGTTTGATCTGTTGATGCAGGCTTTGGATGTACATCTTGGACGGCTGGCGGGGTCAGCTCCCAGTCCATTGGGCAAAAGGGAAGCGCCCACAGGATCGAGTCGGTATGCGCTTGAGAGGAAGGGGGCTGTATCATGAGAGTTCCCGCCGATGTGGGGTTTCTTCTGTGCGTCTTATCGGCATCCTCTCCTCAGAACTCTAGAGGGGGCTCGCTAACTCATCCCCGTGGGAGCCCCCTGTGAACGCATACACTACGTCAAGGGCGCCCGAGCACGCCAGCGGCCAAGCAGGCGGCCCGCACGAAAAAGCGGCTGGCAGCGCAACGCGCCGCGTTGTTCACCTCACGATATCTGTTCGTCCAGCGTCACCTCAACAAAACCGAACGGAAGACCCTGTGGCGCGTCAGCCGTGGGTTACCCCAGTGACAGGCGCTGCGTGCGATCATGGAGCAGGTGTACGCGTTATTCGATCGGCGCTGTCGGACCCAGACCGCCCTCGACAAACTGGCGAAGTTGCGGCGGCGTGTCCAGCGGTTCACCTCCCTCGGTGACACGCTGAAGAAACTCTCTTTGCCCCCACGTTGGACAAAGCCCTGACGTTTCTTGATGACAAGCTGCTGCCATCGACGTCGAATGCGGTGGAGCGGGGCAACCGGCGCTATCGCAAGAGGCAAAAACAGGTCTACCGGGTACGCACGCAGGTGCAGATCAGTGCACGCTTGGCGCTGGATATGTGGCGTGAAGCCCAAGCCGAAGGCCGTCAACAAACCCTCGCCTCCCTCCATCGTGACGCTGGGCTGGATAAAGCCTGCAGCGGCGTCTTTTACTACAGTCTCCTTCCAACGCAGATTCTGCCGGTGGAAGCGAGCGGTCCAGGACGAAGTCCCGGATCTTAACCAGGTCGCCGTGGGCGTATCCTCCTCTCCCGGTCGTTTGGGCATCATGCTTTGAGAGATACACCCGTTTGCTCATGGAAGCCAGATCTAAGTTTCCAATACATTTTCTGACGATCTATACACAGCCTTGAAGTGCAAGACCTTTCATGAAGTATCAAGCGGAAGACAGCATGAATACGAGTTGATATTATCACGCGGAAAAAGTCAGTCTCGTGTATTGCCGCAAAAACCAGTAGTTAGTCTTTGTGTGGTTTGGATTTACAAGTAGACATAGAGACGCATTTTTAGTAATATTTAGAATATGCTTTGAGGTACTACGAGAATATCTTCAGATTGTAAAATATCCTTCATGTCAGCACGATACTTCAAGGCGCTGTCCTTCAACTAAGCGCTGCACCGTGGCTCTCTTTATGGCAGCAAATTTAGTAGGTCCTCCAGCAAGAATGAGAGCCGTAGCAACGGTTGTATTTCTATCTATAGGATAACGTCCAGGCCGTTGCACTTCTCCAGAGATAAAGAAAAATTCCCCTTTTAGGTATATAAATAGTATCACCACTATCGATCTCAATACGCTGTGTCACTTCTCCCGCCAAGAGTCTTTCTAAATTAATCCGGATCGATTCCACTTCTCTTTGTTATTTTCTGTTCTCCTCGTCTCATCATTCTCCTTTGTTCTTGCTACAATTACCTCTAAACCAGCCTCTTGTGTAGGCACCCCTGCTTCCGAAATGAGCTCCAGAAGAGTCGTGTTATGTTTCAGCGTGTGGACTCCGGGAGATTTCACAGCCCCAGGACATAGACTTGCTGGCTTCTGTATTGCGCCACAGTAATCGCAATTTGAGGGGCAACGAGATAACCTCCTTCTAGACTGTCGAGTCATGTATTCTGAAAGTTGTTGTACCTGTTAGGCCAGCGGCTCGCACTTGACCAATGAAGGGATACGGAAATGATCCGTCCGACAAAAGAACAACCTCCTGGGGGGAGATCTCCTCATGGCCGTAGATAGTGATGCGAAGCACATCTCCAGGCCCAAGAGTATAATCTGCATTCGTGCCCTGACGGGATTGCTTCACGATGAGCTTCCTGTAAAGATGGTTGTGCTGCAGGTGCGGGAGAGGAAGGAGGAGTACATCCCTCTACACACACATTACCACGATCAACCAGAAAGCAAACTTTGCCACAGTCGTTTTCACTTGGCCCTCAAGTTTTTAGCTTGACAGTCCTGGCATCTGTGTAATGACCTCATACATCCCATACCTTAGATAATTGTCAGATTTAGAGCCATCTTAACAGGCTATCGTGATGGTCTTCTGTGGGGAAAAATGCTTTCTTCTAGGAGCCATGACGACCACGAGAAAACCCACCGTGCCTAGCGCATCCCTGGCGTGTTATGGGGTATATCGAACTGGTATCAACCAGATAGCGTCATGGCCTGATGTCGTTTCCGAGGGCGTGGCAAGTCCTCGATGTGCGATAACACAGTTTCAAAGAAGTCTGGAAACGAGCGTCTGAAAAACCGCAAAGCTGGCGTCGCCCCGTCTCCCGGCGACAATCAAAGGGATGCAGCACCGTTCGACCGCCGACAAAGCCCGCTGCAAGGTTTGACGTCCTCCGCCCCCTAAAGGAGGCGGATTCCCTGGTTGGCGTACCACGTCCGGTACGGAGAGCGAGGATGTTCTTGGCCGCGTTCACATCACGCTCATGCGTGACGCCGCAGCAAGGAGCATACCCACTCTCTTACCCCCAGCGCACTGAGAGGCTGTCTGAAAACAAAGCCTTTATACGAGAAGAGGTTATGCCATATACAGGGCAAGGCTAAGAACGGACTTACTGGATAATCGGTCTCTTGACATGCTTTTAGAGATTTCTAAGAGATTGATTTATTAGACATTAGTTTCCGGACAGTCTCTTAGTCCACTCGGGCCGGAGCGAGTGCCACAGTCCGAGCAAGTGACGCTGGAGAACGTTTCACGGCCTGGCACACAGACCCCAGCAAGCCTCTTGGCTTTGTAGTGCAACTGGTGTCTGACGCTGTGCCAGGCCGCATCATAGGTCGATTTGGCGAAGGGCGTTTTGGATGAGCTTGGCGCTGGAGACATCCCCGATCACGATCAGCTTGGCGCGTCGAGCAATGGCGGTTGTCGCCTTGTGTGTCCAGTCAGCACGGGTGTTGGCCATCTTCGCCTGGATCGCCTTGACGCGCTGTCTCTTGTGTGTGCCCGTTGGGCCATCGCGAGGAGCCGCTTCATGCAGCACGGGTGAGATTCTCACGGCTATAGATGACGCCATCGGAGCAGGCAATCTGGTTCGTCAGTCCCAGGTCGATGCCAAGGTCGAGGTGTCCCACCGGCTCTGTCGCGTCAGGCACCTCACACTGGACGATTGACGTACCAGCGTCCCCGTGCATCCTGGGTAAAGCTGCCGGTTCTTGATGACGCCCTCGACTGGACGCGACAGCCACAGACGAAAGCGGTGCCCGCAATAGGCTGACTGGTGTCGTCTTGCGAGGCGGATATACGCGCGCCTTGAACGGTATCCACCCAAGCGAACGTGTCTTGCGAGCGCCACTTGAGCTTGATCTTCTTAAACTGCCGCGCGTCGCGTGACGTACTCGGTACAGACTTGCTGGATCGTATCAGCAGACAGTCGCAAGTCTTTGGACGTGCTCTGCGGTCAGTTTGTGCAAGTCATAGGCAGAGCAAGGAAGGTCTTGTCTACGTAACGCCAGGCAAGCAGACTGACTTCCTTACAATAGTTCCAGACATAGTGTGATGGCACTCAGCCATCGTGCCCAGAGCTGCTTGCTCGACGTTGCGTCTTTGATGCGGTACCTGTACGTGAGAATCGACACCTCCACGCCTCGCCTTCCTGACTGCTCGATATAGCGGCGCACCGTCGCTTCCGACACGTGCCCGACGCTCCCGATGTAATACGACCGACTCCACAAAGACGGCAGTTGCGAGCGCAGATGCCGAAATTCTTTGCCGCGAGACGCGCGACGTGTAGCCCTTCAGTTGCGCTGCAATCTTGGCAGGAGCCATCCCGGGGTCGCTCTCGACAAACAGGTGCACGTGATCCGGCATGATCTCCATGGTGCGCAGCGTGATCAGACAGTTCTTCCGCCTTGGCAGCCAACAAGGCCTTCAACCGCGTCCTCGACAGGCCCGCCAAGAGCCTTTCTTGCGATACTTGGGGCAAAAGACGAGGTGATATTTGAGCGAAAAGACGCGCCAGCGTTATTGTACATACCCGTGATGTTCCATGGGAGAGTATGGAACGTTGTTAGAATATAATTTAATCCTTGCGGTAAACCCCGGCTCTGCCGAAGGGACTCTCAAAAGTTCGAGCAGTTCAGGAGTCTGCCGTTCGTAGTCTTCTCGGTTTTGGGTTTTGACTTTGCGATTGCGGTCAGAGCCGCTTTGAGGGGGCCAGCAATCGCTCAAACCTCCAGTTGCCGGAGGATACTTTAAGTGGTCACTAGTTTTTCCCACGCTCCTTGGGACTTGTGCAGCTGATCGTCTCGTCGTATCCTACGGCTCTCGTTCCCCTTGCAGCAGGAGAGTCGGCGATGCGCTTTGTTCGTTCTCTCCAACATTGGTTGGGTGGTACCGGAGCCCGCCTGCAGGTCACTGATTTTGTCCCCGGCATGCATCCCATCCGTCAGTGGGCTGACACCTTTCCCTGGGCGGCTCTGGTCAGCGCCAGCGAGCAGAGTTTCGATAAACGGTTCCCGAAAAAATCCCCCGTGGTCGACGGCCCGTTCCCATCCGCGTCTTGTGCGCCCTGGAGTTGCTCAAGCATGCACTGGGTGCCTCCGATGAGGATATCTGTCATCGCTTGCGGACCGACTTGGCCGTCAGGGATGCCTGTGGCCTCCGAGACTATCAGGGCAATCCGTCCCAAGCTCACTTTGTACTGCCCGAGACCCTCTGCGCGTTTCGCCGCCGCATGGACGAGGCCCCTCACGGAGGCACGCATTGCCATCCAAGCCGCAGCCGCCATAGACGAGGGCTTGGTCAGTCCGGCTCATCTCGTCATCGATACCTTGCCGAGTGCACAAGGGCGTCCGCGTGTCACCGATGCCACCACGCTGTAGAAAGCACAAAAAACCTCTAGCGCTCATCGACCACATCGTTACCCAGTGCAGTCACAGGCCCAGCACGCTCCAGCGCCACGCCCGAGACCTCACGCAGGCACTCACGCAGGTCATGCGTGGTTTGGGCCGAAGCTGTCGCGGCCAAGGGCATGGCTTCGTCAAACTGGTGCGACACACGGCGCAACAACGCCTGGCACGCGGGGAGCCGATCAACCCCTGTGCCCTCACGGCCCAAGAGCGCCTCGCACAGACACGCACCCTGCGTGAGGCCCCGCGTCAACGTCTCACCCTGGCCCTCACCACGGCGATGAGCCACCAGGCAGACATCCGGAAACAATCCACACGGCTGACCCAAGGCAAGAAGCTCAGCCACTCTCAACTGGTCAATGCCTACGATCCCACCCTTGCCCCCATTATCAAAGGGCAGAGCCATTGGCCCGCGCAGTGTGGCCGCAAGCCCGGCCTCGCCTCGGACCCAGCACCCGGTTTGATCTTTGCCACGCTGGTGCCCCAGGGCAATCCGAGCGATCCGAGTTATGGACTCCCCTTACTCGACAAGGTCCAACGCGCCATCGACCGTGTCCGCACAGGGCCGAAGCGGCATATTCACTCAGTAGCAAGTGATCTGGGCCTCAACGACCCTGGCTGGCGTCAAGCCCTCCATGCGCGAGGCATTCTGACGGCGGGCATTCCCAAGACGATCGAGCCTGTCGAACCCAACCCCAGGGCCCAGGACGTGCACACTATCCTCACTGAGGCGGGCTTACAGCGCCGGCGCACCCCACATCACGTGCACTGAGCCTGTGCCAGTGGCTATAGTCGTCCGGTGGTAGAAAGCCACATCGCCAGTTTGCTCGCCCGCGGTGCGGGCCATGTGCGTTAGAAAGGCCTTGAAGGCGCTGTGCTCCAACAAGGCATGACGGTGATGGCTCATCACGGTGCTGTCATGGTCCGCATCCGTCAGCACCCGGTGTCGAAACGCGCACAAAAGTTTCGCCGATTCCGCGGATTAAAATCGCCTAAGGTCAATGAAATCAAACAGCCAAAAACTAGTGACCACTAACCCATTCGCTGTATAACATGTCAACTTCGTTGACGGGAGGTTGATGCTACGCATCAGCCTTTCTTTCCCCTGCCAGTGAAGCAGGCAGCCCCAAAGAAAAGGGGTCTCTGTGGCACCGAGGAGGTGGGGTGGCCCGCTTCCCATCGGTGGACCTCGGTGCTTTGCCTCCCACCCCATGCCTGCGCCGCTGGCACCTCATGATCCGCGTGGGGCCGTCCCTGGAGCCGTTCCAGAGCCTCCTGGACTTTCGTGCGTTCCTGGTGCGCTTGGCACAAGCGCCGGCCGAGCAAGCATAACCCTTGACCATCTCCGGGCACGAGGTGGAAAAATCCGGTATACTGAAGCACGTCCAGCTCTGTTCGGCGAGCTGCATCGGCGCGTGGCTCGGTCACTGACCAGGGGAGAGGACGTGGGTTCCTCAGGCCTTGAACTGCGCATCCACCACCGCTTTCCCACGTGGCCTAGGTCCGATCCTCTGCGACCGCGTCAATAGCAGATATCCACTGTGCGCAGATCCGCGAAGACCAAGATCTCTGTTCCCCCAGAGGGTTGCCATCCACAGCCCCATGATCTCTCGTCCCCTCCCCATCTGCGAGCCCCGCGTCTTGCAGCACTGCCTCTGGCGCCTGCATCACCTCGCGTAAGGCGGTCGACACAACGGAGTGGTGCTGCGGGCGCACGCACGCAAAACTCGCTCAACAGCTGTCCACGCCCACCGCCGCGCTTGAGGCCGAAGGTATATAGCGTGGCGACCATCAGGCGGGCTAACCACGGGTGCCCGGCCTCTGTTTCCCCCACCGCCTCGCCTCTGGAAAGCCCCCCGGCCGCCATCACCTGCCGCAGACGATGCACGGCTCTTCGAGAGGCCGGTCTGAAAGGGCAGGATTGGTGCACGCTCTGTTGTCCGTAGTCACAAAGATACTTTGCAAAGACGCGGGCTTCTATTCACAATCCATGTCAGTCTGTCCCCTGCAGGGTGACTGAACTCTCGTGGCCAGGCTGCAGTGCCTTCCGCGTACATGACTTACGACACCCAACTGATAATCATCTAGAAGGCTCCTCAAGCGAGCGCTACAGTGAGGTTGCATAGGCGATATGACAACAGACTGCAGAGCCCGATGAGGAGACAGCGATGCCACTATACGGCGGTATTGATCTGCATGCAAACAACAGCGTGGTCGTGTTACTCAATGAGCAGGATCAGCGTGATCTACCACAAACGGTTGCCGAATGATCTGCGCCACGATCTTGGAACAATGAGCCCCTTATCATGCGGGACATTCGAGGGTTTGGTAGTCGAATCCACCTATAATTGGTACTGGCTCGTCGATGGCTTCATGGATGCGGGCTATCGCGCTGCATCTGGCCAATCCCGCGGCGATTCAACAGTATAGTGGTCTCAAGTATACTGATGACCACTCCGATGCGCGCTGGCTGGCCCATCTGCTGCGGCTTGGGGTGTTACCTGAGGGCTACATCTATCCGAAAGCCCAACGGCCAGTCCGGGATTTATTGCGCAAGCGGAGCCCATCTGGTCGAGCAACGGACCGCCAATGTCCTGAGCATGCAGAACATCATCGTCCGTAACACGGGCTCACGGTTGAGTGCAAACCGGATCAAACAGTTAGAGCCGAGACGACGTGGACGGACTGTTGACCTGACGCCGGATCAGGCCTTGGCGGTCAGCAGTGCCCTCGGCGGTGCGTGCACTGCCTGGCGGAGCAGATCAAGACCGTGGAAACACGCGTCCAGGACCCGGATGCAGAGTACACCGCTCTACGAGCTGTTGCAGACGGTCGATGGGATCGGGCCGATTCTGGCCCAGACGATTCTCCTGGAAACGGGCGACATCGGACGCTTTCCGAGTGGAGAGACTATGCCTCGTATTGTCGCTGTGTGGACAGCACCAAAGTCAGCAATGGCAAACGGAAGGGGCAAGGCAACGTCAAAAATGGCCATCCGTACTTGGCCTGGGCCTATGCGGAAGCGGCCCACTTTGCCAGGCGGTTGCAGCCCTGCAAGTGCAGCGCTATTACCAACGTAAGCAGACGCCAAACCAACGTGACCAGTGGCCCACAAGACGGTGGCGCACAAGTTGGCCCGGGCGTGTTATCACATGATGCGTCACCAGGCGCCTTTGACGCGGCCAAGGCGTTTGGATAAGACGCCCTTGCAGCGTGGGGGTTGAGGCGAGAGGCTTGAAGGCGGGATGGTTCATAACCAGCCAAACTGATGAGACCTTGTCTCAGCTCCATGCACAGATGGCCTCCGAAGCGACTTGTCGAGTGTTTTGCGACGCCTCTGCCGCGAGCCAGCTTCGGGGTGGACCCCTCTGGGAGAGCCACATGCACTGTGCTCGTCACGATTGGACACGGCAGGGTACCGAGGGTTTTCTGGGGCACGATGCGTGCCAGGGGCCGGATGCCTGGCCACAGGGCGAGGTGTCCATCATGCGCCTTGATCCTGATGGGTGTCTGGTGCGTCGCCATAGGGCGAGCGACATCACAACCGCTGAAGACACGGGTGCGGGCGAAACGGCAAATCGGCAGCGAGATGCCATGCGACATACCTCGGCAAAAAATGCAAAAGGGTGTGTAAGGGGGATGTTTTCCCTCTTGACAGGAGCCTTCTAATGGGTGTCCGCTTTAAGCCAATACCCGTTTTACTCGTCTGGGATTTGAAACGCTGAGAGGCTGTTCGCCCTCGGCCTGAGGTAGGGCGATCAGATTTTGGAGGCGGCGGTGTGTGGGATGGCACAGACTTGAGAGCAGGACGGAAGCGCCCACGGCGCGCAGTGCGCGAGATCAACGCCTGACCGGGTCTGCACGTGTTGGGCCAACACCGGTGTGATAGTTTTTGCACGCGCTCGAGGATAGAGACCACGCCAAGGAGGGGCGAGTTCGGCCAAGAAGCCGAGCGCCCGGGAACACGGGAGGAGAGCAAAAAAGTCTGGGAGCCGTGGAGTTCTTGCGTTGAGTGGATGCCAATATTTGCCCTGACCGATATGGCCGCTGGCGGCTGGACTTTTCACCGATTGGGATAGCATATCGTGGTGGGGTCCACGATTGTCACTCCGAACTCGTTGAGGAACGTACCAAGAAGAGCATGCACTGAGCTCATCAGGTGTTTACAAGGAAACCTTACCACGGTTGAGTGCAGAGCTACCGATAGTCCAGCCCAGTCGATGAAAAGTCGTCAATAAGGCTATACCTCGAGAGCCCTGCTTCTCTTCCAAATGGAGGCTTCGCCCCCTCTCATCCACATAAACTTCTATATACTTTCTTTAAAACCATGCTCTGTCACGAAGTGGACTGCTCCCCGGCCCAAAAGGCAGCCGGGGCTTCTAAGAAGCAAGCCCCGCTTTCCAGCTCTGTCTCCAGCAGTTTCCGATGAGCCATTAAGCAATGTAATTTCAATAATGTTTTACGATTTCATGTACCCTCTTGAGGACAATGCAGAAGCAGGCGTATCGTTTCCCAATCTTCCGAGAAGTCGCAGCAGGCCATTCCTGAAGGACAAAAGCCTGATTGTTTAGAAGGTAAACTTCTGTCGCTTTGGCGGCTTGGTCCCACACAAAGGCTGCTGGATAGTCCGGGTGTTTCCCCGTTTTTGACACGGCAGAAAAAGCTTTTATAAGTGAAAGGTCGACCCGTTCTCCATTTGGACATTTTTGCAGGGCCTGTGAATACACGGTAGAGCGAGTGCTGGGCGCTCCCGTTTCCACTGTCCGCAGTGCGTTAGTCTGCTTCGCCAGCAATGATTCTAGCAATACGTAACT
>ERZ1370068.421-contig-10380_pt1 | contig 29578 bp, 53 predicted proteins | sample MGYA00561227_ERZ1370068 | MGnify/ENA primary metagenome ERZ1370068 (study PRJEB38410, sample SAMEA6850437) | metagenome | study: Metagenomic assessment of the ecological functions of the soil: analysis of the soil microbiota associated with the...
AGTATGCTTCGTTCAGTTACGTATTGCTCGATCTTGACAGGTGGCCGTAACGCGTGGTCAGGCCGTTGCCGTGGTCGATCTCGACCATGTTGCCGTAGCCGCCCTTGTAACCAGCCGCCGTGACATCGTTCCGCTGGCCGGTGCGATCGACCATGTCGCCGCGTTCGCCGTCGATATCCATTCCGGGATGAAACTCGTATGCGCGTCCGCCGAATGGATTTCGCCGAAAGCCGAATTCGTTGTTGATTTTGCCAAGGTGTGCCCACATCGTCGGCAGGTATGCGCGGATCGGTGTTGGCGCCGATCAACCGAAGTTTTTCGTCAAGCTCTTTGTTCTCCGCCGTCCAATTCGTTGTCTTCCTCAGGCCCGCCGCTGTTGAACGCAAAATCGTTTGCCTTGACGGTTCCTGTAGAATTGGCCCGTCTTGTTTGGGTTCGGCTGCTACCTGCGTGAGAAGTGAAGTGTGTGAGACCTTTTTCGAGAAGAGCGGTGTTATTAAGAATCCGGAAAGTACCAAATGATAATGCCGTAATACCTAATATGATAAAAGTGCCAAAAGATCCGAAATACAGAAAGTGTTTCGAGACTTCAACTCGTTTAAAATAAATCCTAGATCTGGTTCTATGCGATAAAAGAAAAGCGTAAGCCTTGTCGTTTTTCTGCATTATGCTGTTAAGCTCCTTTTAATGATCTTTCGCACCGAAAATCCATCGTTTCGGCACTTGGAATCACGCAAGAATAGCCGCTAGCGACTAACGCGAAACCTCACAACAAGAGTAAAAATTAAATCAGAAACTCTCTCGTCAGTACGTGGGGTTGACCGCCTTGTACGATCGGCTTTAGAAAAAGCCGCAGTATCCATAAGACCACAAGCCTGTGGAAAAGGCAAGCCGACCACTCCGTCAGCCAGAACCAACGCTTGTGACTATTATCAGTCCTGTTTGTGGGTTAGTCTTTTGACCTGCGATTTGCCTGCCACGAGCGAAGGATCATGAACCCAACGCCGGCAAAAACAGCAACAAAAACGAGGAAAGATAAGGATCTTGATGGCAAATGCCAGGAAGCCGACAAAGCCGATCAGGGCCTTGAGCAGGCGCGATGACGAGGGCGATGATGACCAATATACTCCCGACGACCGAACCGGCTTTTATCCACAGCATAACGTAAAACTCCTTACCGCTATTATACCTAAATGTCCTCTCCAACTGCCGCTGCGCGCACTGATCAGAGTAATCCGGAGCGGCCTGATAATTGGTTTCACTGTAACGCGGATGCGTGAGAGCAAAACTCGGCTGATGGCGCCGCATTGCTCCAGCTAACATCGTCTGCCTTTGGCTTAAAGATATAGCCGCGCAGGATGTAAATCCCTAAGCCGATCAGCATCAGCGGCACCAGCCCGCGCATCAGGAAGCCGAGGTTGAAGACCCGCTGCAGAACAAATGCAACGCCGAGGCACGGTGAGGACGATGCCCCACAGCTTTGGATTACCCGAGAAACGTTTGACCAAAATATCGTCCGCGATGTCGGGCGTCAGGCCCGGAGCGGATGATCTGCCGTACGCCACGCATCGATCGCGGCAAAGAACCACATCCCCATAAACCGAGCACGAAGAGCGGTGTGCCGCTGGTCAGAACGGCCATCTGAAACAAACCCGCAAAGATCGCGAAATAGACCAGGGCCTTGACCGTCTGCCCGTTATACGCGGCACCGAGGCCCGGACAGATCATCGACAAAGAGGTCGCGATCACAGGCGATGTGCGTTTCTTAACAGAACGGAACATGATTGGACTGGTTTTGCTGGCGAAGCAGGTCGACACCCTGAACGATGCAGTCCTGGCAATAGGGAAAACCCTTGATACGGTGGTCGCAAGCCGGACATAGCGGGCGTCCGCATCCGTTGCAGCTTACCGTTGCCGGGCTGTGGCTGTGATAGGAACAGTTCATCTATTTGTTTTCCTCGTTGGCGACCGTGGTCGTTCCGCTTATCGGCTCCTGGTTGGGTGTCTGGTTGATCTGGACAGGCTTGCCGTTCAACGCATCGGCACTCCTGCTGATAAGTTTGTTCCGCAAGCTCAACACTCTTTTGATAGACGCCCGCCAATGAGCCGTCGGCTGAAACTGTCTGGCTGAAAACGAGAAACGCGAACATCAGCATCGTCAGCAACGGCCCCAACCTGTGGTATGCCGATCGGCCATCGCAATCGCTTTGACCCAGTCGCCCGCCTGCGACGTCCACGAAGCCTTGGCAGTCTTTGGCAGGCCGACGCGCTCGTCAGGTTGATAATTCGTTGATTAAGGCCGGCAGGAACCGCGAGCTCGTCCAATTTGTACGTGTAACACGCAGCGATCGAGCGGACGACCATTCCGGGCAGGTCCTCGCAGCCGGTGCAGAGTGCGGCATGGCGTTCCCAGCGATGGAATGAGGTCGCGGGCAAAAACCCGTCGAGATAATCCGTCAGGTAACCTCTCAAAATCGTCGCACGTCATCGCCGTTTCCGGCATCGTCATCGACAGAACACGCGCCTCAAGACGCGTTACCGAAGCAAACGGCACCGCAATGTTACGGCAAACTTCTAGAGATTCCTTTACGTCGTTGAGCAGGGCGTGGCAGAGCGGGCAGGCAAGGGCGTGTTCGGCAACGGCCGTGTGTAGACGCCATTCTCAAGCGTCTTGTCGAGATAATCGGTCAGCAGTTCCTCGAACCGCGAGCAATTACATATTGTTGTCCTGCTCCTTCATCATCTTCTCACCCTTATTCTCTTTGGGCCTTCCGGAACGTTGCAGCGACCAAATGAAAGCCGTCGAAGATGATCCCAAAAGCTAAATTACAAACTATTTCGATGATCATGCCCCTTCGGATTCCCGCTAAACTAGATCGTCACCACTCTCATCCGCCTCAGTATCTTCGCCAACTCGATCCGCCCGCGATTGATACGCGATTTGACCGTTCCCTCGGGTATTTTCAAAACGTCAACGATCTCCTGATAGGTCAGTTCCTCAATGTCGCGAAGTATGACGCACGTCCTGAGATCGGTCGGCAGCTTGTCGATGCCCTCTTGCACCTGCGAGCGCCAGGCTCCTTACGCTCCATCTCCTTGTGAGCGGATCGTGCCGGCCGCACGAAGGTGATACGGAGTGGTCGTCGACCGCGTCAGCCATCGTGTTCTGTGGGTTACGCTGGCGGTGCCGGTAATCGTCGATTATCAAATTGCGTGCGAGCCGCATCAGCCAATTCGACAGGTCGCCCTGCTTCGCATCGTACTGATCGAGCGTGCGATAGATGCGGATAAATACATCCTGCGTCAGGTCCTCGGCCGCATCGACACTCGATGTAAAGCGATACGCGAGGTTGAATATCCGCCGCGAATACGCCGACACGATGTCCTCCCACGCCGCCATCGCCCGTTCGGGCACGCTTGACGAGTTCCGCACCATCTATCTCGGTCACAGGCTCTTAAAGCTTCAAAAACGTATTCTCCCGAAAGCGGTTGCCCCTGGCCTAAAGCAACAAAGCACGAACACCTCGCCTTGTCAATGTAGGGTTACGAGGGCTAAAACCTCAAAGTTCCAACAAATAAGGATATATGTTCGGTTGTTGGATTGCCAATAATTTGTCTATATTACAGGGCGTTTTTGGGCCGCGAAAATTGCTTGTCCTAACCGCACGAACCGAGGTTATAATATTGGCCGTAGCGCCGGAGGAATTATGAGAATTTACACCAGGCTTTTTGTTTTTATCGAGCTTGCTCGTCTTGGCCAGCAGCTCTTTTCGTGTTTATTGGTCCCGATGGCCGTACCACCTCAGCCCAAACGGCGATACCGACAGGAGAGCCGGACGGCGGCGGCGAATTCAAATTCCTTCCGAGAGACGAGATAACCGACGAACAGCGACGCGAAATACAAGCCGAGATCCGCAAGAATATCGAGAGACTCGAGCGTGAAGAGGGCACCTCCGCTCGCAGTGCCCGAGGTTATCGCCTTCTCGTGGCCCGTGACAAAAGCGCCGGGCGTGACTGATTTTAGCGTCGATGCCATCTCGAGATTACGTCGATCAGAATCCTGCGTTTCCCAATCAAGTCCTCGACTGGAATTGCGGCAATCGCACCTACGATCAGGCCAGCGGCTACTAACCATGCCGGGGTCGACATCTTCACCTGGCCATTTGGTTGGAAGAAGATGGATCTCAGCGAAGGCGATCATTGTAGCGGCAGCACCCGGCACGATCGTAAACAAATTTGACGGTAACTTCGATCGCAACTGCGGATTTGGCTCGGGCAACTGGAACGCGGTCTATGTGCGCACTCCAGATGGCTCGATAGCCTGGTACGGCCATATGAAAAACGGCTCGCCGACCGCAAAGAATGTCGGTGACACAGTCGCGGCGGGCGAGTACCTAGGCGTGGTCGGCAGGCTCGGGCAATTCCACCGGGCCGCACCTGCATTTCGAGGTTTACAACGCGGCGGGTCAGCTGCAGGACCCGTATCGGGGAACGATGCAACACGCTCAACAACTTCACCTGGTGGGCGGCCCAGGAACCGTACCGCGTTTCGCGTGTCAACAAGCTCCAGACGCAGTCGGCCGGCCCTGTTTTCCCGACGTGTCCCGCGCAGGGAAACTACCAACGAAAAAAACCGGTTCCAGCCGGGCGAAACGCTTGTGACGGCGACCTACTACCGTGACCAGCTGATCGGGCAGCAAACTCAATACTCGATCCTCCGGCCCGATGGCTCGACATTTCAATCATGGTCGCACAACGGTCCCGACACCTATGCCGCGTCGTATTGGTGGTGGTCTGGACACTGCCCGTCAATGCGCCGAGGGCGTGTGGAAATTCCGGGCTGTTTTCAACGCTGCGACATACGAACAAACGTTCAGGGTGGGTATCAGCAGTCCGTTCGACTTCGACGGTGACGGAAAGTCCGATCTCTCTATCTATCGGCCGTCGAACGGGCAGTGGTGGTGGCAGAGGAGCAGTGACGGGGTGGTTCCGGCATTCCAGTTTGGGACGTCGACCGACAAGATCGTACCGGGTGATTACACGGGTGACGGCAAGATGGACATCGGGGTGTGGAGGCCGTCGACAGGATTCTGGTACATACTCAGAAGCGAGGATTTCCTCTTGTACGGGTTCCCGTTTGGATTGGATGGCGATATTCCTGTGCCGGGTGACTACGATGGTGACGGCAAGACCGATGCCGCGGTGTTTCGGCCATCAACGGTTGACGTGGTTCATCAGCAAGTCCTCGGGCGGGACTGACGATCCAGTCGTTTGGTGCGGCGGGCGACAAGCCTGTCGTGGCCGACTATGACGGGGACGGCAAGACGGACATCGCTATCTTTCGGCCGTCGAATGGGCAGTGGTGGTGGCAGAGGAGCAGCGATGGTGTTGTGCCGGCATTCCAGTTCGGCAACTCGACGGACAAGCCCGTGCAGGGTGATTACACCGGCGACGGCAAGGCTGACATCGCGATCTGGCGTCCGTCGACGGGATTCTGCGTACATACTCAGAAGCGAGGACTTCCTGCTATATGCGTTCCCGTGGGGTCTTCCGACGGACATTCCCACCCCGGGTGACTACGACGGCGACGGCAAGATCGACGCCAGCATCTTCCGCCCATCGGAAGCAACGTGGTTCCTAAACCGTTCGACCGCTGGCGTGTTCATCAACAATTCGGCGCCCCAACCGATGTGCCGGTACCTTCGGCCTACGTGCCGTAGTCGAACAAATCCTAAACGCAAAAAGGACAGTTCCGCCATGGAACTGTCAATTCTATTGGTACGTCTGAGTTATTTGCCGGCGAGGTTGCGGTTCGTCTGGCCGACGATGTAGCTGTTCTTGGCACGCACGACTACGCCGGGAAGCGCATAACGCGGATCTTGATCTGCTTTCCGGTCGCCGATCTGGCCCACGACCTCGGGATAGTAGCCGAGTGAATACTGCCGACGAAGCTCCTCGGCGATCCCGAAAAGCCGAGTCGAGGTTGTACATCGACTGGGCCTCAAAGGAACTGGCCGCCGCTATTCTGCGCGAGCGTCTCGAGGTATTGTTTCCCTCGGGCATATTCGGCCGCGCCGCACCGCCCGGCGCACCGCTGCCTGGAAAGTTGCCGCCGCGATGACCTGGGCAAGAATGTCACCGATCGTCATTTGGCCTCCACCACCGCGACGACGTCCGGGATAACCCATGCCGCCGCCCATGCCGCCAAGATCACGCGAAGTGTCGTAGCGGATGGTGTAGAAGAGTGAATCGATCTCTTCGGTCGCGCAGCGTGCTGTCATAGCTCGCCCGCTCGGATGTCGTGTCCACGCCGTCGGTGAAAAGAACAACTGCCTTTCGGCCCTCGATCCTCCGCAGATGCTCCGCAATGACATAATCGACTGCCTCATACAACCCAGTAGCCGTCACCAAATTGTGCGTCCCTGATCGCGTTTCGCAGGGCGTTCCGGTTGTTTGTGGGCGGGCTTAATACGTGGTACGTCCTGGTCGAACGAGACCACCATCACGCGATCGCCGGGCCGGAGTTGATTGACAAAAGCGATAGCCGCATTTTGTATCTCGTCGATCCTGAATTGTGTCGAAGGGCTAACGTCGATCAGCAGAACGACGGTAAAGGCTGCTCTACCGATTGGAAATAATCCACCTTTTGCTCGACCCCATTCTCAAAGATCTTAAAATCCTGCTGCTGCAGCCCCGAAATGAAACGCCCGTCGCGGTCAGGACCGAAACCGGCATCGTGACCAGGTTTGTCTCGACGCGTATCACGCCGTCGTCATCGTCCGTCTTTGTCGGGCTGCCCGGTACCGGCGTTGCCATCGGCCTCGTGCCGCCTCTCAAAACCGGCAGAATCAGGCGCTGTGCTGGGATAAGGATTGTTCCTGATCACCGGCGGTGTTGCCCGTCGGGCGACTCGAGGACGTGTCGAATTATCGGTCTGCGCGGGCGAAACGAGAGCCATCAGACCAAGCAAGATCATCAAAGGGGCGAGTTTTCTCATGAGAATATTCTCCGAATCTAAGCTTGGGGAAAGCGCGGTATGATTAAAGATACCACGATTTCGTTGCTATGAATTTTTGTTGAGATACCCGACGGCAAGGTCGTGAAAGCGGCGGCGGACGGAATTGATATTGACGAATGGCAGGTCGTGGTTGTGCGTGCGGTTCGTCAGCAGCACAAAAATGCGTCCCTTGACCGGATCGATCCACAGGCTCGTGCCCGTAAACCCATTATGGCCAAAGCTTTGCGGCGACATCGCGGTCCCGGCGGTCGAGTCGGGTGTAGAAGCAAGCTGGAAGGCGAACGAACGGTCCTCGTTCATCCCAGGCGTGAGATTGGTGCTGAAAACCTCGCAAGTCCCTGGTTTTAGGAGTGTTGTGTGGTTCGGCAGAACTGCCGCGCGATTCTTGCGACCTCTTCGGCTGTCGAAAAGAGCCCCGCGTGGCCCCCGACTCCGCCCATAAAACAAGCGTTCCCGTCGTGAACCTCACCCCAGATCACGTGATCGCGGATCGCGGATTGCGGAATGCGGATTTCCGGGTATTTTTCTTCGATCATTTGCCGCTCGTCACTCGTTTCCCTTCTCACTCGCGGCTATTCTATGTCGCCTTTCGGCAGGCGGATTGAAGAAGGTATCTCTCAGCCCAAGCGTGTCCGCGACCTCAGCGGTAAAGAATTCGTTAAGGGGTTTTGGACAAGCTTTTTCGACTACATTCTGGAGGAGTACAAAACCGAGATCGCTGTAAACAACCACTGAGCCAGCCAAAGGGAGTTTTGCAATGAAGGCGGAAACGCGGGCCGCAGGGAGTGTGCCTCTTTCAAGGTCAAGATACAGTGGCCTCCATGCGGGCAGCCCGGAAGTATGCGTCACAAGTTCGCTAACTGTAATGTCGCTTTCGTCAAACTCTCTTAGCAAGCCTGATACTTTGTCTTCGATCGTCAGCTTTCCGCCCTCGATAAGTCTCGCCATCAACAATCCGGTCACCAGCACCTTAGTCAAACTCGCGAGATCATAGATCGTATCCAGCCGTGCCTCGATCCGTTCGGGCTCAACGACGGCGAATCCGAGGGCTTCGTGCCGGACGACCTCGCCCTTTTCGGCGACCAGATAGACGGCTGACGGGAAATCTCCTGCGTCGATGCGGCTGGTGAGAAATGTCGAGATCTCGTTCATTCGTGGCAAGATTTTACTATTTCCGTTACATTCCCCTTAACTCGCGGGGCAAAAATTGACTTGTCCCCCTCGCGGGCAATAAACTAGATACAAATCTAACAGGGAGGACAGTTTTTATGGCTACTAAAGTAGAATCTGCAGATCTTATCCTTAAATTGTATGACTTGCGACGTGAAGAAACGATGCGTAAGGCGCGTAATTGGATGTTCGCATTCAACCCGACGAAGCCGATGAGTATTGGCAGACGATGATGGACGCTGAGTTCGGCGGCTATCTCCGAATGGTCACATCCCTATTGGGACATGGCCGCCGCAATGGTAAACAGCGGTGCGATCGACGCCGATCTTTTCAACGATACAGCCGGCGAACACGTCATGGTGTTTGCAAAGATCGAGACCGGTCCTCGCCGAGCTTCGCGAGAAATTCCAAAATCCCGAAGCATTTAAGAACCTCGAAAAGGTCATTCTGGACCGTCCGGACGGGGCCGAAGCGTTAAGCAAACGCAGGAATGGATGAAAACCATCATGGCTCGAATTCCAGGCTGCGAATGCAAACAAGAAGGCCGAAGAAGCCGCTGCCCTAAACGTCCAGGCGCTGTCGGTGTGCGTCGATCTTTTCCAAGACACCGATCGCTAAAGCTAATGCGCGGCGTCCGTCGTCACCTGACACGGGCGGCGTTTTGTTGTTCTCGATACAATCCAAAAATCGACAATTTCGGCCCGCAGCGGCTCGATGTCATTGATCTCGAGACGCTTTATCGAAATGCCGGCAAAGCGGATGTGTGGCATCAGGGTTGAAGAGACGTGAGCGAAGCAAACTTTGTCGCGTAATCTAGAACGACATATGCATTTGTTCTGATAAAAGCGCGTCTTGCGGATCTTCTCAGTGCCGATGCGCGAGGCGGTAATGTTGGCGACGGTGCCGTTCTCAAACTCGATCCGCGCATTTGCCGCGTCGACCTTGTCCGAGATCACGGGAATGCCGACGGCTCGCACCTCCGAAACCGAAACATCTTCGCCCACTGAGCCACTGCACGGCATCGAGGTCGTGGATCATTACATCGAGCACAACATCGACGTCGAGCGAGCGATTGGGAAACGGCGACACGCGATGTATCTCAAAATACAGCGGCGTAGTGACGTGCGGCCGGAGCGCTACCATTGCCGGATTGCAGCGTTCGAGCTGGCCGATCATCAGTTTTGCGCTGACGCGGCGGCCGCGGCGATCATCTTGTCCGCCTCGGCGAGTGTCAACGCGGATCGGTTTTCGACAAGAGCGTGAACGCCCTTTTCCAAGAAAGCACACGCTATCTCCGCAATGCGTTCTCGGTCGGTGTCGCGATCGAAACGGCATCGACCTTCCGAGTAACTCGCGCCAATCGGCAAAAACTCGCGCAGCGCATGCTCGCCCGAAGCTCTGCGTGCCGTTTCGGCATTTGAATCGCAGATCCCGACCAACTCGATGCGGCCGTCGCATGCAAGTTCGAGCATAGTTTCGGGCGTGATGGCGGCCGAGGCTTCCGACACCGATCGCGGCAATGCGCAGCTTTCCATTTTCGGGCATAATTTGATTGCAAACGCCGTTTCAGCAATACTTTACATTCTCATTCAAGATGGCCTGAAATCACAAAGACGCCTCCGGCGAGCGATAAAAGCGACACCAACTTTTGTATGGGTGATCGTTTTCGTGCCTCGGCCTCGCGGCTTACTTCGTCGGCCTTTCGAATTCCCTTTGTCGGGCCCGACGAACCGCGATACGCTCAAGTCGCCCGCGAGATGTGGCGAAGCCGGCGACTGGGTCGGGCCGACGTCGGCGGCCACCCGTGGTTTGAGAAGCCGGCACTTCTCTACTGGCTCGAGATCGCGTCATACAACATCTTTGGTGTCAGCGAATTCGCCGCTCGCCTCGGCCCCGCACTCTTCGGTTTTGGGAACCATCGGCAGCTTGTGGCTTCTCGGTTATTCGGTGTCAAAGACCAAGGCCAAAGACCAAAAACCGCCTTCGCAAATTACCTCGCTCTCATCGCCGCCTCGACGTTAGGTCTTCTTATTTTTGCTCATGGGGCGAGTTTTTGACATCGTTGTGACATTCACGATGACTGCGGCGTTGGTGTGCTTTTATATCTTTGATAGCGAAGCAAAAGAACCAGGCGCTATCCCAACTCGTCGGGATTCTGACTCGCCTCTCCCTATCTCGCCCTCACGCTTTTTTACACCTTCATCGGTCTATCGCTGTTGGCCAAGGGCTTGATCGGTATCGTATTTCCGTTCGCGATCGTAGCCTATTACTACATACTGAGTCGCCGGTGGCCGAGCGGCAAGTTTATCTTTCAGCCTGTTTTGGGGAACCCTGTTGGCCTGCTGCATCGCCTCGATCTGGTACGTGCCGATGGTACATACGACACAGGTGGCCGTTCATCGACGAGTTTTTCATACAGCATCACTTGGCACGGTTCACGTCAAACAAATACCAGCACCCGCAGCCTTTCTATTTTTCCTTTGGGTGCTGCCGGTAATGCTGCTACCGTGGACGCCGCTTTTCTTGTTGCGATCTGGAAAGACTGTAAAGCTCTTATTAAACCGCAGAGATGCAGAGGCGCAGAGTGAGGTAACCGTTCGCTCTCGCTCGCTATCGCGTCCTCTCGCTTCTTTGCGGTCTCCTGGCTTCTCGTCCCGCTTGTTTTCTTTTCGTTTTCGGGTTCAAAACTCCCGGGCTACATTCTGCCCTGCGGTGCCGGCGGCGGTCGTCATTACGTCGATCTATGTTTTCGGACTGGTTCAGCGCAGCCGCAAAGTGGGCCTATGCAGTGTTGACGATCGCGGCACTGGTTTTTGCGGTTATGATCGCGGCTTCACTGACGGTCGTTCCCCGCGTCGCAGATTCCGAAACCGTAAAGGGCCTCATCCACGCAGCCGCTGACCAAGGCCACCGGTCGGAACCCGTTTACGGCCTGCACACTGTCTCGCACAAGCCGAGTTTTATGCCGCGGATCGATTGCTTCGCGAGCCGGGCGGCAGCCAGAAGAAGCTCTACAGCACGGATGAGATCGCGGCCGAAATGCAGCGTGCGAATGTGAGAAATGCCCTAGTGCTTGTTCCGCTTGAATACGCACCGCAGCTGCAAACCGCGACGATGCTGCAGGCCGAATTCATACGCGACAATGGCGAGCTTGCGATCTACGCGGTCTCATTGCCCTGATGCCGCTCGTCGTATCCTGTCCATCAGCGCGGCTCCAATGCCAGCTTCTCGTCAACCTGTTCACAGTAGATAGTCTCGATCCCCGCCGGTCGCACTCGCGCGAAAAACTCGAACAGCTCATGCGCGTATTCGTCGACGGACGAACAGATTAGATCGAGCTCAGTTTTTCCTCCTGGCGGGTTGAGACCGATGAATGCCGCGCGATCTGTCAGAACCGGGAGCGGGAGCGACCGGATTCCGGTCCCCGAACTCCCATATACTTGGACTTTCGCCCGTGGTGAATAATGCCGATGCGTGACGCCTGGGCTGCGCGGCGTTTCCTGCCCGGAACGAATGTCTATTTTTGTGGCCGGAACAACGGCCTGCAACTCTTCCAGTGAAACCGCACCAACACGCAGCACCACCGGCACGTCGCCCGCGCAATCCACAAACCGTCGATTCCAGCCCGATCTCGGTCGGTTCGCCTTGCAGAAATGCAATCGATGCGGCCGTCGAGATCTTCGAGAACTGCCTGCCACGTAGTTGGCGAAGGCCGCCCCGAAAGGTTTGCCGACAGCGCGCAAGCGGCACACCACATGCATCGATAAATCGCGGGCAAGCGGAGATCGGCGGCATCCTGACGCCGATAGTGTCAACCCCGCGGTTGCGATCGTCGGCACACGTTCTGATTTCGGTAAAACAATCGTCAACGGCCCGGAAAAACCGATCGATCAGTTTCTCTGCTCCCTGTGATCTCTGTGGCTAATTGCCCGATCTGCCGGGCTCGAAACGTGTGCGATCAGCGGATTGTCCGCCGGCCGTAGTTTCGCCTCGAATATCTTTGTGACGGCCCGCTCATCAAAAACATTCGCTCCCAGTCCGTAGACGGTCTCGGTCGGAAACCCCACTACGCCGCCGCGTTTGATAAACTCGGCCGCCTCGTTCGCGATCTCTCGTCAGGACAGTGCGCCATAAGCCGTTATTGTGCCACAATTAGGTCGCTTCGGTTTGCCTTACAGTGGCCGTGACGAATAATTCTCAAGTACGCAAGATACCGCTCTGGTTAAAAGTTTTTGTGACCGCGTGGGCCGCTTTCCTGGTGTCTGGCTACGCCGCCAGCCTCGCCCCTCGGACTCTTGTGGTTTTGCAATGTCGCGATGATCATGACGGTTGTCGGGCTGTGGCTCAGAGCAGCCTTCTTGATCAGTATCCCGCTCTCGGCAGTGTGGCGGTAATGCTGCTTTGGTCCGTCTATATGCTGGTGCAGTTTGTTTTCGATTCTCACCGGGCACCAGGTGCCATTCGGACTCGGGACCTTTATGATCGACCCCAGGGTTCCGATAGCGGCCCGCATCCTGTCGCTCTACCATGTCTGGCTTCCGTTGGTTCTGTTGTTTGGACTCAAAGGCTAGGCTATGACGTCCGGGCACTGCCCATCCAGGTCGCATTGACAGCTGGACGCTCATTCTGCTCGCGTTCCTGCTCACGCCCGATCTAACGACGCCCGCGGGGGAACGTAAACGTGGTGTTCGGCATCTCGGATACCGAGCCGCAGGTTTGGGTAAGTCGCGGAGCATGGCTCGTGATCATCATGTCGATCTCGGCGGCCTGGTACTTGCTGATAAACTTCCATCTTCCGGCGGCTGTTCGCTTCCGGCCCGTCAGGCTAAAATGAAAGTGTGACGATCGCCGAAAAGCTTAAGACCCTGCCCACCGATGCCGGCATTTACATCCACAAGAATGCAGCCGGCAAGATCATCTATGTCGGCAAGGCAAAGAACCTGCGCAACCGCGTGCGGTCGTATTTTCACGCGAGCCGCAATCACGATCCCAAGACGCGGCAGTTGGTCAAGGTCATTGCCGATTTTGAGTTTATTGTTGTGGACAATGAGGTTGAGGCACTCGTGCTCGAAGTCCAACCTCATCAAAAAACACCAGCCGCGCTTCAATGTTTTCTCAAGGACGATAAATCTTACCCGCATCTCAAACTGACGAACGAGCCGTTTCCAAAGGTGGTCGTCACGCGAAAGATCGTACGCGACGGTTCGCATTATTACGGCCCGTTTCTGCCCGCGGTGCTCGCCCGCAATACGCTCAATCTCATCAATCGATCATTCCAGCTTCGCACGTGCGAGATCGAGATCGACGGTAAACTTCCCGCGCCCGTGCCTGGAATATCACCTTAAACGCTGCCTCGGCCCGTGCGTCAAGGGCCTCTGCACCCAGGACGAATACCAGCGAGGCGGCGCGCCGACGTGCAGTTACCTGCTCGAAGGGCAAAGACAAGGAGCTTGCCAAGATCGCTCGAACAGCGGATGTGGCAATTCTCGGAAGAAGGCCAATACGAGCTTGCGGCGCAATTACCGCGACCTGCATCGTACGGTGCTGGCCCTGAGCGAAACGCAAAAGATGGCGACGACCGCCGAACGCGACGTCGACATCATCGGCTTCTACCGCGAACGACAGCGGCTCGCACTGCAGCTATTCACGATGCGAAGGCCGCATTGTCGGCCGCCGCGAGTTCTTTTGGGAAGACCTGCCGAGGACAGATGGCGACTTCGACGCAGCCGAATTTCTGGGCGAGGTTCTTGGCTCAATATTACTCGACCGACTACGTGCCGCTCGAGATCCATGTGCCGCAGGATTTTGACGACCGCGATGTGCTCGAACAGGCATTGACCGAACGACGCGGCCGCAAGGTGAAGATCCTCGACCCCAAAACACGGCAAGAATAAGCACCTCGTCCGAGCTTGTCGAAACCAATGCCAAGATCGCGTTCGAGCAGCGTTTCCGCGTGCTCAAACCTGACAGCGCAAAAGGTGCTTGAAGAGCTGCAGGAGCTCCTCGAACTGTCGTATTTTCCCGAGCGGATCGAGTCGTTCGACATATCGAATATTTCCGGCAGCGAGAATGTGGCGGGCATTGTAGTCTTTGAGAACGGCAAGCCGGCACGTTTCAACTACCGGCGTTTCATAATCAAAACCGTCGAGGGGCCAACGATTTTGCGTCGATGAACGAGGCCGTTTTTCGCCGTTATAAACGACGCTCGATGAGCAAAAAGTCGCTGCCGCAGCTTGTCTTTATCGACGGCGGTAAAGGACAACTTGTCTGCCGCTGCCGCCGCGATGCAGGCCCTCGACCTCGAACAGATAATGCTCGTCGGTCTTGTCAAGCCGCCAAAAAACACAGCGAGATCTCGCATCTCTTGATCTATGGCCGTGAAGACGCGTCCGATTCCCGTTCGACCGCAACTCACTCGCTTTCAGGCTGATCTTGCAGATCCGCGAGGAGACGCATAAGACGGCGATCGAGTTCCACCGCAAGCGACGCGAAAAACGCGACTTTTCATCTGAGCTTGTCCGAGATACCGGGCGTCGGTGAGAAACGAAAGATGAAACTGCTCAAGCAATTCGGCTCGATCGAACGAATAGCAAAGGCAACAGCCGACGAGCTAAAACCATTTGTCGGGCCAAAGACCGCGTCAGAGATCGCCTCGCATTTTGAGAACCAGCGAAAACTCGCAACGCACCAATCGGCCCTGAGCATTGACATTCCATAGAAACTCCTATACTTTTCCCCTGTTCAATCCACAATCTATCTTTTCAAGGGCTGTTGGGTAATTTCTCAAAGGAGTTTCTCTATGATAGTTCGACTAATTGTTGCGCACGATCGTTGGCAGCGATCGTATGCCTCAGCTCGGGATTTGTGATCTACGGTCTTTTTCTCGGGCCGATGGTCATCGAGCCGAATGTTCACGCTTATACAAACGAATACGGCAACCTAATGAAGGAGCCGCCGAGCGTCATCCCGCTCATATTGGCAAATCTCACATTTGCTTTCCTGATCGCCCTATATCTTTGAAAAATGGGCGAATATTCGCACCGCTGGCGACGGGAGCAATGGCCGGGGCGATCATTTTTCCTAATGACGCTCTACTTTGGTTTCTCGTTCTTTGCGTTTTTCAGGCTGTACAAAGAACTTCACGCCCCTTCTCGCCGATCTCGCGGGAAGCCTCGTGCTCGGCGCGATCGTTGGCGGTGTTATCGGCCTCGTGCTCGGATTGATGAAGAGAAGAGTAGTTCGCCGTCATATGCTGAGGCGTGGACACGTACCCGCGACAATATCTCTACCGGCGCGTCGTTAGGGCAAAGCTTTTATCGACGCGCAGTTTTCGTCTGCCATCGACCTCGACAATATCGCCGACGAGGCGTGCTTCTCCAAGTTTCATTTCGTCCGGCTCTTCAGATCCATCTACGGCCAGACGCCGCACCAATATCTGACCGACGTACGCGTTCGCCGGCCAAGATCCTGCTCTCGGAAGGAGCGACCGTCGAATCGGTCTGCTATTCCGTCGGCTTTGACAGCATCAGCTCATTCACCGGTCTTTTTCGCCGGCGCGTAGGCGAAACGCCCGCAGCATTTCAACGTCGCGAGCTTGCCAAACAAGACGACATCGCCGCGCGGCCCAGCCAAGTTCGTTCCCAACTGTTTCATCGAAAAACGCGGCTGGAAAGAATAGCAATTTTCGAGAAGTGAAGACTATTGACGCTGGATAGCGAATCCCGCGACAATGGTCTCACTATGATCACAAAACTAAATCACGTCTCTGTTTTTGTCCTCGACCAGGACAAGCGCTCACGATTTTTACGTCAACAAGCTTGGCTTCACCGTGAACACCGACGCCTCGATGGGGCCGGGCAAGCGTTGGCTCACCGTCAACCCGCCCGAACAGCCCGATATCGAGATCTCGCTGATGGCGATCGACGAAGGGATGATGTTCAAGGCCGATTCGGCCGCTGCGATGCGCGAGCTGGTGGCAAACGGCACGTTCGGCTTTGGTGTCTTTGAGTGCAGCGACCTCAACGCGACATACGAGGAACTCTCAGCCAAGGGCGTCGAATTTACCAAACCACCGACAAAGGAATTCTACGGCTACGAAGCGTTATTCAAGGACGACTCGGGCAACTGGTTCTCGCTCGGTGAAACAAACAAGGAAAAGGAGAATTGAGATGAATACAAGAATCGAACTCATGCACCCGGCCGGTAAGAAGGCCGTTACGATCGACACTCACAAGTACGAAACGGTCCGCGACACTCGTGCGACGATTGAAAAACCATGGAGTATCAACGCACCGGGAGATCCTCAAGGGGATCAATGACGAGTTTGCGAAGAATAAGACGCAGTTTGACGGTTCGGTCGAGTGGTACATGTTGTGGGTCAAGCTCGACCTCGAAGCCCGCCGAACGATACGCCGCACCCGCAACTCGCCGGTAAGGTTTACGCTTGTTTGATGCAAACAAGATCAGGCCCGTGCTCCGGCGAGAAAGGGACGGCACAGCGACGAAGCCGTAATCTCGCAGGCAGCGGGCCCGAGTCATTGATCAATGCTCAGTGTTGATTGATCAATTCTTTTTCACGTAGCTCTTGTGGACCGTGACTTTCGCCTTTTCATCACGCGCCTCGAACATCACATTGTCTTTGTCCTCGCGAGTGGTCACACGGCCGGTCGGTCCTGCCGCGCGGTCTGTCGGTTTCGCCTTGTCCGCGTCATTGATAAATTCCGTCACGGCGGCAGGCTTCACCGGATCGGCGAGGCCGGACGCCGCGATTCGGCGACGGCCTCGGTCGCAGATGCTTTTAGCATTTTCGGCCAAAGCTTTTGAATAACGCGTTCGACACGTAAACGTCAGCACTGTTGATCTTGCCGTTGATCGCGACCGCATGAGCCTATCACATCCGATTGGCCGTCAATTATATTGTCGAGGGCCTTTACGTAGTCGTCGATATTCGCAACGACCTTGTTGTTCTCGAGGCTTAATTGTAGGCTCGACGACGATTGCCCCGAGGCGACAGAACCGCCGACGGTCTTTGCAAGACGTGCCTGGCGTCGCTCACCTGGCTCCAAACCTCCTGCTGCGAACGCGACGCGTTGACCGCGACCTTCAGTTCCTTGGTCACGATACGGTCGTTAGAACTGGTGAATTTACCTGCTTCCTCATTGCCGCGTTTGGTCCAGCGGCCCGATTCGACGCAAAACGCCTCGATCTTAACGCGGCCCGAACGCGCCGGGATGATAATGCTGACCGCCAGCACGCGGTCCTGTTTGCCGCCCTTGACGATGTCGCCCGACTGGATGAACACGTCAAATTCCTTAGAGAGATTCTCGACCTCAAGCTCGTTGACGTTCGACGTTTCATAGACGACAAAAAGCGGCGCTCCATCGCTTCCTGCAGCGTCATGACGTTTCCCTTTTTCGACTCGTCCTTACCATGGATCAAAAAAACAGAGAGGTTCTTATAGACATGCGGGGCCGATATCCTGTAATTCGCCGTCTGTGCCGGCACGATCGCGGCACTTAGGGCGAGACAAAGTTATGGAGAGTAAATACAAAAATGATCTTCGATTCATAACAAAAAAACTCCTTTTGATGTTTTCTCGATTGCAGGAATTCGTTGAGTATTTATTTACCCACAACTCATCGCCCACACTCTTCACTCTTTGGAGAGGGCCGCCGTTTGATTAAGGAACGCAGGGTGTCGTGGGTTCTTGCAGGAAAATCGGTCAGCGTCCCTTATTGCTGAGATGCTCTCGCCGGCCGATCTTGTAGGCCAGCCTCATAAGGAGCGAAACTCGTCATCGATATCGCTTTCGTCGCGGATGCGAAAGCGATGAATGAAGTCGCTTTTGCCAAGGTGCTCGATCTTGTAGAACGTTGGACTATCGATGCTTTCCTTTAACCAGAGATGCCCATCGATAAAGTCCTTGCCGACCCGGTTAATAGCGGCAAAGCGAACGTCCACCATGAGAGCGACCCGCGTTTTGACAGGATGGAGCTTTATCGGACCGACCTTTTCATACTCCGCAACGAAATGCCAAAGAGTTCGACCCCGCGTTCGGGCTTGCCATCGAGAAACCAGCAACTGTATAGGCTCCGCAAGAGTGCGAGAGGTTTCGTTGCACGAGTTCCCGCCGCATTTTGGGCAGGTCCACATATAGGCTGGGCTTATTCCTCGCCGCCTGGAAGAACAGCGGTCAGTACAGCATTACACTGATTAGCGCTTTTGCTTTTTACGTCAAATGCGGTAAGAATATGGCAACTCACCATTCAATACGGAGGAAAATATGAGATCACTATTGACCTTGGGGCTTATTTCGTTTGCGCTTGTCTTCTGCGGGCTGCAGGACAAACTAAAAAGCATTTCGGGCGGAGGCTCGAATGCAGGCAGCTCCAACTCGTCGTCCTCCTCGTCCGGCGCCCCCGAAAAACCAAAGCTCACCGCCGCGCAGCAATCAGTCAGGAGGGTTCGAACGAGACGAAGTGGGACGACCAGGGTCTCTCGTGGAAGCTGCCCGCGGGGTGGGGAAAAGATGGACGTCAAGAAAGAATCGTTCAATTACCAGTCGCCCGACAACGCATTTTTGCTGGCTAACATTTCGGTAATGCCGGACAGCTTTCCGATGGACACCAGCCTGAACGCGTATCACGAACAGGCGTTGCAGCAGTTAAAGAACGGCAAGTATGAGTCGGTCAAGCTCGTCGAGATCGATGGCATTCCGGGCGTGGAGTTTACCGAGGCAGCCGCCCGAGGGCAAGGACGACGTTCGCAGACATCAGTGGATCGGTTATCGAAATTATCTCGGGCAGAAACAGCAGCTGAACATCATGACGCACGACCAAGGCATCGAATTTCGCAAAGCACACTGACGATTTTCAATCGATCCTTTATTCGATGAAGGCCACCCAATAGGTCAATCGAGGGTTGGAGCATCGGCGTGAGGCACAAAGCATTTGCGGCAGCGTGCCTCGTATTTGTCGCTCGCGCCAACTTCGACACGAGCGTCGGACTCGACGGTTCGCTGCGAATAATTGGCCGTTCCGCCGCATTTCACGCAGATGGCGTGGGTCTTTGTAATAAATTCCGCTATCGATAAAAGCTGCGGCATCGGCCCGAAAGGCTTTCCGGTGTAATCCTGATCGAGGCCGGCGACGATCACGCGTTTCCCTGCTCGGCGAGTTCGTTGACGGCATCGATGATCTCCATGTCGAAGAATTGAGCTTCGTCGATTCCGACGACCTGCGTGTCTCGCATCGATCTGCGACAGCATCTCGGCGGTCGTGGCGACCGGCAGCGAAAGATGCTTTTGACCTGAGTGGGACGCGATCTCCTCGACCGAGTAACGTGCGTCGATGCCGGGCTTAAAGACCTGCACCTTTTGCCGAGCGATGCTGTGCACGCGTGAGACGGCGAATCAATTCCTCGCTCTTTCCCGAGAACATTGAACCGGCGATCACCTCGATCCAGCCCGTGCCGTTGGTCCGCACTTTGCGGCGTTCCTCGGCCGTGTCGAAAGCAAATTCTTCAACCATAAGACAAAAGATATAAGAATTTATCACGCGGCCGTGGTTTTGTCATTTTGGCCGAGAAGCATCGCAGCCTCGGCATAAACGTCGTCGACCGAGATCAGATCGATCGTCCTGTTCCGTACGACGGCAAGCTTTCGGTGAGCGGCAGATAAGCGGTCGGCGCCTCGTCGAGCAGCAGAACGATGGCCACGCCCGCACATGCCGCAAGGTGCATCGGCCCCGTGTCGTTCGTGACAAAAACGTCAAGCCGCGATGCAGCGGCGATGAATTGCGGGATGGTCAGGCTGTCGACTACGATCGTACTGCGAGGAAATGTGTCGACAACGGCTTGTTTGAGCCTCGCTTCCTCAGGCCCAAGCAGTACAACTGGACGAAAGCCATCGTCGGCCAAACGCGCGGCAAGAGCAGCAAAGTTGCCCAGGCTCCAGCATCGGCTCGGATGTCCCGCACCGGGAAAAAGCCCGACGAACCTCTCGCCTGACTCGCTAAAAAACCTTTGGTTTACGAGATCGACATCACCCGCATCCGGGTGAAACGAAAAACCCTAATGCGTCGTCTTTTATGTCCAATGGCCGGAGAACATCGAGATATCCGCCGCGGCGCTGCTCGATTTGTCCTCACGCGGCGGTTTTGGGCTATTGAAATTCCCGAGCGAATCAGAGCGAGCGGCTTTCGCGGTTTGCATAAAGGCGGTGTTTTATCCCGGCAAGAAAACCGAGAAGACTGGTCTCAGACCCCAGGCTGTGCAGGTCGATCACCAAATCGAATTTGTGCCGCCCGGACTTCGCCGACCAGATTGAGAATATTACCGATCGAACGGAACTTGTTCCCGTCGCGAAGACATCACCCGATCGACCACGATCCTGGATCGTCTGCGATCGCGGCAAGCGCCGTCACCTCAGCCGCCGACTTTCCAACGAGCAAAGTGATCCTCGCGTCGGGAAATCTCTCGCGTATCGCGCTTAACGCAGGCAGGCCAAGCACAACGTCGCCAAGCTGCCCGAAGTGGATGACAAGGATATTTTTGAATTCAGGAACGACGAATGCCGAAGCGGCTATTCTACACCACATTCTGAGGTCGCTGCCTGTCATTTCGGCGGGCTTCTCGATGCCGAGGACGTGCCGAGAAGTCGTCGGGGCGATATCCTCGAGCGAGCGTCCGTCCCTGAGCCTGACGCCACCCGCATCGTCGTCAACGTAGTGGAAAGGGACAGGATTGCCTCGTCGTCATCGGGTTTGGTTCGCCGGTCTCTGCGAAAACCAGCCTCCCCGCAGCTCCCGTGTGCTCGACGTGGACCATGACGACGCCGCCAATTTCGCGCATCTGGTCACATATACCGCCAAAGACACGTGCCTGGCAGTCGTCGCCGACACCGTTTTCTTCAACACCGCCGCCGGCGGCCATCAGATCAGCGGCTGTGGCAGGTTAACGACAAACAGCGCCGTGCGGCGCCGATTCCATACCGCGCCAGGAATTTGTCCGTGATCTTAAAACTCTGCGATTCCGGCCGCAGATCGGCCTCGGACGCGGTCGTCAGCAATATGTGATCTTCAAACCCGGCACGCGAATCGATACCGCGCGTCGAAGAACTGCGTGAGTGTGGGCTAAGCGCGACGATCCGGTGATCTTGATGTTCCGGGATCTCGTAACCGGACAATACGCTTGCGAGCGTATTTTCTCAGGCTCTTGCCGGGAAAGCAGCCGGCAGATCAGTGCCGCCCGGTCGTATTCCGTCAGGCAAACCGTCTCGGACCATCGGCTTGGCACCGCTCAGGCCCTCGGGGATGCAGAGCGAGCGGACGAGTTGACGCACCACCGTCGGCCCCGGTGGATTGAAGAAGCACTACGAGGTCGCCGTTCTAACCGTCGCAACGGAAGCGTGTCCGGCCCTTGCTCGACAATAATGGGCGCGATGAATTCGTCCGATATGCCGCGAAGGAACGAGTTGCGAATTCCCGCAACGGCATCGTTCGTGCGTTCGCCCTCCCGCGTGGACGAGCATCGGTGAGAGCACGCGCTGTGCGTTCCCGGTTTTCACTCGAGTCCATTGCAAAGAACCAGCCGCACAGCGTTGCAGTAATCCTGCCGATGCCGATATCGGCGAGCTTGATCTCGAGAGCCTCGCAATAGACGTCGGCAGTGCGCTCGGGCACGTCGAGGCCGTCGAGTATGCAGTGGATGTGCATCGTTCTCGATGCGCCCGAGGCTTTGCGATCCTGAGCAGCGCAAAGAGATGCTCGCTGGACGAGTGGACACCGCCGTGGCCCACCGGTCCGATCAGATGGACGGACGCGCCATCGCTCTTTGCCTTGTCGAAGGCACGATTGAGAACGCTGTTCTCGAGAAACTCCACCCGGAAAGGATCGCGTTCCTGATCTTTGCAACCTCGGTCTGCGTGACGCGGCCCGTTCCGGATGCTGAGATGGCCGACCTCTGCGTTTCCGGGCCCGTCCGCGTGCTGGCCAACGCTCGGGCCCGATGCCGCGAGCGTGGTCATCGGATACTTGCGGCAAGATCCTCGTCATAATAAGGCGTGTGGGCGATCGCGATCGCGCGTTGCCCTCGGTGCGTGGAGCATAGCCCCAGCCATCGAGGATCACAAGTGCGACAGGAAGCCGGTTATTCACAGCGAGAATTCATCAAGTTTAGAACGGAAAGCGGGACCGTCGTGGTGGTAGAAAAAGGCCACTCGTTAGATTATAAACAAAGACCGCCCTCGGATTGCAACAAATTCGTCAATAAGCGTCAGGTGAGGTCCGTTCCATCCAGCTCAGGGAACCGCAGGTCGTCAGATCCATAATGTTTATAAAGCCCGTAAGGCATCGCGTTGCAAGCAGCCAACGCCTTAAACCCTGCAAGTCGGGTTGCTCGATGTGACCTGCAGCAGCCATTTACTCAGCCGCGGCCGCGTATACGTCGAGGATGAAAACGTCGCCGAGATACGCAAACGTCGCTTTGTCGGTAACGACCGTGCAAGGCCGACCTGTTCACGCCCGCGATAAACACCGAAGCACAGCGAATTCTCGATCGCTGTCAATGTCTGTTCCAGCGTCCGGTTTTTTGCCCAATACGATTCAGTCGAAAGAAAGCGATAAATGCCGGCGATGTCTAGCCGCCGCTTGTCGGTATCGATCTCATATTCGCCTTTCCGTTGCTTCATTTGTGGTTTCAAACTCCCAGGACGCGGCGTGCACGGCTCAGGCCCCACTGCAGTTGCTGCCTGCGGATGTTGAGTGGCTATCAAACTGAAGTTCGTCCATCAGCTCGGGCTGATCTTTGGCGATATTGCCGCCACGCTCATAGAAAAACACCGAACCGCCACGGGCTGTGCCGGATCGGCCACGAGGTTATAGCACGCATCGAATATCTTGCCTGATGGCGTTGGGTATCTCCGACGAACTGAAGAAGCCGAGACAACATTGCGGCGGATACCGGCATTCTGTGCGTCGTCACGCTCGAGAGTTGCTTTCAGCGAGTTTCGCAAAAATAGGGCTTGATCAATTCGGGATGTTTCTTGACGCAGTTGCTCAGCGGCCATCCGGACCGCTGCGTGATGCAATAGACATCGCCCAGGAATAATCGCATCAGCTCTTTCGAACCTTTTAGGATCGTCACCGACCCAATCGACGATCTTTTTTCGTTTGCCGTTTCAGCGAATGTTCTGCAAGTATTTCGTCGCGGATGTTCATTTTCCTGCTTCAAAATACCGATCCGCCGCCCGGCCGCTGAATCCGCGATCAGGATGTCGAGCCGTCTTAGCCGCGTCGCTTCTTGCTTCGCTCATCGTAGTGCGTCGACACATGTCGGTACCACGGGGCTGTGACTCGAAAAACTTCCACGCCTTCTTGTTCTTTTTGAATTTAGCGACGAACGCCGGATCGAAAGCCACATTCTTTTTGCTCGTAAGCATAACGGTTGGCCCGCGCCTCGTCGCTCTTCAAATTTCGCAATGCCCTCGGGTTTCATCAGACGGAGCTCGATCAGCTCTTTGGCCCGCTTGATATTGACCGCTCCAAATGCTCGTCTTCCGCCGCGGCGTAAATCGGATCTTGTAAGCCTCGTCGTCGATCGTCTTACGCAATCCGTCGATCCAGCCGAAACAAAAGCGCTTCATCGACCGATTCGGGCCAAGTGATCGACGGTTTTGCCGGATGACTTCTTGTAAAACCCGATCCATTGCTCAGTGAGTTTGGCGTGATTTTTCTCGAACCACTTTCGAAAGTCGGCCTGCGTTTTGAAAAAACGTAAGTTCCATCACGCAAGCTGATAAAAGGCCGAACGGCCCGGATATTTTGCCGAGTCGCCCAGGTCTTCTTCGATCCGCAGCAGCTGATTGTACTTTGCGATGCGGTCAGAACGGCAAAGGCTGCCGGTCTTGATCTGGCCGGCGTTGGTGGCGACGGCGAGATCGGCGATGAACGAATCTTCAGTCTCACCCAGGCCGATGCGAGACTGCAGTCATGTTGTTCCTTGGGGATTCGATGCATCAAGCGTCTCAGTAAGGCGTGCCGATCTGGTTGACCTTGATCAAGATCGAGAGTTTGCCGCGCCTGATCGATCCCTTGCAGGAATTTGACGTTCGTTACGAAGAGATCGTCGCCGACGAGCTGCACTGTCGTCGCCGACCGCATCGGTCAGATTGTTTCCAGCCGTCCCAGTCGTTCTTCGGCCATGCCGTCCTCGATCGAGATATGATCGGATACTTGTCGCACCAGTCGGTCCAGAGCGCTGCCATCTCGTCCGGACGAAAGCTCGCGGTTATCGCTCTTCTTGAACACGTACGTTTGCCGTCTTATAGAACTCACTCGCCGCCGGATCGAGCGCGAGCATAACGTTCTGTGCCCGGCGCTGTAGCCGGCCTTGTCGATCGCTTCGAGAATCAGTCTCGATCGCCTCCTCGTTCGATCTTGAGGTTTGGCGCAAAGCCGCCTTCGTCGCCGACGCCGGTCGAGTAGCCGCGTCATCTTCAGGACGCTTTTCAGGTTGTGAAATATCTCGGCGCCGCATCGCAGACCTTCGCGAAAGCTCGTCGGCGCCGACCGGCATCACCATGAACTCCTGAAAATCGACGTTGTTGTCGGCGTGCGCGCCGCCGTTGAGGATGTTCATCATCGGCACCGGCAGCGTCTTTGGCGTTCGCTCCGCCGATGTAGCGGTAGAGCGGCAACTCCTGAATGGCCGCGGCCGCACGTGCATTGGCGAGCGACACGGCGAGGATCGCGTTGGCACTCAGCTTGCCTTGATTTGGTTCTCGGTGCCGTCGAGCGTCGATCATCGTCTGGTCGATCAGCGTCTGGTCGAGGCAATCGAGGCCCTCGAGCTCTCGGCCTGATCTTCTCATTGCACGTTCTTGACGGCCTTCCAGACGCCTCGCCGAGGTATCGGCAGATTGTCGCCGTCACGCAGCTCGACCGCCTCATTCTCGCCGGTTGACGCACCCGCTCGGCACGGCCGCCCGACTCCTGCGTTCCGTCCTCGAGCACGACCTCGGCCTCAATGGTCGGATTGCCGCGCGCGAATCCAGGATCTCGCGTGCCCAAACCTGTTCTGTAAACTCGCCTTGTGTATGTAAACCTGTATCGATAAATTAGCCTGAAACTGGGCAAAAGACAAAACGACGTCCTTTCGTCCGGGCTTTATGCTAATCTATTCCCCGAATGGCGGGCAGCGCAAGCAATTTAAAACCTCATCGGGCATAGATCTGCCCGCGGACTTCAATCCGGAGAACCACGAAGCCCGTCGATTACGGAAGCGATCTCGGTGCGCCGGGCGATTTTCCCTACACCCGCGGCGTGCGGAAGACGATGTACCGCGGCAAGCTGTGGACGATGCGCGCAGTACGCCGGCTTCGGCACCGCCGCCGAGTCCAACCGCCGCTACCAGTATCTGCTCGCGCAGGGCGCAAGCGGGCCTGTCGCGTCGCGTTCGACCTGCCGACGCAGATGGGCTGCGACTCGGATCATCGCGATGGCGCGCGGCGAGGTCGGACGGGTCGGCGTCGCGATCGACTCGCTCGAGGACATGCGCGACGCTGCTCGACGGCATCCCGCTCGACCGAGGTCTCGACGTCGATGACGATCAATGCGACGGCGGCGATCGCTGCTCGCGCTCTACCTCGCCGTCGGCGACGGAGCAGGGCGTTGCCGTCGCACGAGCTGTCGCGGCACGATCCAGAACGACATCCTCAAGGAGTACATCGCGCGCGGCACGTACATCTATCCGCCGCGGCGATCGATGCGCATCGATCACCGACATCGTTCGCGTACTGCGCTCGCGAGGTGCCGCAGCTGGAACACGATCTCGATCTGCGGGCTATCACATCCGCGAGGCCGGCTCGACCGCGGCGCAGGAGATCGCGTTCACGCTGGCCGACGGCATTGCCTACGTCGACGCCGCGCTGCGGCGCGGGCCTCGATGTCGATCGCCTTTGGCTCAGCGGCTGTCGTTCTTCTTCAACGCCGCACAACGACCTTCTCGAAGGAGATCGCGAAGTTCCGCGCCGCCCGGCGTCTGTGGGCGCGGATCATGCGGGAGCGGTTCGCATGCACGCGAGCTCCTCGCTCGTGCAGCTGCGCTTTCACGCCCAGACGGCCGGCTGCGACGCTCGACCGCGCAGCAGCCCGACGAACAACATCGTGCGACGTTACGCTGCAGGCGCTCGGCCGCCGTGCTGGGCGGCGCGCAGAGCCTGCACTACAAATTGGCGCGACGAGGCGCTGGCGCTTCCCGACCGAGGAGGCGGCGACGCATCGCGTCTGCGCACGCAGCAGATCATTGCCGCACGAGTCGGGCGTCGCCGACACGGTCGACCCGCTGGCGGGCAGCTACGCCAGTCGAAGGACTGACGACCGAGCTTGAACGAAATCGCTGTCGATTACATCGAAAAGATCGACTGCGATGGGCGGGATGCTGCGGGCGATCGAGGACCGGCTATGTCAAAAACGAGATCCAGGACGCGGCTTCACGAATACCAGCGTGCCGTCGAAACCGGCGATGCGGTCGTTGTGGTGTGAACAAATTCAGGCCGGACGAGGACCCGATACCTGTCATAGCATCGATGAGCACATCGAACGCGACCAGGTCGACACGCCTTGTAAGGCTGTGCGTGCGGCCCGTGACGGTAACGCTGCCGACACCGCCCTTGCGTCAGTTGAGGCGGCGGCCCGCGGCACCGAAAGCCTGCTTCCACGAATCCTCACGGCCGTAGAAGCCCGCGTGACCGTCAGGCGAGATCAGCAACACCCTGCGTAAGGTCTGGGGCGAATACCGCGGGTCCATAACGGTCTAGGCATCAAAAAGTAAAACGGAGGGTGGCATTTCCCCTAAGGTTTCCACCCTCCACGATCCTAGCCGTTGGCTAGCGCACCGATGAGTTTGCCCCTGACAAAAAAACCTGCCTCAACTCACCCCATCTTCATTGACGATGGTTTCGATCCGATATTGCCGTCGGGACCCAGAACGTATTTGGATATTCCCTGGTGTTTTAAGTTCTTGGCAGATGCTCGATGTTCGCTACCCCAAGTCGAACGACTTTAACGGCTTAGCACAAAAATACCGCCATATCGACTGGCCGTTCCGTGCGGTTGCGCACATACGAAAAAAAGAGCTTGCTAATATCGGACTCTAATATCCAGGTCGAGTGCTGATCCACAGGTCGGCATTCAATCGCGGAGCGAGGCCATCGGTTTTTTCGATGAAGTAGGGGCGGCCTCGCTTCGCACGATCCACATCGACCGGCAAATTGTTCCACACGAATTCTTTCAGTCCTTCCGCTCAGTACGGTAGCGTACACTACGGACTGCCGGTCATCGCGGTATCATCAGACCGTTACCGCTACTTTGCCGACCTCTGAATCTCGACAAAACTCTCGGTTGCTATGAAGCCCGGTTGCCTTCAACTGTAGGTCGATACCGGAAATCCGTTCCGGCACCTCGGATCCAAGCGCCATTTGAAAAGGGAATGAACAATGAAACACAGACTATCTTATTTATTTACAATTATATGTGCAGCTCATCATGCTCGCGAGGCGCAAACGCCCCAGCGCAGGCACCACAGTTAAGGGCAACTAATCAACAGCTTCGGACCTTACTCGATCGGATCGAGCAAGACAAGAAACATTCAGAACACGATCAACCTTGCTGCAAATAACGATCGGAACCGCGACGACGAATTGATCAGCCTGGTCCAGGAGTTTTGCAACCGCGACATATTCGCTCCAGTCACGCGTCAATGCCAGGCAGAATGCCGGAAACGAAGTCACGGATATCCTTGACAAGTCGTCATTGATAAACAGGTTCATTACCCGAAACCGCGTAACCGGCCGTACGGCAACTCAGTGGCAGGCAATGAAGGTCGATCTGAACACTCTCGCAAAGCTACTATCGCGTGAGTTGGAATTCGAGCGACCAAAGCCCCACGTATCCCGTTGGCTCTTATCCGGCAGCGGCATAGACGCGAGAATGACCGGAACCTATCGCCTGAATACCAGCCGGAGCGACAACGTCGCCAACGTCATTAACAATTCGCTTGGCCGTAATTCCAACGACCAGCGCGCGGGCGTGCGGCGCAATCTCGAAGGCGTCTTACATCGCCCGCGATGATCGCGATCGAAAGACGAGATCGCACAGTGAGCATTGCTTCGAGCAATGCGCCACAGGTAACGTTCGAAGCCGACGGCGTCGCGAAAGCGAAACAAACGATCGCGGCCGGACCGTTAGCAACAACGGCAACCGCGAACAACAACGCCGTCGTGATCAACTATGAGGGCGATCGCATGAATGATTTTTACGTTACCTTCTCATCGGCTGGAAATGGCCAGTTGAATGTTTCGCGGCATCTACCTGGAGAATCAGAACGAAACGATTACCGTCGCCAGCGTTTACGACAAGGTAAACAGAAGTCCACAATGGTCGGCCGTTAACGACGATCCGGTCGCAAACAACGGTGGAACAAATGATTTTTACATCGCCAACGGCACCAATATCAACGCCACGCTGCGTGAAATGGTCAATACCAAGTCATCACAGGCCGGTGAACGATTTGTTATGGACGTCACCTCGCCGGGACAATATCGCGGTGCGGTCATCAGAAGGAAGAGTTGCCCAGGCAGTTAATTCGGGCCGTTTTTCAGGTCGGGCGAATATTTCGCTCGAATTCGACACGATACGAATGAATGGCAGAACCTATCGTTTTGCCGGGATCATCGAGTCGGTGACTGCCGCAAACGGCGACACCGTGTCGGTCAATAACAGAAGGAACCGTCCGCGACAGCAGCGGCAGACGACGCAGACGGCAACGCGTGCCGGGATAGGAGCCGTTCTCGGCGCTCATCGGCGCGGTCGCGGGTGGCGGTAAAGGCGCGGCCATCGGAGCAGCCGTCGGTGGCGGAGCCGGAGCGGGTTCAGTGCTTATCACTGGCCGCGATAGATATCGAGCTCGGTGCCGGGTCCATGTTCAACATCACGGCGTCGGCACCAGCCAATGTCGGAATTAATCGGTAATTAAGCAATACGGACGAACATGAGACGGGCCGTCAGGTCCCGTCTCTCTTTTGCCCGCTGTTGCTCAGATGGGCCGTTTGCCCTATTCTTGACTTGGGTTCCGCGTCTGGAACTCATACCCAACTTTGGAGGAAGTCCCTTGTTAGACGCGGTAAAGGCGAATCCGGACGATTCGACACGAAATCACCTGCTGGCGGCCCTCGCGGACGGAGATTTCGGCAGGGTCAACTCTCACCTTGAGTCTGGTGTCACTCGACCTTGGTCAGGTTCTTTATGAATCCGGCGACCGGATGACCCACATCTATTTTCCCACGACCGCCATCATCTCGCTTCTTTACGTCATGCAAGCAATATTACGTAACTG
>ERZ1370068.6891-contig-5844_pt1 | contig 29566 bp, 35 predicted proteins | sample MGYA00561227_ERZ1370068 | MGnify/ENA primary metagenome ERZ1370068 (study PRJEB38410, sample SAMEA6850437) | metagenome | study: Metagenomic assessment of the ecological functions of the soil: analysis of the soil microbiota associated with the...
GCCACGCATTGCTGGTGCACCGGCCCGTCGATCCGCAGGATGCGCGGCGGGCTGGTCCTCGGCGTTGCGCTCGCCGGCGTGGCCGTCAGCCTCGCGGCGAGCTTTCGTGCTCGCGCGGGCGAGCCGCGAGAGCCTGAACGTGCGCGGTGCATTTCTGCACGTGCTCACCGACGTCGCTGCTTTCGGCGCCGCGGCTCTGGCCGGAGGACTGATCCTCGCCACCGGCTGGGACCGCTTCGATCCGATCGCCAGCCTCGTCGTGGCCGGCTTGATGCTCTGGTCGAGCGTCCAGCTCCTACGCGAGTCGACCATGATCTTCCTGGAACGGGCGCCGGGCGACATCGACCCCGAGGCGATCGGGCGAGCGCTCGTGGCGGAACGCGACGTCGTCGAGGTCCACGATCTCCACGTGTGGACCGTGACGAGCGGCTTTCCTGCGTTGTCCGCCCACGTGCTCGTGACACCGGGAGCCGACTGTCACGCCGCACGCCGGCGGCTCGAGCTGATCCTCGGCGATCGGTTCGGTCTCACCCACACGACGCTTCAGGTCGAACACGCCGAGCCCGCGACGACCAAGGTCGAACTGGGTGAAGCCGTGGCGCGTCACAGCCCGCTCCGTCGTTAGAGTCCAGCGGTGCCCAGCCTGGAGGGAAAGTCGGCCGTCGTCACCGGCGCGTCGAGCGGTATCGGCGCCGCGACGGCGCTGACGCTCACGCGTGAAGGCGCACGAGTCGTCGGCGGCGCCCGGCGGGTCGACCGGATTCCGAGCCCCATCACAGGGCTCGAGCTCGACGTCACCGACCCGGCGAGCTGCGAGCGCTTCGTCGGGCGAAGCCGTGGCAGAGCTCGGCGGCATCGACATCCTCGTCAACGCCGCGGGGCTCGCGCTCGGCCGGGATCTGTTCGACGAGAGCAGCGAAGCGGACGAGCGAACGGTGCTCGAGACGAACGTGAACGGCCTGATCCGCATGACGCGCCTCTGCCTTGCCGCACCTGCGTGACGGTGGCCACATCGTCAACCTCGGCTCGGTTGCGGGTAGACAGGCGTACGAGAAGGGCTCCTCTACGTCGACGTCCAAGTTCGCCGTGCGCGGCTTCACGTACGCCCTGCGCGAAGACCTGCTCGGCCGGCCGATCCACATCACCACGGTCGACCCCGGTCTCGTGGAGACAGACTTCTCGCGCGTGCGCTTCCGCGGCGACGAGGAGACCGCGAGCAAGGTCTACCAGGGTGTCGAGGCGATGCAGCCCGAGGACATTGCCGAGTGCGTCCTCTTCGCCGTCACTCGACCGCCGCACGTGAACGTCGACGAGCTCGTGGTCAAGGCGCTTGCACAACCTCCGGAGGCCGAATACTGCGAAGCGAGAGCTGATGCCCGAGCAGCTGCGAATCCTCGAAGGCGCGACCTTCTGCATCTGCGACGACGTCGGCGACCTCCAGCGCCACGGGGAAGGGCTGTTCACGGAGGACACACGCTTCCTCTCGCGCTTCAGGCTGACGATCAACGGACAAGCGGCCGTTGCTCCTCTCGTCGGACAAGATCGAGTACTTCTCGGCCGCCTTCTTCATGCAGGAACCCGCTCGTCGGGCGGGCTGGAGCAGGACGTGCTCTCGATCCGCCGAGAGCGCTTCGTCGGCGACGGGATGCAGGACCTGTTCGCCGTGCAGAACCAGGGCATGCAGCCGATCGAGTTCGACCTGGAGCTCGAAGTTGGGCACGGACTTCGCGGACATCTTCGCCGTCAAGGACTACGACTTCGCGCTCGGTGACCCGCTGCGGGCAAAGCCGTTGCCGTCGCTAAGGCCGATCGAGTACGACGACGAGACGCAACCAGTTCCTGATCTCCGACAACGGCGAGCTGCCGCTCAAGACCCAGGTGATCTTCTCGCAACGAGGCGAGGTGAACGGGTCCGGGAGTGAAGTTCCATCTCGCACTCGAGCCGCGCGAGCGGTGGAACCTCGACGTCGAGATCATTCCTCTGCCGGACGGCGAGCTGGTTGCCACCGCGCTTCGTCGCAGCGGCGTTTCGGCGAAGAGGTGGGACGCGTTCGCGACTCCCTGGCCGCATGGCAGCTGCGCGTGCCTCAGCTGCGGACGTCGTGGGACGCCCTGGGCCACTCCTTCGGACAGTCGGTCTCCGATCTCGCGTCGCTGCGGATGCAGTCGGACGGCTACGGAATCGGAAAGCTCCCGGGCGCCGGGGTGCCCTGGTTCATGACCGTGCTTCGGCCGCGACACGATCATCACGTGCCTGCAGACGCTCCTCTTCGGCCCGGAGCTCGCGCGCACGCGCGCTCGAGGTCCTCGCCGAGCTGCAGGCGAAGGAAGACGATCGCGTCGATCGACGCCGAGCCCGGGAAGATCGTCCACGAGGTGCGGCACGGAAGGCTGCGCGCACCTGGTACGAGCGTTACTACGGCACGCGTCGACGCGACGCCGCTCTATCTCATCCTGCTCTCGGAGGTCTGGCGCTGGACGGACGACGCGGCGCTCGTGCGCGACCTCAAGCGAGCCGGCGATGCGCGGCGCTCGACTGGATCGACAGCTACGGCGACCGCGACGGCGACGGCTTCGTCGAGTACGAGCGGCGCACCGAGCGCGGGCTCGAGAACCAGTCCTGGAAGGACTCTGGCGACTCGCAGCGCTTCCACGACGGCACGCCTCGCGCAGCCGCCGATCGCGCCGTGCGAGGTGCAGGGCTACGTCTACGACGCGAAGCGGCGCATCGCCGAGCTCGCGCGCGAGGTCTGGCGCGACCGCGAGCTCGCCGACCGGCTCGACCGCGAGGCGGAGGAGCTGCGCACGCGGTTCGACGAGGCGTTCTGGGTCGAGGAGCGCGGCGGTTACTACGCGCTCGCGCTCGACCGCGACAAGCGCAAGGTGGACTCGCTCTGCTCGAACATCGGCCACCTCCTGTGGAGCGGCATCGTCCCGCCGCACCGCGATCGACGCAATCGTCGACCAGCTGATGGGGACGAGCTCTGGTCGGGCTGGGGCGTGCGCACGATGTCCGACCGGCGACGCCGGCTACAACCCGCTCTCGTACCACAACGGCACGGTCTGGCCGCACGACAACTCGCTGATCGCGTGCGGGCCTCGCGCGCTACGCGCGCTGGCCCGAGGCGCAGCGGATCACGCAGCGCATGCTCACCGCGCGCCGCAGCACTTCGCTACCAGCTTCCCGAGGTCTTCGCCGGGCATGCGCCGCTCCGAGACGCCGTTCCCGATCGCCTACCCGACGGCCGCGCGGCCGCAGGCGTGGGCCGCCGGAACGCCGGTGCTGCTGCTCCAGCTGCTGCTCGGCCTGCAGCCGGACCGACCGGCGCGCACGCGCTGAGACCGTCGCGCCGCTGGAGCTCCCGTCCTGGGCGGGAACGATTCGGCTCGCCGGCATCCGCGCGTTCGAGCGCGCTGGGACGCGCGCGCTCGAAGACGGGCGCGTGCGCGTCGAGAGGCGTAAGACCGACAGCGTGAAGATCGCCGTCCTCGCCCCGGTCTGGTTCGCCGGTCCCGCCGACCGGCTACGGAGGGATCGAGTGGATCGTCTCGCTGCTCGCCGACGGGCTCGCCGACGCCGGGCACGACGTGACGCTGTTCGCATCCGGCGACTCGCGCACGAAGGCGAAGCTCGTCGCCGTCTTCCCGAGGCGCCGAGCCGAGCAGATCGGGCGGACGTTCTGGCGAGCTGCAGCACGCGCTCTCGTGCGTTCGAGCCGGGCCGACGAGTTCGACGTCATCAACGACCACACCGGCATGCTCGGCGCGACGCTCGGCGCGACGACGTCGACGACGCCGGTCGTGCACACGGTGCACGGGCCGCTCGACGGAGAGCCCGGCGAGATCTACGAGCAGATCTCGCGCGTCGCGCCGCGACGTCGGGCTGATCTCGATCTCGATGAACCAGCGCAAGCCGAAGCCCGACCTGAACTGGATCGCGAACTGTCCCGAACGCGCTCGACTTCTCGGTCTATCCCGTGCAAGCCGCATCGCGGCGACTACCTGCTCTTCCTCGGCCGGATCAGCCCGGACAAGGGCGCGCACCGTGCGGTCGCGGTCGCGATGGAGGCCGGGCTGCCGCTCGAAGATCGCGGGCAAGATGCAGGAGCCGAAGGAGCGCGAGTACTTCGACGAGCTCGTCGAGCCGCACCTCGTCGACGGCATCGAGTACCTCGGCGAGGTCACGCACGGCGAGAAGGTCGAGCTGCTCCAGAACGCGCGCGCGACGCTCTTCCCGATCGAGTGGGAGGAGCCGTTCGGTCTCGTCATGATCGAGTCGATGGCCTGCGGGACGCCGGTGATCGCGACCCGCTGGGGCGCGGTGCCCGAGGTGATCGAGCACGGGCGCAGCGGCATCATCGTCGACAACTACCGACAGATGGCCGACGCGCTGACGGAAGCGGACGAGCTCGACCCGATCGAGCTGCGCCGCTACGTCGAGGAGGAGTTCTCGCCGCAGCGGATGGTGCGCGACTACGTCGACGCCTACGAGAGGGCGATCGGCTAGGCGGTCAGGCCAGGGCCCGGCGTCGGACCAGCCGTGCCAGCGCTCCGGCTCGAGCCAGGCGCTGACACGTTTCGCGTCTCGCCGGCTGAAGCGGCCGTCCCGGAATAGCGCACCGCGAGCCGGTCGATGTCGGTGAGCTCGGCGTCGTCCTCGATCGAGACGACCCGTCCGATCAGGCTGACGTGGCGGTACCAGCTGCTGCTCGTCGAGCACGGTCAGCGCTGCACGCGGATCTCGTGCGCAGAGAACCGCAGCCGCAGCCTGGCTCGCTTCCATGTTCAGCAGTACGCGGCCGTCCTCCCAGTCGTACCACGTCGGAACCGTGTGCGGCGAACCGTCGGGGCGGAGCGTCGCGATCACGGCCGGGTTCGGACGCGAGAGAAACTCGTCGACGTCGGCAGGAACCGGGACACGGCGGCATCCCGGAAGCCTACGACGGCGGGAACGGAGGCCGCGAGGTCGGGCTCCTGCAGGCTGGGCCGGAGCCGGAAATCGCGCACGTCTCGCACCGAGATCGACGATCACGGTCGTCACGACGATCCAGATCGACGCCGATCGAGCAGATACGTGGAGTTGCCGATGACGCTCGCGCCGGCCCAGCCTGCGATCGCGTACCCCAGCGGCAGGAAGGTCATGGACGCCCATCCAGCTGTAGGCGCTCACGCGGCCCAGCTTCTCGGGCGCGACTGCCTGCTGCGAGGCCCGGTCTCGTAGATCACCGTGCCGTACGAAAACGAGAAGCCGGCGAGGACCGCCGCGGCGCCGATCGCGCGCGACCGACGCGTGCGCTGCGAGCAGGACGCTCTGCGACCGCGGTGAGCGCGAAGACCGGCGCCACGATCGCGCCACGGATGCCGTGGTCTGGATGCGCAGGCCGAGCATTGCGCCTCCGAGGGCGCCGATGCCTTCGCCGGTGACGACGATCGCCCAGGCACCCGGCGCCGCCGAGCGAGTGCTTCGCGATGTACGGCCCGAGCACGAAGAACGGTGCGTACGTCACGAGGAAGTAGAGCGCGATCCAGACCGGTCGAGCAGCCACGATCCACGTCTGCTCGGTGAACGCCTGCCAGCCTTCGCGCAGCTCGCGAACGAAGCTCGGCGTCGCGACTCGGCCGCGCCGCGCGCCGAGACGGATCTGGCTCAGAAGCGCGGCGCTGACGTCGCATACGTCGCCGCATCGACGAGGAGTGCCGTAGCCGCTTCCGATCGTCGCGACGATCGAGCCTCCGACGGCGGCGCCGAGCGGAAAGGCAGACGTACCGCGCGATGCCCATGAGGGCGTTGGCCTGTCTGCAGGTGTTCTGCCGGGACGAGCTCGGGCACGAGCCCGCTCGACGCCGGCGAGTAGAACGCAGTCGCAGCGCCGCCGATCGCCTGCAGGACGAAGAGCTCCCAGATCCGCGCGTGCCCGCTGATCGAGCAGCGCTCCCATCGTCGCGCGCACGAGCGAAGTTCGCGGTCTCGGACGACTGACCATCACCAGACGTCGCGGCAGCCGATCGGCGACGACGCCGCCGACCAGCAACGTCGAGACCTGGGCGAGCGTCCAGCACGCGAACGCAATGCCGAGCGTCCGATCGCCGACCCCGTCAGGTCGAGGACTGCGAACGCGACCGCGATCGGCGCGAGATACGTGCCGAAGTACGAGATCGCGCGCGACGGCGAAGAGCAGCCGGAAGTTGCGCTCGCGCAGCGGGCCGGATGCTACGCCGGCACTGCGTCCTCGGCGTAGCGCTCGAGCCCGGCGTACGACTGCCAGAACGGCATCGCACGCTCGTACAGCTCGACGTCGTCGGCGGTTGCGGTCACCTCGTCTGCGCACTGACTCGCTGAACTGCTCTTGCGTTACGCCCGCTTGCACCGAGGCGCACCCAGTCGACGAGACGCCTGCGCAACTCGTCGAGATGCGCGCGGGCTCCGTCTGCGACACCGAAGTGGATCGAGCGCCAGTCGCTCCGGCCGCCGCCGTCTCGATCTCGTCGATCGTCTGCGAGCCACGACGTCGAGGTCGAACTCCGGCGGCGGGCGTCGGCGGGAGAACCGTGCGTTCAGGGCTGGATGCGGACACCGGCCGCGTCGCCTGCATAGAGCGTGCCGTCGCTGGTCGAGGTAGCGAGACGTGGTGGCTCGCGTGTCCCGGCGTCGGGAAGCAATCGAGCCCGAGGACGTCGATGCCGACGACGATCCGGATGTTCTCCTGCGGCACCGGCGCGAGCTCACCCCAGAGCGTGTCGAAGGTGTCGCCGTAGAGTCGCCGGGCGCTCGTCTCGAGCCGGCTGGGATCGGCGAGATGCGGCGCGCCGATCTCCGAGACGTGCACCTGCAGCGTCGGGTGCTCGCGGACGAGCACGCCCGCGGCCCCGGCGTGGTCGAGGTGGATGTGCGGAGAGCAGGAGGTGGCGTACGTCGTCGAGCTCGACGCCGCGTTCGAGGAGCGCAGCTTTGAGCCGCGGGAGGCAGGTCGAAGGCCCGCAGTCGAAGAGGGCCAGGCCCGTCGTCCGTCTCGAGCAGGTACGAGGCGATGACGCGGTCTGCGCCCTGGTGCGTGGAGGTCGAGAGGATCCGGGCCCATGTGAGCCCGGATCCTCCCATGAAGGTCAGCCGGAGACTGAGCGCGCGGCGGTAGAGCAGCGCGAGCAGCCGCTGCGGCCACGGCGACACCCGCGCCTGTCTCGAGTGCGACGCCGAGCCGGCCGCGCGTGCGCTTCGCTCTCGCTGGTCGGCGCGCGTGCCGGCAGGCTCCGCCTTGACGAGCATCTGCTTCAGCTCGATGTCGCCGCGGAACCAGCCGCCGGGAACCTTCTGGGTCTCCCAGAGCTTCTGATTCGGCGCCATGTAGCTCGCGGGCCCGTTTGCGGCGTACGGGTACAGGTCCTGGTGCAGCGTCGAATCACCGCTCGATCCGCCCGGCACGGTGTAGGTCACGACGTAACGCGGACCCAGCTGGGTCGACGGTCTTCGCCGCGAGGTCGAGCTCGGTGTTTGCTCGAAAGCCTGGGCGAAGAATCCACCCTGTTCGACGAGGATGCCGAGTGGTGAGGAGTTGGCGCCCTCGCCGTAGCCCTGAATGCTGATCGCGTGGTCGAGACCGGGCCCCGAGATCGAAGCCGCGGATGGTCCCTTGCAGCCGCCGTGCCGGGAAGCAGCAGCAGCGCGGCGAGCGCCGCCACGGCGGAAGTGCACGTCTCATGTCGCTCCTTCGGTCGGTTTGGTGCTGTTACACCGAACGCGCCGAGCGGGTTCCGACCGGACGTGAGCGCCAGTTCGAGATCCTCGAGGAGGTCCTCGGGCGACTCGAGGCCGACGGAGAGCCGGATGAGGTTCAGCGGCGCGCGCGAAGCGGCGCGTCGGCCGTCGACGCGTGCGTCATGCGCGCCGGGAGCTCGATCAGGCTCTCGACGCCGCCGAGCGACTCGGCGAGCTTGAAGAGCTTCGTGCGCGCGACGATGGCGATGGCTTCCTCCTCCGACTCGGCGAGGAACGAGATCATGCCGCCGAAGTCGTCGCATCTGCCGCGCCGCGATCGCGTGACCGGGATGCCTCGGGCAGTCCGGGATAGAAGCACCTGCTCGCACGCGCGGAGTGCTCGTTCGAGGAAGCGCGGCGATCGCATGCGCGTTGTCGACAGTGCTGGCGCATACGCACCGCCAGCGTCTTGATCCCGCGGAGCACGAGCCAGCAGTCGAGCGGCCCGGGCACGGCGCCGAGCGACTTCTGCAGGAACGTGAGCCGCTCCGCGATGGTCGGGTCGTTCGTCGCCGCGAAGCCGCCGACGACGTCGGAGTGGCCGCCGAGGTACTTCGTCGTCGAGTGGACGACGATGTCCGCGCCGAGCTCGAGCGGCCGCTGGAGGTACGGCGTCGCGAACGTGTTGTCGACGACGAGGATCGCGCCGGCGGCGTGCGCGGCATCGGCCGCGCTTGCGGATGTCGACGATGTTCAGCATCGGGTTCGACGGCGTCTCGATCCAGACGAGCCGCGTGCGCTCGTCGAGGTGCGACCGCGAGGTCCGTCGAACTCGGCTGCCGGCAGGTAGTCGAAGACGTAGCCCTTCGGCTCGTACACCTGCGAGGTCATGCGGTAGACGCCGCCGTAGACGTCGGCGATCAGCACGACGCGGTCGCCCGGGTTCGAGCGAGGTGCATGATCGTCGTCGTCGCGCCGAGGCCCGGACGAGAAGGCGAGCCCGTGCTCCGCGGACTCGAGCGAGGCGAGACACTGTCTGCAGCGCCGTGCGCGTCGGATTCGCGACGCGCGAGTAGTCGTAGCCCTTGTGCTCGCCGACCGCGTCCTGCACGTACGTCGACGTCTGGTAGATCGGCGTCGTGATCGCGCCGGTCGCGGGATCGGGCTCCTGGCCTTCGTGGATGGCGCGAGTCTCGAAGTCCATCAGGGCTCGATGCTACCGGCGCCGATGAACTTTGCGAGGTCTCGCAAGGCGTCGCTGGAGCGAGACCGGCTTCACGCCCGGCTCCCAGTGCACCGAGTTGACTTTCAGGACGCCCGTCTTGCGGTCGAGCACCGGATCGATGCGGCCGATCAGGCGGTCGCCGCGCAGAATCGGGAGGACGTAGTACCCGTACTCCCGCTTCGCTTTGGGCACGTACATCTCCAGCCGGTAGCGGTAAGTCCCAGAGCGCTTCCGCGCGGTCGCGGTCGTGGATGAGGCGATCAAACGGGGACAGGAACGTGACCCGCTTCGGAACCGGGCCGTCCTCGGCGTCGGGATGCGCGTGCCACTCGCCTTTCTCGAACCTGACGCCGAGCGCGCGCCAGCGCTTCTCCTCCAGTTGCCGTCGGGCTTCGGGCCAGGGGATGTTCTCTGCCTCCGGATACCAGCGTTCGGCGAGGTCCCAGAGTCGCTGCTTGCCCTGGCGGCCGGCGACCGCGACGACGCCGCGGCCCTCGAGCAGCTCGAGCATCAGCGCTCACCTTGCGGCTCCCCCACCAGTCGTGCGGGTCCCGGGAGACCATCAGGTCGGCCTCGATCTCGCGCGAGGCGAGCGGGCCACGCGCTTTCGAGCTCGCGCAGCAGGTGTCGCTTGAAGCGCGCGTTCGTCCGCAGGAATTCGGCTCCCCGCTTTTCGTACGTGTACCGTTCTCCGCCGCCTGCGCATGCGTGCGCGGATGAGCGGGAAGTCTTCGATCGGCCAGATGAACGCGCCCCACTCGAAGAGCTTGCGCTCTTTCCACAGCAGGCGGATCGAGCTCGCCCGGGTCGTAGCGACCGAGCCTGCTCCAGCAGGACCAGGCGCTGCGGGGGTGCGACGGTGGAGATCGGGTCGATCTGGAGGAAGCCGAGCCGGCGCACGGTCTGGAGGACGCCGGTCGCGCTGCCGTCGAGGAGCTGGGAGCGCACGGCGATGCGCCGGGCCTGTGCGAGGCTGACGGTCGTGGACTTCAAGGAGTACGCACTTTCGCAGCTTGCGCCGCCGCCGGGACAGGTGCTCGAAGTCGGTTGCGGCCACGAGGGCGGCGTCGCGCCCGCGCTCAGCGCGGCGGGCTATGACGTGCTCGCGATCGACCCGAACGCGCCGGATGGTCCGCTCTACCGTCGTGTCACGCTCGAAGAGCTCGACGACCCGGGCCCGTTCGATGCGGTCGTCGCGGGCCGCGTCCTCCACCATGTGCGAGCCGCTCGGCGCAGCGCTCGACAAGCTCGCGGGTCTGGCACCGCTCCTCGTGCTCGACGAGTTCGCGTGGAACCACATGGACGAGCCGACGATCGACTGGTACGAGTCACAGCGTCGCCTGCTCGCCGCGGCCGGCGGCGATCCGCACGGGCCGCACGACCTGGGGAGTGGCGGGAGCGGCACCGCGACCTTCACCCCTACGAGACGCTGCGCGCCGAGGTCGACGCGCGTTACGAGGAACGCGACTTCGAGTGGCGCCCGTACTTCTATCTCTGGCTGCGTGGGCCTGCGAGCGAGGCTCTGGAGGCGGGTCTGATCGCCGCCGGCGCGATTCGGCCGATCGGCTTCCGCTACGCGGGCGTGAGGAGAGAGACGGTGCGCTCCCCGGCGGATGAACGGTAGTCCGGGCCGAGCTTCTCCTCGAGCACGCGGGTCAGCTCGCCGGAGGCAGCCAGCTCCTGCGTGATGTCGGCGCCGCCGATCAGCTCGCCCTTGACGAACACCTGCGGGATCGTCGGCCAGCCGGAGATCTCCGAGAGCTCCTGGCGGATCGCCGGGTCGGCGAGCACGTCGACGCCGGTGACCGGCGCTCCGGCCTCGCGCAGCGCCGCGCAGCGCGCGGTCGGAGTTGCCGCACATGACGAACTGCGGCGTGCCCTTCATGAAGACGCGCGACCGGCTCGTTCTCGATCACGTCCTGGATCCGCTGGCGGAGCTCGGTCATTCGCTTCCTTTCGTCTTGATTCGCAGTTCATGGATGGTGCCGTCGCGAAGCGGCTCGGCGAGCGCCTCGTTGACGAGGCGATGCTGGTCGAGCAGCGCGAGCCCTGCGAAGCGCGGGCTCGCGACGGTCACCTGAAAGTGGTCGCCGCCTCCGGTGCGGTCCTCGACGCTCAGCTCGGTCGCGTCGGGGAAAGCTTCGTCGAGCAAGACCTGAAGGGGCTGGGTCGACATGCTTCCGATACTAGCCACGCTGGTGCGCCAGGTAGTCGAGGAGGTCGGAGCGCGTCAGCACGCCGATCGGCTTGCCCTTTGCTGGCGATCGACAACGGCGTTGGTCGCTGCCGGTCAGCGTCGCGAACACCTCGTCGAGCGTGACGTCGGTCTCGACCGCCGCGAGCGGCGGCTGCATCGCGGTCGCGACGTCCTCGTGCAGCGCGTCGGGGTTCTTGAAGACGCGGTCGAGCAGATCGCGATCCTGCAGCGAGCCGATCACGTCCGCGAGCGACTGGACGTCGCCGTCTCGCACGACCGGAAGCTGCGAGATCGAGTACTGCTGCATGACGTCGATCGCCTCGCCGACCTTCTGGTGCGCTGCGATCGTGATCAGCGCCGGAACTTCGATCTCCTCGATGCGCTTCGAGCGCAGGAGCTCGGAGACCGTCGGGGCGGGAACGCGCCGCTCGAGCGAAGCCGTGCTCGAGCATCCAGTTGTCGTCGTAGAACTTCGACATGTACGAGCGGCCCGAGTCGGGGATCATCGAGAGGATCGTCGCGTCCGGCACCGAAGCGCTTCGCGACCTCGAGCGCAGCCCACACCGTCGTGCCGCCCGAGCCGCCGACGAGCAGGCCCTCCTCGCGGGCGAGCCGGCGCGCGGTCAGGAAGGAGTCGCGGTCGGAGACGCGCACCCACTCGTCGACCGACAGTTCGGTCCATCGTCTTCGGCCAGGTGTCCTTGCCGATTCCCTCGACGAGATAGGGATGCACGTCCCGCTCGTCCTGCGCGGTGTAGACCGGAGCCTTCGGGATCGGCGCCGACGATCAGCACGCTCGGGCTGCGCTCCTTGAAGTAGCGGCCGACGCCGGAGATCGTCCCGCCGGTGCCGACGGAGATCACGATCGCGTCGATCTCGCCGCCGGTCTGCTCCCAGATCTCGGGGCCCGTGTGCAGGTAGTGCGCCTCGGGGTTGGACATGTTCGAGTACTGGTCGGGCTTGAAGCCGCCGGGGATCTCTTCGGCGAGCCGGTCCGAGACGGAGTAGTACGACTCCGGCGAGTCGGGCTCGACCGCCGTCGGCGTGATCACGACCTCGGCGCCGTAGGCGCGCAGCATCGAGATCTTCTCCTGGCTCATCTTGTCGGGCATCACGAAGATGCAGCGGTAGCCCTTGTGCGCCGCCGCGATCGCGAGGCCGACGCCGGTGTTGCCGGAGGTCGGCTCGACGATCGTGCCGCCCGGCTTCAGCTTGCCTTCGCGCTCGGCCGCCTCGATCATCGCGAGGCCGATCCGGTCCTTGACCGAGCCGCCGGGGTTGAGGTACTCGAGCTTGGCGAGGAGTCTGCGGCGCCGACGTCGCGGCCGATCCGAGTCGAGCCGGACGATCGGCGTGTTGCCGACGAGCTCGAGGACGGTGGGATATTCGCGGGCCATCCTGGAAAAGCCTACTTTGCAGACGGAAGCTGAACGTCAAGGCGAACGGGGCGGCGCGATCTACGCAGGATCCTCAGCTGGTCGCTTCGGTAACCCCGCAGGCGGCGGGCTAGTGGCGGAAGTGGCGGCGTCCGGTGAGCACCATCGTCGCGCCGGCTGTCCGTACGGCCTCGGCGACCTCGTCGTCGCGCTTCGCGCCGCCCGGGCTGGATGATCCCGTGACGCCGGCGTCGAGCGCAGCCTGCGGGCCGTCGGCGAACGGGAAGAACGCATCGGAGGCGAGCACCGGCGCCGTCGACGTCGTGACCGTGCTCGCGGGCCTTGTCGAGCGCGATCTTGCACGGAGTCGACGCGGCTCGTCTGGCCGCCGCCGATGCCGATCGTCGCGAGGTCCTTCGCGAGCACGATCGCGTTCGAGCCGACGTGCTTGCAGACGCGCCAGGCGAAGACGAGGTCGCCCCAGCAGCGCCTCGTCGGGCTCGCCGCAGGCGACCTCCATCGCCTCGCGATCGTCGACGTCCCAGTCACGGTCCTGGACGAGGAGGCCGCCGAGCACGCGTTTGAAGTCGCGCTCGCCGCGTGCGAAGCCGCGCCGCTCGCGGTCGTGCAGGATCCGGATCGCCTCTTTCCGCTGCAGCGACTCGAGCGCCTGCGCGTCGTAGTCGGGCGCGAACAGCACGTCGACGAAGCGCTCGGCCAGCGCCTCGCCGAGCGCGGCCGAGACCGGCCGGTTCACCGCGCACACCATTCCGAAGGCGGACACCGGATCGGACGCGAGCGCGCGCTCGTAGGCCTCCTCGATCGTGCCCGCGACGGCGACGCCGCAGGGATTCGCGTGCTTGATGATCACGCACGCCGGCAGCGCGAACTCACGCAGCAGGAGCCTGCGCGGCGGAGAGGTCGAGCAGGTTGATCAGCGACAGCTCCTTGCCGTGCAGTTGCTCGACGCGAGACAGGAGATGCACGCGTGCACCCTGCTCGGCGTAGTACGCGCCGCGCTGGTGCGGGTTCTCTCCGTAGCGGAGGTCGAGCACCTTGTCGAAAGCGGTGACCAGAGTCTCCGGGAACGCTTCGACGTCGCCGAACCAGCGTGCGATCGCGGTCTCGTACGCGGCGGTCGTCGCGAACGCCTCTGCGGCGAGATCGCGTCGGGTCGCAAGTGAGAGGTCGCCGTCTCTCCCGCAGCTCGGCGAGCACGCGACTCGTATCGCTCCGGCCGGCAGACCGGGGCGACGTGCGCGAAGTTCTTCGCCGCGCCGCGCAGCATCGAGGGCCCGCCGACGTCGATCATCTCGACGGCTTCCTCCTCGCGCACGCCGTAGCGGCCGGCGACCTCGCTGAACGGGTAGAGGTTCACGCAGACGACGTCGAACGGCCGGATCTCCTGATCGCTCGAGGTCTGCGACGTCGTCGGCGTTGTCGCGGCGCGCGAGGATCGCTGCGTGGATGCCGGGGTGAAGCGTCTTGACGCGGCCGCCGAGCATCTCGGCGACACCGGTGAGCTCCTCGACCCGCTCGACGTCGAGGCCGACCTCGTTCTCGAGGAAGTCTGCGGTGCCGCCGCTCGCGACGAGCTCGCAGCCGAGGTCGGCGAGCCCGCGCGCGAACTCCTGCAGGCCCGTCTTGTCGTAAACGGAGATCAGTGCGCGCACAGCTCTCTCACCACCTCCGGAAGGATTCGATGCTCGACTGCGTGGATCCGTTCTACCAGCGTCGTCGCGCGGCTCGACGGCTGACCGGCTCCTGCCGGATCACCGCGCCGGTGTCGAGGCCCTTCGTCGACGTAGTGGACGGTGACGCCGGTCGTCTCGACGCCCGCGGCCAGCGCGTCGTCGATCGCCCGCGCGCCCGGGAACTCCGGCAGCAGCGACGGATGGACGTTGACGATGCGGTCGGGAAAGCGATCGAGAAACGCCGGCGTGAGGAGGTGCATGTAACCGGCGAGGACGACGCAGCTCGACGCCGCGCAGCTGGAGCCACTCGGCCAGCTCGCGATCGCGGGCCTCGCGGTCGGCAGTACGCGGTCGAGCTCGAAGACGCGGTTCGGGATTCCCGCTGCGTCGGCGCGCTCGAGCGCGGCCGGCGTCGCTGCGGTTCGACGCGACCGCGGCGATCGGCAGGCCGGCGTCGATCAGCGCCTGCAGGTTCGTCCCGGTTACCGGAGACGAGCACGCCGATCATGCGAGCTCGCCGATCACGAGCGCATCCGTCAGGCGCTTCGGGGACGACGGCGCACATGCCGATGCCCAGGTTGAAGACGCGCCTGAGCTCGTCCTCCTCCACGCCGCGCTCCGCGAGCCACGCGAAGACAGGCGGTCGCTCCCAGCTCTCCCAGTCGATGCGTGCCTCGAGACCGCCGGGCAGCACGCGCGAGAGGTTGCCCGAGAATGCCGCCCCCGGTCACGTGCGCGAGCGCCCGCACGTCGGTGCGTCCACGCAGGTCACGAACCTCGTCGAGGTAGAGACGTGTGCGGTGCGAGCAGGAGCTCGGCGTCGAAGTCGCCGTCACCGACGAGCGTGCGCACGAGCGAGAAGCCGTTCGTGTGCAGCCCGTTCGACGGAAGTCCGACCACCGACGTCGCCCGCCTCGCAGCGCGACCCGTCGATCACGCGATCCGCGTTCGACGAGGCCGACGCAGGTTCCCGCGAAGTCGAGCTCTGACTCCTGATAGATCCCGGGCAGCTCGGCGGTCTCGCCGCCGATGAGCACGCAACCCGCAGCGCGGCAGACCTCCGCGGCTCCCTCGACGAGCTCTGCGACCTGTTCCGCGTCGATGCGATTCGCGGCGACGTAGTCGAGCAGGAACAGCGGGTCGGCGCCGGTGCAGAGCACGTCGTTGATGCAGTGCGCCGCGAGATCCATGCCGGCCCACCGCAGCCGGCCGGCGCGCCGCGCGAGCATGAGCTTCGAGCCGACGCTGTCCATGGACGCTGCGAGGAACCGATCGGCGTCCAGTGGATAGAGACCGGCGAAACCGCCGAAGCCGCTCCGCGCCGGTCGATTCGACCGCGGCGCGGAGGCGTTCGACGATCGACTCGGCCGTCGCGAGCGAGACGCCGGCCCCTTCGTACGTCTTCCTGCTCCCGCTCAAGAGAGCAGGAGTCTAGTCCCATAACGGGCGGTCGAGTCTTACGGTGAGCGCCAGAGCTCCTTTCCGGAGGCGTCGTAGGCGACGAGGCCCGCGATCGGGGCCGCTCGGGGTCGCGCCGGCCTCGTAGACGTTCGCGCTCACCGGCACCTTCAGGGCGACCGTGCCGTTCGGCCGCAGGAAGGCGATCGACACGACTCCGTCCGCGGCGACTCCTTCGGCGCGGTAGAGCGAGACGTCGTGACTGTCGTGGCTCGCGCCCTCGTAGACCGAGAGGTCGAGCACGGGTCGCTGCGAGGTGGGGAAGGGCCCGCGGGGACAATCGACCGTCCCGAGCTTGCCCGGCTCCTGCGCAGGACCGGCGCCGACGCAGGGACCTCCCTTGGATTCGAGCCGGTAGACCGCGCGGGCTCCGCGCACCGCGAGCACGTGACGCACGTCCTCAGGCCGAAGCTGCTCCACACCGAGCTGCGCTGCACGGCGACACGATGTCCCTCGTTCGAGATCCGCGAAAGTGGAGCGCTCGGACGCGATGCGTGCGCGTGGCGAGCACGGTGCCGGCCGCGGCCGCGACGAGGAGTGCGGCGACCGCGAGAGTGAGCTTCATTCGCCTGGTCATCCCGCCACCGCCACGTTGATCTGGGATGTCGTGCCCGCCCACCAGGTCACCTGTGCGCGGAGGTAGCCGCCCATCCCGAGCTCGCCCGGTTGCACGTAACGCTTGCCGTAATAGCTCGTGAAGTTGCCGCGGATCCGGTCTCTGTTCTCGTAGCCGAAGAGAATCCTTCCGTTCGTGCCGTTGTAGGGATCACACCCCGGATAGCACGTCTTCGAAACGCCGTTCAGGTACCAGTAACCCCAGCCGCTGCACACTTCGCTGTAGTACCAGCAGCCGTTGGCGGTCGACGTTCCCGGGCCGAGCATCCCGTAGCCCGAGCAGCTCGGCCAGCACCAGCCCGCAGCTGCGCTCGACGGCTGCGCGAGCCCGATCGCCGCGGCCGCCGCAATCACTGAGAAGAGCAACGCAAGTCGTGTCATGCGACCGAGAATGCCCCGGCACGAACGTCGCGTCAATTCGCACTTTTGGACAGTGTCGGCGTGCGGCGACGGCTTACACGAACAGCTCTGCGTGGAGCTGTGGACGGCCCTGCGGGCCGTCGGGCAGGAAGCGCACGAGCGTGTCCCCGATCGTCACGCGTGTCGTTCCGTGTACGGCGCCTCGAGCAGCTCGCCGAGCACGGCGGCCTTCAGCTCGGGATCGTCCGCGCGCAGCTGCAGCTCGCGCCAGCGTCAGCTCCGACTGGCCGGCGAGAAAGTCGTCGAGCCACTCGCGCGGCGGGTGCAGCTCGAGGCGGTAACCCGCGTTCGTCGCGATGAACGTCCGCCGGCCGCCGTGCTCCTGGACGCGCAGCTCGCGCAGCTCGGCGCGCGCAAGCGTCGCGACGAAGTCGTCCTCGTCGAGCGCGAAGCCGAGGTGATCGAGCCGCGGCAGCTCCCACTGGCCCGGCTGGACGACCACGTTCACCGCGCCGCGCTCCAGCTCCGACAGAGCCGCAGCTTGAAGCCCGAGCTCGTCGAGCTCCTCCCAGCCGTGGCCCGACTCGAAGGAGGTCGCGTCCTCGTCGATCCGTCCGTGCCGGGCGACGAGGCGCGAACGCCGAGCTTGCCGATGTAGCGCGCCTCGACCTCGCGCACCTTGCTCGTCACCAGGTGGTAATGGAAGAGCTGCATCGAAGGCAGACTAGTAGCGTGCTGGCGCATCTGCCCGTCGACACGAGCTGGACGTTCGACCCGCTCCAGATCGTTCCGACCATCCTGCTCGGCGGCGCTGTACGCGCGTCGGGTGCGCACGCTGCGCGCCGCGGGACGCCGATGTGCCGGCCTGGCGCATCGCTTCCTTCGCGACCGGGATCGCGCTGCTCCTGGTCGCGCTCGTCGTCGCCCGATCGCATGCGATCGGCGAAGCAGCTCTTCAGCTTCCACATGCTGCAGCACGTCCTGCTCGGAGACCTCGCGCCGCTCGCGCTCCTCGCAGGGCTGACGGGGCCGATCCTGCGGCCGGCGCTCGCGCCTACCTCGCACCGCCTGCGCTTCCTCGCCAATCCGATCGTCGCCTTGCCGCTGTGGGCGGTGAACCTCTACGTCTGGCATCTCCCGTTCCTGTACGAGGCGGCCGTCCGCCACGACATCGTGCACGCGCTCGAGCATCTCTGCTTCTTCACCGGCCGGCGCGATCATGTGGCTGCCCGTCCTCGAGACGCTGCCCGCGCCGGAGTGGTTCGGCACCGGCGCGAAGATCGGCTACATCGCAGTCGTGCGCGGTGGTCGAGACGGTGCTCGGGAACGTCTTCTTCTGGGCCGGGCGCCGTCTTCTACCCGGCTGTCTACGTGCACCGGCAGCAGCCTCTGGGGGCTCTCACCGCTCCAGGATCAGGGCTTCGCGGGCGCGGTGATGATGATCGAGGGCTCGATCGTCACGCTCGTCGCGCTCGCGTGGCTCTTCCTGCGCATGGCGCAGCGAGGGCGAGCTGCGGCAGCGCCTGCTCGAGCGCGGCCTCGATCCGCGGGCCGTGCAGCGCGGCGGTTCGGTACGGCGAGCGCGAGGAGCTGGCCCGCCGGCGCTGAACTCGTAAGCCCTCGTGCGCTCAACCGGCGTTCACCACGTCGACCTCGTCGTCTCGTCGATCGAGCGCAGCCTGCCCTTCTACACCGAGCTGCTCGGCCCGCTCGGCTACCACCGGGTCGGCGAGGTCGAGGGCGAGCGTGGCGAGACGATCTGGTACCTGTCCGGCCCCGGGACGTCGAGTCGGGTTGCGGCGAGGCGACAGACAGAGTCGACGGCCGCTACGACCGCTACCGCGTCGGGCTGCACCATCATCGCCTTCGAGGCCGAGTCGCGCGCGCAGGTCGACGATCGCGCCGCCTGGGCTGCGCACTCAGGACGTCGAGGTGGAGAACGACGGCGCAGCGAGTACACGTATCATCCCGGGGTACTACGCGACGTTCTTCTACGATCCCGACGGTCTGAAGCTCGAAGATCGTCCACGTCCCAGGCCTCTGTTGCGGCCTGAGGAAAGAGAGCCAGATGTCGACGACTCCTCCGGAGCAGCCCACGACTCCTCAGCAGCCGGGAGGCGGCTATGGGAGCGCTGGGCCCAACGTCAACTTCAACCTGTCCGCGTTGATGCCGACGCCGGGCAACGCCGAGCTCGTCGTGTACATCCTCGCGACGATCGTGGTCGGAATCATCACCGCTCGTCGACGGCAGCGTTGACGCGCCTGAGATTCGTCACGGCGTTCACGTTCATCACGATCGCCTACATGCTGTCGCGCGGCATCGCCAAGGCGAGTCGCGTGCTCGAGCGCTAGACCGGCTCGAACTGCAGCTTCGCCGCTTCGCGCGGGATTGCCGTCGGGTAGTCCCGCGTGAGGCAGGCGCGGCAGAACTCCGACTCCGGGCCTGCCGCGTCGACGCCTGCAGCCCTTCGAGCGAGATGTAGGCGAGCGAGGTCGCGCCGATGTGCTCGCGCACCTCTTCGACGGTCTTGTTCGCTGCGATCAGCTCGTCGCGGGTCGGCGAAGTCGATGCCGTAGTAGCACTGCGAGATCACCGGCGGCGACGAGATCGCGTACGTGCACCTCGGTCGCGCCGGCGTCGAAGAGCATCTGGACGATCTGCCGCGTGGTGTTGCCGCGCACGATCGAGTCGTCGACGACGACGACGCCGCTTGCCCGCCACCTCGGCGAGCGGGTTGAACTTCAGCCTGACGCCCTGCTCGCGCAGGCCCTGGTCGGGCTGGATGAACGTGCGGCCGACGTAGCGGTTCTTGATCAGCCCTTCGCTGAACGGGATGTTCAGCGCGCGCGAGAAGCCGATCGCCGCGGGCGTGCCCGAGTCGGGGATCGGCAGGACGAGGTCGGCGTCGACCGGTGACTCCTGGGCGAGGCGCTCGCCCATCCGCACGCGCGCGCCGTGAACCTCGACCCCGGACAGTCGCGAGTCGGGCCGCGCGAGATAGAAGAACTCGAAGATGCAGAGCGCGCCGCCGCTCGTCCTGCGGCACGACCTGGCGAGCCTCGACCCGCTCGTCGATCAGCATCAGCTCGCCTGGGCGGACTTCGCGCTCGAGCTCCGCGCCGACGAGGTCGAGCGCGCACGTCTCCGACGCGACGACCCAGTCGCGGTCGAGCCGGCCGAGGCAGAGCGGGCGCATGCCGCGCGGGTCGCGGAAGGCGATCAGCTTTCCCTCGGAGAGCGCGACCACCGAGAACGCGCCGTCGAGCCTGCGCATCGTGTTCGCGACGGCGTCGCCGAGCGGCGCCGGATCGTTGGCGATCAGCGCGGCGATCACCTCGGTGTCGGCGGTGGTGGCGAGCGTGTGACCGCTGCTCGGCGAGCTCCTCGCGCAGCTCGGCCGGCGTTCGTGAGGTTGCCGTTGTGGCCGAGCGCGATCGTGCGCGCGCTGCCGTGCTGGACGAGCGGCTGCGCGTTCCACCACTGCGACGAGCCCGTCGTCGAGTAGCGCGTGTGGCCGATCGCGAGGTCGCCGCGCAGACCGCGCAGCTTCTGCTCGTCGAAGACCTGGGTGACGAGCCCCATGTCGCGGAGCGCCGTGAGCCGGCCCTCGTCGGAGACCGCGATCCCGGCCGACTCCTGGCCGCGGTGCTGGAGCGCGAACAGGCCGAAGTAGGTCACGCGCGCGACGTCGCGCTCGGGCGCCCGGACTCCGAAGAGGCCGCACATCAGCGCACCGTGCCGATGCGCTGCGAGGCCCTCGGCGCCGAGCCGCTCGACGTCCTCCGGCGCGCAGGCGAGCAGGATCTGGCCGCCGGACGCCGGCTGCGGCGGGAAGCTCGACGTCCGCGCTCGACGCCCCTGTACTCCTCGGCCTCGCGAGCGCCTGCCCGAGCGCCGCCGTCGGAGACGTCGTGCGCGAGCGTCAGCACCGGGGCAGCCTTCCAGACGAAGCGGACGAGTGCGGCCTCGGCCGCGAGGTCGAGCTCTCCGGGAGCCGTGGCGACGAGGACGACGTCGCCGCTCCGCCACGCGCCCGGAACGAAGCGCACGTCGGGGACGAGCCCGACGCAGCCGACGACCGGCGTCGGCGGGATCGAGCGTCCGTCGGTGTCGTTGTAGAGCGAGACGTTGCCGGAAACGACAGGGATGCCGAGCGCCTCCGCCGCCTGCGGCGATGCCCTCGATCGCCTGCTCGAGCTCCCAGCCGATCGTCCGGCTTCTCAGGATTGCCGAAGTTGAGGCAATCGGTGAGCGCGAGCGGCTCGCCGCCCGCGCAGGCGACGTTGCGTGCGGCGCCGAGCACCGCGAGCACGCCGGCCCGGAACGGATCGCGCTCGCCGGGCGGCGGCCCTGCAGCGAGACCGACGAGCCCGCGCAGCGACGGCCGGAGCCGCAGGACTGCTGCGTCGAGCCCGGGACGGCGGACGGTGCGCGAGCCGACGAGCTGGTCGTACTGCTCGTAGATCCATGCCTTCGAGCGGCTGTTCTCCGGCGACGGCTCGACGTACTCGAGCGAGTGGCGGCTCGCGCTCGACCTCGTAGCGCGGGCACTCGTCGGTGAGGCAGCGCCGCCGGGATCGCGCCGACGAGCTCGTCGTGCGAAGAACGCGCGCAGCTCGCCCGTGTCGCTGACGTCGCCGATCGGCGTGCAGGGCAGCTCCCACGTCGCGCACACGCGCTCGCACCGCGTCGAGCATCTGCGGCCGCACGACCGCGACCATGCGCTCCTGCGACTCGGAGATCATGATCTCCCACGGCTCCATCTCCGTCTCGCGCAGCGGCACGCGGTCGAGGTGGACGTCGATGCCGGCGCCGTCGCGCGCCATCTCGGCGAGCGACGGATGCGAGCCCGGCGGCGCCGCAGTCCTGCAGCGACTCGACGAGGCCGCCTTCGACGAGCTCGAGCGATGCCTCGATCAGCTTCTTGCCGCGTGAACGGGTCGCCGATCTGCACGGACGGGCGCTTGTCCGCGTCGTCCTCGCCGAGCTCTGCGCTCGCGAGCACGGAGCGCGCCGCCGATCCCGTCGCGGCCGGTCGTCGCGCCGTAGAGGACGACGTGCGCTGCCGATCGCCGTGCGCGCGCGCGCGTGACCCGATCCGCCGGGAGCAGACCCGACGCACATCGCGTTGACGAGGCAGTTGTCGCGCGTACGCCTCGTCGAAGACCGCCTCGCCGCCGACGGTCGCGACGCCGACGCGAGTTGCCGTAGTGGCCGATGCCGGCGACCGCGCGGCTGAAGTGGTGGTCGGGCGCGCCGAAGCGCAGGCCGTCGAGCAGCGCGATCGGCCGCGCGCCCATCGCGACGATGTCGCGGAGGATCCCGCCGACGCCGGTCGCCGCGCCCTGGAACGGCTCGACGGCCGACGGATGGTTGTGCGACTCGACCTTGAACGCGACGGCCTCGCCCTCGCCGAGGTCGATCACGCCCGCGTTCTCGCCGGGCCCTGCAGGACGCGCTCGCCCGTCGGACGGCAGCCGCTTCAGCAGGAGGGCCGAGTGCTTGTAGCCGCAGTGCTCCGACCAGAGGAGCGAGAACACCGCGAGCTCGAAGTCGTTCGGCTCGCGCTCGAGCAGCTCGCGGATGCGGTCGAGCTCCTCGTCGGTCAGCCCCAGCGCACGGTGGAGCGGCTGTTCCGGCGCGACCTGCGTCAAGAGCAGGAGTGTACCCCGGGCAGAAGACGGGTCCCGGCTACGTTTTCCCTTCTGTGGGGCGCCGCCATCTCACCATGCTGCTCGCACTGGCGGCGATCTGGGGCTCGTCGTTCATGTTCATCAAAGTGGCGGTCGGAGAGCTGGAGCCGGGGGTCGTCGTCGTTCGGCCGCGTGTTCGTCGCCACGCTGACGCTCCTGCCCGCTGTGCCTTTCATGATCCGGGTGGCGGCGGCTCTTCACCGAGTTGCGCCGCTTCGCGCGGCCGCTTGTCGTTCTCGCGCTGTTCAACGCGTCGATTCCCTTCTGGCTGCTCGCGTGGGGTGAGGAACGGCTCGACTCCGGCCTGGCTGCCGTCCTCCAGGCCTCGACACCGCTCTTCACCGCGCTGCTCGCCTTTGGCTTCAGCCGGAGCGACCGCGTCGGCGGTGCCCGACGCGATCGGCGTCGTGGTCGGCTTTCTCGGCGTCGTCTTCCTGATCGGCGCACAGCCGCAGGGGGACTGGCTCGCCTGAGCCTCGCCGTCCTGCTCACTGCCGCGTGCTACGCCGCCTCGGCGCTCTATGCAGGCTCGCGCCTGGCTGCGGCGCCTCCGATCGCTACCTCGCTCGGGACGCTGGCGGTCGCAAACGCGATCACGACCGCTTCCGTTCGGAATCAGCGCAGCTTCCCGAGCACGTGCCGAGCTGGAAGGTGATCGGCTCGGTCGTCCGCGCTGGGATCGCTCGGCCTGTCGGTTGCCTATCTCCTGTACTTCGGCCCTCATCGCGGGCGCCGGGGCCTGTATGCGGTGCTGGTCACGTATCTCGTCCCTGCGATTGCGCTCGGGTACGGCGCGGTGTTCCTGGACGAGCAGATCACTGCGTCGGCAATCGGCGGGCTCTGCTGATTCTCGCGGGGGTCGCGCTGGGCACGGGCTCGCTTCGGCCTGCGCCGCCGTGTGCCCGTCGCGGAGGCGCACGTGATCTCGATCCGCCGGGCACGTGCGGACGACGTCGACTTCCTGCATGCGGCCCTCGTCAACGACGGATGATGTCGAGCCGTTCCTCGGCGGTCGTGCGGCTCTCGATCGCGAGAGCCTGTCTGCCGCGAGGTCGAGCGCTCCGATTCCGAGCCGCAGGACTTCGGCCGGTTCGTGATCGAGGCGGACGGCGAGAGTAGGGCGATGGGCTTCGAGGTCGCGAACCGCCGCTCGCAGATCGCGCGGCTCGAGCGTCTCGCCGTCCAACCCGCGCTTTCGAGGGCGCGGCATCGCCGACGAAGCGGCACGTCAGTTGCAGCGGCACGTGCTCCTGGACCTCGGCTACCACCGGCTCGAGCTCCGGGATCTACGCCTTCAACGAGCGGGCGCTGGCCCACGCCGAGCGTGCCGGCTTCGTGCGGAGGGCGTGAAGCGCAAGGCCTACGTCAGGCACGGTGATCGGGTCGACGCGGTCATGTTCGCGCTCTTGCGGGAGGACACTCGCCGAGTAGAGTCGCGCCTCTGAGCGAGCTTCTTCGACAACACGTCGAACAGCTTCAACGCCGGGCGTGCGCACCGGCGACTGGGAGCCCATGCTGGCGGGCTTCGACGACGACCGGAGATGGAGTTCCGGGGCGTCCCTGTCGGGCCGTTCCACGGACGGGATGCAATCGCCGAGGCGTATCGCGGTCAGCCGCCCGACGACGAGCTGCGCCTGCTCGAGCACCGCGAGCGCGACGGGCGTACCGAGGCTCGCTACGCGTGGCTGCGCCGAGCCGGATGTCGCCGCGGGCGAGCTGTTGCTGGCCGCCGAGGACCGGCGCTGATCCGCGAGCTCGTCATCACCTTCGACCGGGGCGTCGTCTGGGACTGACGGCTTAGGATGCAGGCATGGCTACCTATCTCCACACGCATGCTGCGCATCACCGACCCCGAGCAGAGCCGCTCGTTCCTACGAGGCGCTCGGCTTCACGTTCAGCGCGGGACATGGACATCGTCCGTAACGGCGAGTTGGAGGCGACGAACTACTTCTACTCGCTCGGCGACGACGAGAACGTGCTCGAGCTCACCTTCAACCACTGACGGACGCACCTATGAGCTCGGTACGGGCTACGGTCACATCGCGATCGGCGTCGACGACCTCGACTCCACGCTCGACCAGTTGAAGGGCAGGAATCGAGCCCGAGCGCGAGCCGTACCGCGTTCGCGAAGGCGGCTCCCGCATCTGCTTCGTGAGCGATCCGGATAGCTGCTTTGCAACGTTGAGCTGAGGTCGATTACGTCCGAGCTGCGACGCCTGCAGCCGCCTTTGCGAACGAGACAAGGAAGCCGCCGTACTGCCGCGCCGAGACGAACGGGCGAGTGGCTCGCGACCTGCGGCTGAAACGCCGGATCTGCTCGATCATTTGGTCCCATGCCCGTCCGGCGCAGCGTTGTCCCGCGCCGCATACGACTAACCCCAGGCGGCGGGCGTGAATCCGTCAAGCCGAGATCGTCCGCGACGCTCGCTTCGAGTCGACCTGACGAGCCGCTGTTAACCACGCCGCTCCCTACCGGTCGCTCACCGCAGCTGTGTGCGCGAATGCCGCGGCGAACAAGAAACAGTGCTGCTGATGCTCGTCGAGGTCCCGAGCTGGATCGTCGGGCAGATCTCTGTCCGCGTACCGTTCGAGGCAAGGTTCACCGTGTAGATGTATCGGTTCAGTCCTTTCGTGGTCTCGATGCACCGTAGGCGGGGTTCTACGAGCAAATTGAGAAAGAGACCGCGGCCGCTAAGAGTTTCGTAAGAGTTCGGAGGGCGTCGTTGCGGGCACGCGCACTGGAGCGCGGAACCGGGGGAGAAACAGGCGTCGTCTTCTCCCCTCGGCGATCGGACGCTGCAGCGACCGTCGTGTGTCTTCGCGATCGCGTCGACGATCGCCAGGCCAAGCCCGACGCCGTGCGCCCGGCTGCGTGCGGCGTCTTGCGCGCGCGAAGCGATCCCAGATCTGGCCGAGCGCTTGAGGCGGGATCCCGCAAGCTGCCGTCTCGATTTCGATGAGGACGCCACGCTTCTGCATCGACCTCAGTGAGATCTCGTCACCCGGATCCGTGTATTTGACGCCGTTCCCGAGCAGCGCGTCGAGCGCGCAGCGCAGCCTCTTCCAGGTCAACCTTCAGGAGACCGTCGGTGAAGGCAGACCTCCACGAACTCCTGTGCCCAACGTAACGGCCTCTGTGGCTACTTGAGTAACGTCGTTGCGCTACCACTGTAGTGCCGGGCATCACCCGTGTCAGGCGCCGTTCGCGCGGCTGGACGAGCACGGTGTGAGAGTGCGCCCACCTCAAACGGGATTCTCTGGCCCCCTTTTGGAGTCCCTTCGCCTGTCTTGAACGTCACGCCGCGCACCCGGCTTCGACTGTTTGACCGACTCGACGATCAGCTCCACTGGCTCGGTGAGGCAGGACTAGAGGCGGGAGGCGTCGTGGGTTCGCGGCGACCTTGCGGTGGCGATACGCCGGGCTCTCGCTGACGGCCCGATCATGAACCGTCGCGAAGGTCGCGAAGCCGAGCCGCCTCGAAGCTGGAATCTCCTCGAACCGCACCTCGCAGCCCTTCCCAGTCGGCGACTGCGCCTCAGCGCCAACGGCGGGCTCGACATCGCCGCCGAGAGTGAAGTGGCGAACGAGATGCCATCGTAGCCGTCCGAGGAGGCATGAAACGCAAACGCTGGCCCAAGGCGAGCAATGCGGAGCCACGCTTCTCACCGGCGAAGACGAAGCCGTTCGCGTCATCAGATGTTCCTTCCTGGGTCGACCGAGACAATCATCGGCTCCTTGTTCGGTGAATACTAAAACACAGCTTCGGCCTAAAGCCTCTCGGCCACGTAGAGCATCAAGACGCCCGCATCGAACACCGACCTGAAGCGAATGCTGACGCGCGCGCTGAAGACGTAGTCGCCCGCCGACTCCCAACGAGCGCCGGGTTGTTAGCACAGGTTCTCGCGAACCCGACGGATCGACGAACCAATCCGTATGAGGGTCAAGACGAGCGACAAGGTCGAGCCCTCTGTGTGGCAGCGCACCGGGGCTGGCCGTTGCGAAGCGCGACCGTGTCGCCATCCACCACGTGTCGATGCGGTAGACAGGTGCGGCGGCCCGCCCGGCAAAAAACGTCACTGACCTGACCGAGCGAGGCTCGCGAGCGGACTGCGGCTGTGACTGAGGTGCCAACGGGCGGCCCGAAGGCCGCCCGTTGCCACTGACCGGTGAGCGCGGTTCTACCGTGCCGCGGGAGAAGAACCTTGTTGATGATGTGAATCGCGCCGCCGACGCCGCGATGTCGGTTTTCACGATCCGCGTGGAGCCGTTGAGGAAGACGTTTCCGCCGCGGATCGTGATCCGCACGGATGGCCCTGCGAGGGTCTTGCCGAGCGGAGCCCGACCACCTGGGGCTGCCTACGCCGCCCGCGACGACGTGGTAGAGCAGTGCGCCCGGCGAAGCTGGGTGCTCGGCTGCGGTTGCAGCTTCTTCAGCGTTGCCCTGGGCACCATCTTGAAGGTTATGTCCGTCGGTGCGAAGACGGCCGGCTTTTTCTGGCCGGTGAGAGTGCCAGCGAGCCCGCGCGCTTGGCGAGCATGACGAGCGTGTTGAACTGGCCGCAGCGACTGCGGTCTGGGACGATGCTGGTTCCGTTTTACCGGACTCTGGGCTGGAATTGCCGCGCTCGTCCTCGCGGCCGCGAACGCGGCGGTCGCGAGAACGGAGGCGGTCAGGATTGCTGCGACGAGCTTCGGTCATCGCACTCTCCTTCCACTATGCCAGGAGTTGTGGGCGCGTTCAGCTGGCGCCTGATGGCGTCCCGGCTGAACCACCTGGTAGACGGGCGCGAGACCGACGAGGCCGTAGATCACACGGCTGGCCGCGTTCGTCTCGCCGAAGTCGAGGCCAACGAGCGCGCTTCACGAGGTCGAAATCGGCGACGGCAACCAGACCCCAGTTGGAGCCCCGCCGCGTGGACAACGAGAAGGACGGCTGCGAGGATGTCGAGCTTCTTCACTGTGTGCTCCTTTCTGTAGCAGATTTGCTCGAGAGACCGCACATGATCTGGGTGCATCCTGTCAAATGGTTGTTTAATGTCTGTAGAGTGCTGGTATGGAACCCGTATTACAGCCCGGACTCCGGCGAGCTGAGCCGACGAACAGGTGTCAGCGCCGAGCTCCTGCGCGCGCGGGAACGCGCATGGGCTGCTCACCTGACTCGCACAGGCGGCGGATTTCGTCTCACCGCCGCTGATGAGCGGCGGGTCTCGCTCATGCGCTCGCACTTGAAGCATGGGATGTCCGCTGCAGAGGCTGCCCGCCTCACCCTCACGGAGGCGGACGGCGGCACTCGCGACGATGATGAACCGCCCCAGCGCCGTGCTCAGGAGATCTTCGCGAGGCGCTGGACGACCTCGACGAGGGCGCCGCCCAAAGCGCGCCTGACGCGTTCTCGCGGAGTTTTCGACCGAGACTGTACAACGGATCTCGTGCTTCCCTACCCGCATGAGCTCGGTGAAGCTGGGCGAGCGGCGAGGCGTCAAGTGGTCAGGAGCACTTCGCCAGCCAACTCATCCGAGGCAGGCCTCGGGCCTGCGAGGGCTGGGATCGCGCGCCGCCCGCGTGCTCTCCTTGCCTGCGCTCCGGGCGAGCAGCACGATCTGGCTAATAGCGCTTGGCGTCGCTCTGCGCGCCCGAGGCTGGCGCATCACGTACCCCCGGCCAGTGACGACGCCACCTGGTGCGTCGCTCGGCTGAGATGCCCGTCGCTCGGGCCGCTCGCGATCGTCATCTCATCCGTCTCGCCCGACCGGCTCTCGACAATGGGGGCCGAGTTGCGACGCCTGGCGACATTGCATTGCCGTGTGGTCGCCGGGCCAGGCGCCAGTGAAGTTTCGCCCGCGAAGACGCAGGCAACATTCCTCGAGGTCGACCCCGGTGGCCGGTGCGACCATGTGGTCGCCACAAGACCATGAGGCCTGCCTGAAGCCTGTGACGTCCGTCGAAACGGCGACTGCCATCGACCGGTCGTCGAGCCGACGCCACGGGGGCGGAGATGCTCGCCGCGAGCTACTGGCGGAGGTCGAGGCGACGACGCGCCGCATTGTGCGGGCAGACGCCATTGACGGGCGTATCGATGTTCGCCTGTTCGGTCGAGGCCCCGACCTCATCAGGCTGGACGTCCTGACGTCCTCGCAGACCACATCCGTCTCGTGCACGTACCCCATCGTCGGCGGGTCTTTTTAGTGGCCGCTGCCCGGCGGGGCGCTCGCGCTGGAGCAGGTCAACGGTGACCCGGTCGTCCTGCGCTCGACGCTGACGGGAATACGTCCCTGGCTTGCGGCACGCTCTACTTTCAGGTGCAGGCTCGTCGGCATTCACTGATCAGCCGACGCCACTTCCGCGCGACTTGCCCGGGAGGCACGATGAAAGTCGCCGTCTTTGGCGCGACCGGCACCATCGGCACTGCTCTGCTGCCGCGCTGGCGCGGTCGCATGACGTCGTCGCGCTGTCGCGACGCGAACGGGAGGGCGGCGGAGTGAACTGGTTGAGGGCCGACGCCGGTAACGCAGTGAATCCGTCCGCAGGGCTCTCGAGGGGGTCGACGTCGCTCATTACCCTCGTGCACTGCTCGGCACGCGTGACTCCTCGAGGAGCGCGATCCGCCGCGGCCAGGACTGTCGCTGAGGAGGCCGGGGCGAGCCGGGCGCCAATCCCATCTACCTGGGCGGCCTCGGCGACGATCTGGAGCTGTCCACTCACCTCCGTAGCCGACTCAGACCGAGAAGGAGCCGCCTCTGGTGCCGTCCCCGCTGACCATCACGGCGCCATTATCGCGATCGTCATCGGCTACGGCAGCGCCGCTTCGAAAAACGATCGTCGCGCCGTGGACCGCCTGTCGTGCGTAAAAGTTCCGCGCTGGGTCGGCGTACGTACCCAGCCGATCGCCATAGTGACGTCATCGAGTACCTCGCCGGTGCCTGCGGTCTTCCCCAGGCGATCGGGGCGAGCTCTACATTGGCGGCCCGACGTGATGACCTACAGGGAGATGATCGAGCGCGTTGGGATCGAGCGCGGCAAACGGCCGCTGATCGGAAGTCCCCATGCTCACGCCCCGCCTCTCCTCGTACTGGCTCCACCGTGACACCTGTGAAGGTTCCCGGTCGCCTGTCCACTGATCGAAGGTCTGCGAAACGAGACCGTCGCGAAGGACGGCGCATCCGGGAACTGCTCCTCTCGAGCTCACGCCGTTCGACGCGGCGCGAGCGGCGCCTTGGCGGGCAATCGGAGCAATACGTACCGGAACGAAGCAT
>ERZ1370068.5997-contig-4997_pt1 | contig 29562 bp, 38 predicted proteins | sample MGYA00561227_ERZ1370068 | MGnify/ENA primary metagenome ERZ1370068 (study PRJEB38410, sample SAMEA6850437) | metagenome | study: Metagenomic assessment of the ecological functions of the soil: analysis of the soil microbiota associated with the...
GCCAGTAACCGGGCCTGGTGATTTCTTCGCGCTCGCCAAGCGCCCGCCGTTTTCCAGCCGGCTTTCGCAGATCACCGTCTTGAGGCCGGCCTTGCCAAGATAGGTGCCGAGGGCAAAATTATTTTGCCCGGCGCCGATCAAGATCACATCCCACTCGCGATCTGCCACGTGAATCTCCGGCGCCAACGCTTCAGGAGCGAAGTTGCCACGGTTTGCACGACTAGTTCTGCAGAAAAATCTTTTGTACTCGGCCATCTTCTGCGTGAAGGCGTCTTTGTCCATATCGATCATGTCGACCAGCTGTATCTTGTATTCGCATCAGGCAGCGGTGGATAGATTCCTTTGCGCGTGACGAACTCGCCGATATTGGCCATGATCTTGAGACTCTCTTCACCTAAAAATAATCGATAAAGGCCTTGCCCGCATTCACATGCGGACCTTTCGCTGCAAGTGTTATCGGATTGGCCGTCGCCCATGAATTTGCCGAGCCTGACGTAGTCCAGCGGCACACCGGTGCGTCCGTAGAATACGACATTCTTCAGAAACGCGATCGCCAATCGGCGTCTCTCCGGTCGTGATGCGCTCGCCGGCGGGCGTGAGCGAAGGTACCAGAAGAGGCTTCGAGGCGGCCAAGTCATGGATGAATTTGTCGGCCTTTCTCCTTGCCCATGATCTTGTGCAAACTGGCAAGCCACTGCGCGGTCGTGGTGTGTTGACTGGGATCAGGGACCACGACCTTGCCTTTGTATTGCGGCTTTACCAGATCTTCCAATGACTTTGGCGCTTCCGACGGCTTGACGATTCCGGTGTGATACACGACGCCGATCACCGTGCTGCGATAGGCAGGGCCTAGATCTGGATCGGTCACCGTCTTTGGAAACGCCTTTGCCGAAGGCGAGTCGTACTTCGCCAAGAAACCGTCCTTTTGGATCAGTCGCAGGGTCGACGTCGTGGTCAGCACGACATCGGCCTGCGGCTTACCGGCCCGCGCCTCCGCCGTCACGCGGTTCTGTCACCTTATTGGCGGCGTCGCGCCAATAATCCACATCCAATCCGGTTTTCTTTTTGAATGCCGCCGAGAGCAGATCCATCGTGTCGTTCTCGAGGGAACCATAGACGACGACTCTGCCGCCTTCTTTTTGGCAGCTTCAACGAGCTTGGCGTCTTGGCCGAAGACGCCGGCACCGAATAGAAAATGACGGTGCGACCAACAACGGAATCTGAACCAGATGCAATTTCGTCGCATGCGCTGAGGCCTCCTGCAGCGGAAATGATGTTTCTCCATATCGAAAAGCGCATTACGGATGTCCATTGTTTGTCTATAGCTTACGGTCCTTTGCTACACTTAACTTTGTACGCAATCATGACATCGCGAGAAAAAGCTCAAGAGTATTCGAGAAGAACTGAAACAACTGTTCTTAGAGCGCGCCGACTTGATCGACGGCGCGCTCGCCGCGCTGCTTTCATCGCATCATCTGTTAATCATCGGACCTGCCCGGCACGGCAAAGTCCATGCTCGCCGATGAACTCTGCCGGCGCATCGAAGGAGCCGATTATTTCCAGTGGCTGCTCACTCGCTTCACGACACCCGAAGAGATCTTTGGCGCGGTCAGCCTGAAGGCTCTGGAGCAAGACGATTACCGCCGCGTGACGACGCGCAAACTGCCCGAAGCGCACATTGCCTTTTTAGATGAGATTTTCAAGGCTAACTCGTCAATTTTAAATGCAATCTTGACGCTTAATTAACGAGCGCCTCTTCCACAACGGCAAAGAAGTCGGGTCGGTGCCGCTGCTCACCCTTTTCGGCGCCAGCAACGAGCTGCCCGAAGAAGAAGAGCTGACCGCTTTGTACGACCGTTTTCTGCTGCGCTTCGTGGTCAGCTACATCGCTGAGGATTTTCGCTTCCTGCGCATGTTGGAATCGCAAAAAACTCCACAGCGCACGACTCTCACTCTGGCGGAGCTCACGGAGCTGCAGCACGAGGTGCGCGAGATCACGCTGCCCGCTCACGTCTATCGCAGCATCGCGGACATCCGTCGCGAGCTGAACAAAAAAACATCCAGGCCTCGGATCGCCGCTATCGGCAATCCTTATCCCTGTTGCAAGCCTATGCTTACTCTGGAAGGCGAAACAGAAGTTTACGAGAAGCACCTTTTCTTCCTGGAGCACGTGCTATGGCGCGACCCGGCGGAACACGAGCCAGTGCGCGGCACGATTCGCGAGCTGCTGCTCGGTTACGAGGAAGAAATTACCGAGCTGCTTTACGAATCGCGCGAGATCCGCGACTCGGCGCTGCAATCCGCCAGAACCAGCGACGAACGCGCCCGCGCTTTGATCGAGCTTCACACCAAGTTGAGAAACATTTTGACCAAGGTCGACCAGATCATGGAAAAGGCCTCAACGGCTCGGCCGGCCCTTGGAACGCGTGCACACGGTGCGCCACGAAATCGAGCAACTGCAAAAAGACATGTTGGAGCAGTTCTGATGCCGCCAAGGCGTAAACCAAAAGCGCCGCTCAAACGGGTCTTTCAACCTCTTCCTAAGAATTCTTTCTGGATCAAAAACGACGCTTACGATCTGCGCGTCTGGGGCCATCTGCGCGCCGAATCGCCTTCCTGCGTGAGCTCGAAGACAAAGGCAGCGCTCTCCTGCCGCACTTTGGCTCACTTCTGCAGGACATTTTTTGCTCTATTATTCAAGTATAACATTATCTATCACGGCGACGCCGAAGTGCTGCCCAGCGCCTTGCTCAATCAAAAATTTCTCCAGGCGATCCAGCACGGCGCTCAATACGATTTCCTGCGCGAACAGACGCTGCTGAACGAAGCCCACGCCGGCTTTGTCGACGCTTATCCTGGCGAAAGACTGCTCACGCTCGTGCGCGAGGAAAAATTCCTGACGCGCCGGGATATGCGCGACCTCTGGGATATCCAGAAGCAGGAAGAGCTGCTCGGTCAAAAGATCGAAGAATACGACAACGCCGACACGATACCCCGAAGATCAGATGTCCGAAGAGGGCAAGAAGGCTTTACAAAAGCCAAGGAACGCATGGGCGGCGAAGTTCAAGGCGCCGAAGCCCTGCTGCGCCATAAGACCCAACACTGAAGGACGATCTGAAAACAGATCGAGGCGCAAGCGACCAATCGGTTGCAAGCGGAGGCGATCAAAGTCGCGCAAGAGTTGGAAGACGCGACGGAAGAAGCCGAAACCTGGGGCAATACGATCGGCACAGGCGAACGCACTCCGCCGGGCCAAAAGCTCGAGCTCGGCCGCCGCCTCGCCGGCAACGAGAAACTTAAGAAGCTTGCGCGCATGGTCGGGCGCATGAAGCTCAGCGCATTGGCGATACGTAAGAAGGTCTTCGAGCGCTCCAGTGAAGAATTACTTGAAGTCGAGCAGGGCGACGCGCTGCATCGACTGCTGCCGCATGAGTTGCTGAGCTTGCATCATCCGATCTTGCGCAAGGATTTTTACCGCCGCTTCCTCGACCAGGAGCTGATTCAGTATTCGCTGCGCGGCGTCGAAGAAAAAGGCAAAGGGCCGATGATCGTCTGCCTCGACGGCAGCTCGTCCATGTCCGGCGACAAGGAAATCTGGTCCAAGGCGGTCACCTTGACCTTGCTGGAAATCGCCCGCAAGCAGCGCCGCTTGTTTCGCTCGATCTGCTTCTCCTCGGCGGAGACGCCGCTGCAAGTCCTCGACATGAATCCGCGCGACCGCTACGAAGTCGAAACCAAGACCGTCATGGATCTGGCCGAATATTTTCCCGGCGGCGGCACCGACTTTCAGCAGCCGCTCGACGCGGCGCTGGATTGCCTGAGAGAATCGCGCTTCAAAAAAGGCGACATTATCTTTATCACCGACGGCGAGTGCCAAGTCGATCCCGAATGGGCCGAGAACTTTCGCGAGGAAAAGAAAAGCTCGGCTTCTCGCTTTTCTCGATCCTGATCGATATGGGACCGGCGTCGTTAGGACACCTTGAAAGAATTCAGCGACCGGATCTCGACAATCAAGCAACTCACCGGAGACGAAGCCAAAGAGATCTTCGTTAAATTCTAGTGTCTACGCCAAGAGGGTCGACTAATAAACTGATCTGTCATGTCCAACGGTCTTACCGGCGCATGGCCAGCGCTATCCAGTAGTGTTCAAATTCAAAGAATCTATCACTCTGCCTTCGAGATGACTAGAATGACTTATTTAGTTGTCTAATCCGAGCGGTAGCACGAGAATCGAGATGCTGAGATCATGGCAGATCTGCTTCATCGAAACATTCCTGATTCCTCCACCAGGTGAAATATTCTGCGTTCGGTATTTACCTTAACTCGCTCGCCTAATTTTACGCGGATACAACGCATCGACCATGGCGCGCTTATGATAGAGCGGCGTGCCGAGATATTGATAGAGCGAATGCGCCAATACGCTGTGCGCCATCAACGGGTGTTTGTAGTCGGTGCCGGCGCCGGCGAAGACCATGTGGGAAAAATTACAGGACTGATAGTAGGCTTCGCTCGCCACCGCTTTGGCTTGATGCACGCTCGCCCGCGCTTCGATGCCGGAATCGAGCTTCCACAGAGTTTCGTAAGTCGTCCAACGCGCGCCGTCGAGATGGATCGAGATGTCGACGCAGTGATCCTGCACCCGCTGAAAGCGGCCGATGGGCTGGCCGAAGACCACGCGGGTGCGAGTGTATTCGTTGGTCATCTCGAAAATTTCCTGGCAGGCGCCGACCTTGTAGGCGCACAGGATCGGCAAGACTTTGCCCAGCGCCGACTCCACCACCGACCAGCCGCCGCCGCTGCCGTTCAGCATGACCTCCTTGCCAACTGCGACGCCATCGAGCTTCACTTCCGCCGCGCCGATCATGAATCCGTTCACCTCCGTCACCGTGACGCCCGGAGCGTTGCGCTCCACCAGCGCCAGAATGACTTGGCCTGCTTCATCGCGCGCCGCGACAATGAAATGACTCGCCGCGGAGCCGTCCTCGAACGAAGCGTTTGGCGCCATGGAATCTGTAACCATCCGAGGATTTGGATGCCCGTGTCTGCACTGAGCGCGGGCCGAATTGCATGGGGTCGTCGGAGATCGCCGGGATGATCACGGCAGTGCCGTCGCAAATCTTCGGCAGCCAGGCTTTCTTCAGCGCCGCCGAGCCGCCGTCGAGAATTAGCTGCGCCGCCAACACGCCGCAAGAAAATAGGGACCCGGCAGCGGCGCGCGGCCAAGTTCCTCGAACACCGCGGCGCAGTCCAGGGCGGAAGTCCCGCCGCCGCCAAATTCATCCGGCACGGTCATGCCAAGCCAACCCACCTCAGCCGTCTTTTTGTAAAGCTTCGGGATAAAAGCCTGCTTCTTCTGATACCAATCCGTAATCACATAGGACGGCGCTTCCGCCTTGACGAAATCCGCCGCGACTTTTTTCAACATGTTTTGATCGTCGTTGAGTTTTAGATCCATTTCTCGTTCCTCTCTATTTGCTATGATCACGTAGGGCCGGTCGCCACCGGCCTCTACGGCAATTTGCGACTATTCCCCGACCGTCGTCGGCGCTGACTCTTGTGCCGGCCTTCCCAACCCCAGCCGCCGCGCGATGATCAAGCGGTCCGTATCCAGCGTGCCGCCGCCGTGGAGCCAGCCGGGGCCGCTGCGCACGGTGTATTCGAAGTCGGCCACCTCATGCACCGAGTTGTCCGGCACCAGCGCATCGTAGCCGAGAATTTTTGCACCCGCTCGGAATTGCGCAAGCCGGACCATCCGCTGAAAATAAAGAAACTGCGGCCCGCCGTAGGCATGGGGTTCGCGCACGTAGCGATGCCAGAAATTGCGCAAGCCCATGAGCCGCTGCACGTCGAGATCGATCAGCATGTCGGCGATCTCATCGCGGATGTCTTGATCTTCCATCAGGCTCTCGCCGTCGAAATCGGCTTTTTGGCAATGCTCGATCGAGCCGTTTGAACAGCGGCTGCTCGGCCACGCTGCCGCCACCGCCGTGTTCCAGTTCAAGATAGCTGTTGGCCACTTTCCAGCCGTTGTTCCTCGCCGCCGACCAAATATTTCGCCGGCACGCGCACGTTGTCGAAGAACACCGCGTTCTTGATGCCCATCATCAAGTGCATGTGCTGCAGCGTGATCCCGGGCAAATTGGCGGGAATATACAGCCAGCCCAGATTCTCGTGGCGCTTGCCGGCTGGGTTGGTGCAGACGAACGTCCAGAGATAATCCGGCGGCAGATGATGGCCGACCAAAACTTTTTGCCCGTTGACGACGTAGTGCTCGCCGTCGCGTATCGCTTTGGTCTGGCAGTTGGCCACGTCGCTGCCGCCCTGCGGCTCGGTCAGCACTCTGCCAGACGGCAAGCTCGCCGCGCGTCATCGGCGGCAGGAATTCCATCTTTTGCTCCTCCGTGCCGAACTTCATCAACGCCGGCGCCACCAGACGCGCCAGAGTGTAAAAGACCGAACCGAGCGACAGACCGTAGCGGTCGATTTCGGTTTCGAGCACGAACTGATGATCCAAAGTCAAACCGGCGCCGCCGTATTTCACTGGATACGTCGGAAACAGCCAGCGCTTCTGACCCAGTTTTCCGGCCAGCGCGCGGCGAAAACGGTATTCCTCATCGTTCTCCCGCGTCGACCAATCGCCTGACCAGCGCAGATGTTCGCCGCCCTTCATGTTTTCCGCCAGCCAGGCGCGCACCTCTTTGGCGAAACGCGCCGATCTCGGGCGTGTCTTGTTGCAAGCTAAAGTCCATGGTGATTCTCCTTTTTCTGTTCGAAGCGATAAATTTTTGCACTCGTGCTCGTCCCTAACGCTCAACTCCGACGATACGATCCATGCAGACGATCACGAGCTTAAACGTCCCACTCTCCCGCCACTAGCCGCGCCAGCACCGGCTGCAAGATCCGATAGGACAAGCCCCAAAGGCGATGTTCGCCGATTCGGTAAAACGAAACCTGCTGGGCTTTCTCCCAAGTCGGGAAACGCCCGATCATTTTGTCGTGGGCATCTCGCCGGGTAAGGTCCGTGAGTTTTACGTCGACGATCTCAGCGATTTCTCGCTCGGCAATCTGCCAACGATCCGGTACCGCGATGCGCGCGAGAAAAGGAAAGACACGGTAGCCGGTCGTTCGCGTCTGCTCCATCGGTAATTCGGCCAACACGTCATTTCGCTCCACGATCAAGCCGAGCTCCTCGCGCACTTCGCGCAGCGCCGTATCGAGCATCGTCTCGTCTTCGGGATCGTGTTTGCCGCCCGGGAAAGCGATTTGTCCGCCATGCACGCCGCCGGGATTGCGTAGGATCATGACGATGTGCAGCTCGCCGTCTTGCGATCGATAAACAGGAATGAGCACTGCGGCGTCGATCATCGAAACTTCCTTTCCCTCGGCTTCACTACAACCGGATCGCTTCAGCAAAGACGAACTTGTGTGCGCTGAAGCGCGTTGCATCGCAGGGCGAGTATGATAAACGACGAAGGACGACGGCTATGGCGAACAGACCCAACTTTCTCTTTATCATCACCGATCAACATCGCGCCGATCACCTCGGCTGCTACGGCAACCCAGTGGTGCGCACGCCGAATATCGATCGGCTGGCGCAAAACGGGACGCGTTTCAGAGCGCTTTTATGTGGCGACGCCGATCTGCATGCCTAATCGCGCGACGTTGATGACCGGACGTATGCCGTCGCTACATGGCGCTCGGCAAAACGGCATCCCTCTTTCACTCACAGCAACCACGTTCGTCGATATTATGCGCGCCGCGGGTTACAACACCGCGCTCATCGGCAAATGTCATCTGCAAAGCATCAACGGCAACCCGCCGGTCGTGGGCATGCCCGAAGCCGATGCGGATCGAAGGCCAGCCGCCGGTAGAGCTCAGCGAAGCCGACAATTCCTTGAGCCGGCACGGCCGCTACGACCAGGAGCTGCCGTCCACCTGGGCGCGCGAGCTCAACTTCGAGCCGTCGCTCCCCTATTACGGCTTTGATCACGTCAGAGCTTGCCATCGGCCACGGCGATAAAGCCGTCGGCCACTACGCGCGCTGGCTCAAGGCGCGCCATCCGAACCCCGACTCGCTGCGCGGCCCGGAGAACCAACTCCCTGGCAACCGCTACACTGCGCCGCAGGCCTGGCGCACAAGAATGCCGGAAGCGCTCTATCCGACGGCATACGTTGCCGAGCGTACGATGATGTATCTGGAGAATTATGCGCGCACCGACCGCAGCCGGCCCTTTTATCTTCAATGTTCGTTTCCCGATCCGCATCATCCATTCACACCGCCCGGCCGCTACTGGAATATGTACGATCCGGAAACGATCCGGTTGCCGTCGTCGTTTCACGCGGGTGAGCGCGCCATCCCGCCGCATCTAAGAAATCTCTACGACGAGCGCGCGCAGAACAAGAGCAACAGAGATGGCCAACGCACCTTTGCCATCAGCGAGCGCGAAGCGAAAGAGGCGATCGCGCTCACCTACGGCATGATTTCGATGATCGACGATGCTGTCGGCAGCATTTTGCGGTTGGCTGAAAACGCTCCGGCTCGATGAAGACACGGTGGTCGTGTTTACCAGCGATCACGGCGACTTCATGGGCGATCATCAGCTCCTGCTCAAAGGCGCGCTGCACTATCACGGACTGGTGCGCGTGCCGTTCATTTGGCATGATCCCAGCGCCGATTCGCGCGGCGGGCCCAACGCGAGCCTTTGCGGCACCCTGGATATCGCCAATACGATTCTCGATCGCGCCGCTCTGCAGGGTCCCTAACGGGATGCAGGGAAGCAGTTTACTGCCGGTGATACGGGGCGAGAAATCCGGCCACGATTCGCTCCTCATCGAAGAGCACCAGCGGCGCGGCTACATGGGGCTAAAAATAATTTCCGCGCGCGCAGTTTGATTACCGAAGATTCCCGCTTAACTTTGTACGAGGGTGTCGACTGGGCGAGCTTTACGATCTAGCCAAGGATCCGCACGAAATGAACAATCTTTGGGATGATCCGCAATCGCGCGACCGGCGTTATGAGCTGACGGAAAACTAGCGCGGAAAATGATGGAGCTCGCGGATGCGAGTCCATTGGCGACGCACCACGGACCTTGACGAGTACGACGGGCAGGGTGATCGGTCCTTTTACGGTTTTAGCCCCGAGGCGACCAGCGCCGGCATCGGCAGTTTGACGATATCGCCCTTGGTGTATTTTTTAACTCTTCGCGCATGACGCTGCGAATTTTTTGCAAAATCGTCGGCTTCTGCGCGCGCAGCAATCCCGCTGTGCGCACCGTGCTGTCTTTCATCGCATCGAACAGACCGTCGCCCGCCGGCAAGCGCCACACTTGCGAAATCTTTATGCTCGGCGACTCGAAGCCGGCGGCAATCAGTCCGCGGCTGCATTCCTCGGGATCGCTGTAACGAAAAACGGCGGGCCTTCGGGCAAGTCGACGCGCGGCTCGCCGTGAGCTTCGACGGCGCGCAGGACAATACCGAAACCGATGGTTTCTTTCGGGTTACACCAGACGGAGAATGCGAAGCGTCCTCCGGCGCGCAGCACTCGATGCGCTTCGACCAGGGCCTTTTCCGGATGGCCGAGATGGAGAATGCCGGAAATTCATTGCTGCCGCGTCGAACAAACCGTTTCCCAACGGCAGGTGCTCAGCGTCACCCTCGCGAAAATCAATTTCGGGGTGGAGACGCCGCGCCTGCTCGATCATCGAGCTGGAAAAATCGACGCCCAGCGCGGTTGCCCCGCGCTTGCGCCGCCGCGACCGCGACATAGCCCGGTCCGCTGGCGATATCGAGAAACTTGACGCCCTTCTTCACCGCGCGGCGGCCAAGAGCGCGCCGATGGTCTGAGTCGTCAGATTGCCGAAAGCTTCATGGTATTGGTCCGGTATGTTTTCCCAACCGGCATGTTCGAACTCGCGAAACTTTTCGGAATCGACAATCATGATCGCGTACAATTACATAGCTTTCGTACCTGTCTACTCGCGCTGAGAGCCGATTCATTTTAAATAGCGACGGGCACTGCGCGCTTGACCGAAACAGGCGATTTCTTTACTGTCGGGCGCGCGGAGGAACACCATGAAACAAAGTCTGAGATTTTTCCTTGTACTTTTGATCTGCGCGCTTTGCGCCGCTGCGAATCTATACGCGGCGCAAACTTTGACGAAAGTCGTGATGACCAGCGGATCGTTCAGCGAGCGCGATGCGGTCAACTACGTAGCTCAGGACCAGGGCTTTTTTCGCCGCTACGGTTTGGACTTGACCTTTGTCATCGTGCGCAATGGTCCGGTCGGCATGGCGGCCCTCGCCTCCGGCGAAACTCAACTGCATTCAGGTTCGGCCACGGGCGCGGTGCTGGGCTCAGCCGCCGAGGGCATGGATCTGGTCTTTGTCGCCGGCATCATCAACAAGCTGATCGGCAACATCATGGCCTCGCCCAAGATCAAGACGCCGGCAGACCTCAAAGGCAAAACCATCGCCGTCACCAGCGCTAGCGGCGGCAGTTGGATGTTTACGACGCTGGCGCTTGAATACTGGGGCCTGGACGCCAAGCGCGACGGCATCACTTTTCGAATTCTCGGCGACGAGTCGGTGCGCAGCCAGGCCCTGGCCAACGACACGGTCGCCGCAACCCATTTGGGCTATACCTTCTCCGCGCCGCTGATCAGCAAAGGTTTTACCAACCTCGGCGATCTCGCCAAGCTGCCGATTCCATTCCAGAGCACCGGCACTCTGACGACTCGGCGCTATATGAATGCTTCCCCGAAGTCGTTGAGAACATGTTGCGAGGCGTGGTCGATTCACTGCACTTCATCGCCCAACCGGAAAACAAACCGGCAGTGCTAAAAGTTTGATGAAAGGGCCTGCGGCTACAAAAGTCGAACAAGCCATAGAAGGCTACGACACGCTGGCGAATATCTACGAGCGGAAAATCTACCCGCGTGCCGACGGCGTGCGCAATGTCATCCGCCTGCTCGGCCATAACCAACGAAAAATCCGCAAGCTCAAAGCGGAAGACTTGGTAGACGATCGGTTTGTGAAGAAATTAGAAAAAGAAGGAAAATTCTAGAGCAATAAATCGCGCTATACAAATTGAAATCGTAGGGGCGACCGGCGGTCGCCCGGTCTTCTACGGCATCTCTTCCAGCAGCCTGCCGAATCCCTTCACTGCCTGCCGGACGTGCAAGCGTTTTTGCACCGACCAGACCCGCGCCGGCACCGCATGAACCACCGGCACCTGCAAATCTTCTTCGAGCAAATGAATGATGTCGAGACAACGCCAGCCGGTGCCGAGCATGTAGATGCCGTCGGCGCCGGGATTTTTGAGGAAAGCTCTGCGCGTGTGCGCGTAGATTTCCGTCGACGCCAAGCGGCCGACGTCGGCAAACGCTACTTCCATTCCTTCCATGGCGAGAACGTCGAATCCCGCTTCCTGAAAATAGCGGGTGAACATATCGTTGATACTGCCGGTGAAATAAGTGACGCCGACGAATCTTTTGACACCGAGCGCGCGCAGCGCTTCGACCTGGGTCTGCGCCGCCGTGACGATGGGGATTTTGAATTCCGCTTCCCACTCCTTGACGATTTTTCCTCGCCCTTGAAACCGTGCACCATGAACGGCGGCGCGCCTTCCGGGTGAATCAAATCGACGCCTTCCTTGGCGAGCTCCGTCGACCTTTTCGTGCACAGCGTTTAACGCGGCACGAAATTCATCCTCGGTGCCGCGCTGAAAGTTCAAATAAACCGGCACGACACCGATCCCTTCGGGCAACAGACGAATGAATTCTTCGAGAGAGCCTGGTCGATGTGTCGGCTTGACGCAGCCGACAACGCCGCGCCAACTGGCAAAAACCATCTTTGTTTTCCTCGCGGCCTACGATTGCGCTTTGAAAATTTGCGGAAACTTAGCTTTCAGCTTAGCGCGCACATCTTCCGGGACTTCCACGACTTTGGGGAATTCTCCTTTAGTTTTCGGTTGTACGGCTGGCACGCGTCGATCAAGATGCGATTATTGAAATTGCCCGGTAAAAACATCGGGTCGCGGCCCGAAGACCAGGCCTTCTGCACGATGTCGATGTCGGTGACCGGATCAAAGCGCGTGCCCATCGCCCACAGAACTTGATCCATGTCCGAGCAGTCCACGTCGTCGTCGACGACCACAGTCCACTTGCCATTGTAAGCGCCGGCCATGCAGTTGGAGGCGACATGGAGCACGTTGCGGGCGTGGCCGGGGTAGCGCTGGCGGATCTGGATGGCGGTGAACCGGGTGGCGGGGGCGCCTTCGTGATTCCACACGCCGAGAATGTCGGGTAAGCCGCAGGCTTCAAGCGCTTTCCAGACTTCGGCGGCGCCGGCGATGCCTTTGAGCAGCCCGGTCTCGTCGACCGGTTTGTGCTGGGGGCGCAGGTGAGAATAGGATCGTTTCGATACAGGACCGTCTTGACGTTTAAGTAGGGCCGGGGACGACGTCGTCGGAGTAATACCCCATCCATTCGCCGAAGGGCCCTTCGGGCTGGGTCTGTCCTGGGACGGCTTCGCCTTCGATGACGATCTCGGCGTCGGCGGGGATAGGAAAGCCGGTGAACGGCCCTTTGACGACTTCGACCGGTTCGCCGCGGATGCCGCCGGCAAAGTCATACTCTGACACTCCGGATGGCAGCGGGCTGGCGGAGAGTAAATAGAGTAGCGGGTCTTGGCCGCAGACGATGGCGAATTTGCAGCTCTGCCCTCTTTCGAAATACTTATCCCGGTGAATGCGGCCGTGCTTGCCTTCGGTGATCTGGCAGCCGATGGTTTTGCCGTCGTAGACTTCGCAGCGGTAGGCGCCGAAATTATACCAGTCGGCGTCGGGGTCTTTGGTGATGCACATGTCGGCGGTGCCGATATAGCGGTGGGTGTCGGCTTGGTGATGGATCGGTACGGGGAGCTTGAGCACGTCGACTTGGTCGCCTTCTAGAACGTTATCGAAGATGGGGCCGGTCTTGACCATTTTGGGCTTGAGCATCTTCATGTTGGTCATGACGTGGTGATACGCTTTGACGATGTCGGCTTTGTGCTCGTATTCGAGCGGTAAGCCCAAAGTGAGCGCAACCCGTTTGATCGTGGAGAATTGGCCGTAGAGCGTGCGGTAGCCTTTGGCATAGCCGGGCACTTCGTCGAATAAAATAGCGGGGGCTTTGCCCTTGCCGCTTTCCGTGAGCATCTGCGTGACGCTGCCCATCTCGCGGTCCCAGTGGGCGCCGTTGACCTTTAGCAACTCGCCCAGTTTTTCCACCTGGTCGAGCCAGTCGCGCAACCCGCGGTAGCTGACCGCGCTCTGGGATCTGCCGACTCTCTCCGGTCGTGCCATGAATGCCTCCGTGCAAACCAGACATTGAGTAAAGATTCACCTTACGTTTCGTGCCAATTCTTGTCAAGAAAGTTGGCTGTTTTGGGCCTTGTGGACCAAGGCGATGGAATGCTATGAACGCGCATCGGTGCGGACACGTATAAATCGGCTGACGACGAATTTTTATGGAAAATCTCAAATCGTACCGCCAACAACTTCGCTCGATCGGGCAGTCGCTCGAAGCCCAACGGATCACCGTTTTTGAAATGAGCTGTCGCGGCGACCAATTTGTCGTCAAGGGCGAGCCTGAAAAGGAAACCTCGATGCTCGGGGCGCTGCGTCAATGGCAGCAGCGACGGCGCAGCGAAGGACTCAACGGATCACTGACTTTTACCAGCCAGGATATCGACCAGCTCGAGCGCCAGGGACGAGCGCATCGAACACAGCCCAACCGTCTGCCCGATTTCTACGGCTTAGCCAATACACTGCGCACGGTCGGATACTACTTAGAGCTCAACGGCGCCGTGTTGTTGGAGTTGCAAAAGAGACAACTCAGCCTAACGTTACTTTCGCACAACAGAGACGGTCACCCGGAGATGGAAGAACGCAGCATCGCATCGTTCTATGATCTTTCCTGCGCTCGCACGACAAGCGCGGCAAGCCGCAATCCGGTTAGACAACCGCCATGCGCGCGCCGCTCTGGCGCAAGTGAAAACCTGTTTCTGAATGGGCACAGAAATAAAAACGCCGCTAGCGAATCATTCGCTAGCGGCGTTAGAATTTTAAACTCCGGCGGTTATTTTACGAAGTGATTTCCCACCAGTTCTTGCTGATGTCGCTCAGTAAAAAGTGCGCCTTGCCATTGGTCTGGAGCTCGCGAAGCTCCGTCACACCGAGCTCTTTGCCTTTGGTCGAGAACTCTTTGTGGGCATCTTCGACTTCTTCCGGCGTCGCGACCTGCAGAGTAAACCGATTCGCCTCCGAGAGATAATCGCGATGGGGCGTCGGCAGCACCACGACGTACCACGGCCCCATATTCGGCACACTGATATAGGTCGACATGCGCCCGCCGCCGATGATCGATAACCCCAGCACGTTCGCCAGAAACTTGTCGCTCGCCTCTTTATCGTCGCAATTCAGCGTGCCGTGGCTCATCGCCTGCGGAATGTAGCCTCTGCCGGGAAAATCTGCTTCCGTCAACGGCGTGGTCCAGTGCGTCGCGGCGTTCTGCCGGCCATGTTTGATTGCTCGCCGGATTGTAGTATTCGATTTCGAGGTCATTGCCGCCCGGCTCTTTGAAATAGATCGAATAAGCGAAATGGGCCTCGTGCGGCGCCGTCACGCTTTTGATCTTGTACTGCGCCTTGTGATCGGAAATGTATTGGTGCGCCTTGGGAATTTCTTTCGAGGTCGCGACGCGAAAACCATAATGGTTGGTGTGCGGTTTATTTTTGGAATCCGGTCCGCCTTGGTGAATCACCAGACGCCACGCCGTATTCGGATGTTTGACGACCGCCTGCTTTTCGGTGCGCTCAATGACTTGCGCGGCTAGAAGATCGGTAAAGATCGGCAGCGTTTCGTCCAATGACCGGCATTCGTAGTGCCCTTCGGTAAGTCCTATCGGCTTCAGCATGGGTGTCTCCTTAGAAAGCAAACGTTTTAGCGCTCTTATACATTATTATTAAGAAAAGGCCGTCATGTTGTCAATTGGCCGCTTTAGCCAGTGACGGCATCTTTACTTCGGCGCCGGACTTGGCGCATTCTTCGTTCGAAAGTCTTGACGGATGATCGGGTCTTCATCTTCGTATTCGATCTGCCAGCCGCCGATAAGCCAACGGCACGTCGGACTGGATTTTTCCCGGCTGCAGTTTGTATTTCCGGCTGAGGATTTTCAGCGCCAAATAACGCGCCGGTTCGGCGCTCGAATTAAAGTGCTGGTGAAACCAACCTTCGGGCGGCACGACGATCGAGCCGCGCTTCCAATCGACGCGGGTCATCTTTTTTCCCTCGGGCCAAAGCAGCGAATAGCCCTTCCCGGTAAGGATGAAAACATGCGCGCCGGGACCGTGCCGGTGTGCCTTCTTGTAGACGCCAACGGGGAAGCGGGAAACGTGGGAGCCCATCATGCTCTCCGACATTTCGAAGAAGATCGTCGCGTTGCCCTTTGCCTCTTTCGGTCCACGCCACCGGCTCGATGTTGATCGCATCCGCAACAAAATTGGTTTCAACCACGCGGTCGCTGTAGAGCTTGCCGCTGCCGGCGAAGTAACCGTCCTCGCCTTTGAAGCGGTCGGTGAAGGCATAGGGATTGTTGATCGACGAAGTCTTCGCAGTGAAACAAATTGAAAACCAGCGGCGCCGTCGTGACCGCGAGCAGGCGCGCCTCCTGTCGCCCTGGCCGTTAAAGTGCTGGTACGGAAGCGTTGAGCGGAATCGCAAACAAACTTCCGGTCTGCCATTCGAAGCTCTGCTTGGCGCCGTTGCTCTGCCAATACCGTGGTCGCGCCGCGGCCGTCGAGCACGTAATAAAGCGCTTCGTAAATGTGGCGCTGCGGCTTGAGGTTCTTGCCCGGAGGAATCCCGACCACGTAGGCATCGTCGAGATAACCGGTTCCATCTAGCATGATGTAGACGCCGGTAGCCGCCCACGCGGTCCCATGGCTTGAGCGGTATGGTGTAAAGATCTTCAACGAAAAACCCGCGCACCACATCGACCCCTTGGGAGCTGATCCAACGATCGTACGGGGTGTCCATCACCTCGACCTTGCGCTCGACTTTTTCGTACGACGGACGCGTAATGCTTTCTGCCATCCAAACCTCCTCCGAAGTGTTACTGTTTCTTTAACCCAGAATCGCGCGGACCATCAAGTGCGTGCGCGCTTTCAAACATCCGCTTCAGACCGAACTCCGCAGAGTTTCATGTGTCATGTTGACAATGATCGGTGTTCAGCCCCATATAATTTCAAAAACCCGATCGCAAATATAGGAGAAAACAAATGAGCCAAGCCGCAATGAGCAACCTTAATCGCGGCGCTGAAAACCGGCGCCGGTCTCAAAGACGAATTCATTTACTACATGTCCTTCGACGACTATAAAACTTTTCCCGATCCGTTTCCGCGCACGGCCGTCGCAATCAAAGAGGTTCAGGAAAGTATTCGCCGTTATGCCAATCCGGACAAACCCGGCGAGTTATTTCAGTGGGACATTCACGGCCGGCTGTTTACGCCGGCAAGACTTTCCATTCCCGACATGGCCGTAGTGATGATTCACGGCGGCGCTGTTAACGAGTACGAATTTATTTTTACGCCGGACGGCCCCGAGGAATATCCCGACCTGACAAAGACCGATCCTGAGAAAGCGCGGGTCGGCGTGGCGCAGCATATCGCGTCACTCGGCATTCCCGTGCTGGCGATCTCGCTTCCCGGCCACTACAGCCGCAAACCCTGGCCGCCGATCGCCGAGCGCAGGCCGGAGTTCGTCATCGGCGAGATTCCGAGCGATGAAGAGCTCAAGAATCGTCTCGCCGTCTATACCTTCAGAATGTGCACGGAAGCGATCAAAGCCCTGGTCGAGAACAATCTCAAAGAAGCGATCTTCATGTGGGGCCATTCGACGGGCGGCGAATATTTCTATCTGATGGAACAGTACGGCTTGAAGAATAAACTCATCGGCGGCCTCGGTTTCGGCACCGGCATGCCGGCCTGGGTGCGCAAAGAATGGGACTTGGCCTGCGCGAAGAAATCGCCCGAAGAACGCGCCGCGCCGTTTCGCAATCTCACGGATCTGAGCCGCCGCTCGCCCAAAGGTTACGCCAAGAGCGGCTATGTCGGACCGAACCAGCCGTGGGGCAGCGTGGAGAAATGGTTCGAGCTCGAGAATCATCGCCGTCCTCAATTCAAGCCTTTCCTGCAGGACATCGAGCACAGCGCCCACGACGTGCTGCTGCCACGAGATCAAAAACGTTTCCGGGCTGCCCGACGAAGAATTGTTCATCACCTATAAGTCGGATTTGAACCGCTCTGCGCGGCAAGAAGCTGCTCCACATCGTCGGCGAGAACGACAAAGGGTCATTGGATCGAAGGCGGAGAGAAAGGGCCTCGAATTTCGCCGCGAAGTCTACGCGTTCAAGAAATTTGCGCCGTTTGCCGACGCCTTGCGTTTGATCGTGGTGCCGCAACTCACCCACTACGGTCACGTCGAAAGTTACAACGAACGCCTGGCCAATCTCATGGTCACGGGGTTTAAAGAATATTTTCGCGGCTGAAATTGCCGATCGATTCGTTCAATTCGCGCGCGCCTGCCGAAGGGGTAGGGGCGACCGGCGGTCGCCCTCTTCTCTAATCTGACGATTGAGGTGTTCAATCCCCGGCTCATTTGCTTGACAGGATTGGCAATCTAACTTACAGATTGCACACACGGAAAAAGCCGATGCGGAAACTCACGCTCGTCGTCCGGCTCTTGAAGCGCCGAAGAGTAGCGCAGTGGCTGCTCTCGATAATACTTTTGATTTACGCCGCGGCGGCGCAGGCCGAGCCTCTGCGCATCGCTTACACTTCGATCGCGCTTGTCTACGGCCCGCTCTGGCTTACAAAGGAAGCCGGACTCTTCAAAAAATACCATATCGAGCCGGAGTTTATTTATATCGCCGGTGGGCCGCCGTCGCTGCAAGCGCTGATCGCGGGTGATGTCGCGATCTCTTTCACGGCGGGCGGCGCGACGGTAGCGGCAAATTTGCAAGGCTCGGACGTCGTGTTGCTCGGCGCGAGCATCGATTCGTTGCCGTTCGAGCTATGGTCGATTCCGAGCATCAAACAACCGGAGCAACTCAAGGGCACCAAGCTCGGCGTCAGCCGGATCGGCGCCACTACGGATTTCGTGGCACGCTATCTATTAAAAAATGGAATCTTCAACCCGACAAGGAAGTCGCCATTTTTCAAACCGGCTCGGGGCCCCAAGTCTTCGCCGCATTGAAAGGCGGCTCGGTGCAGAGCGGCGTGCTCTCCACCGGCCCGGAAACGCTCAACGCCGAAGCCGCGGGCTATGTTCGCCTCGCCGATGTTTCCGCGTCGGGTCTGGTTTATCCCTTCGGCCCGTTTGCGGCGCGCCAAGCTTTCTGAAAAGCCAAACGGATTTGGTCACCCGCTTCATGAAAGCCTACGTGGAAGGCATCCATCGTTTTAAGACCGATAAGCTCGGCTGCGCTCGCCGTGTTGGAGAAATACACAAAGCAAAAGAGCTCGCCCGGCGTGGAAAAGATCTACGAAATCTATGCGACCAAATATTTCAAGCGTGCCCCCGAAGCCACGCCGGAGGCAATCCAAACCATCCTCGAAGAAATTGCCGCCAGCCGTCCCTCACCCACCGGCATCCCGCCGCAACGGTTCGCCGAATCAAAATTCATCCGCGAGCTGGTAACCAGCGGCTTCGTCGATTCGCTGTACAAAAACCGCTAGACACCGCCGCGCAACCGACGAAGGAGAAATGACCACAATGAACACCATCCGCCAAGGCCCATGTGCCGCACAACACCGGCTGGTCCGCGGCGTACTGATCTACGAGCCTTAAAACCGATCCAGCCTTCGAGCAAAGGAGAAGCGCCATTTCCATCGTAATCGTCGCCATGCCGTACGGCGTCTTGACGCGCAACGGCTTTCCCAGGCCTCGGGCATCTGCATGGACCGAGCCCTCGACTGGTGGCAAAATCCATGCAGACCTCGAAGCACAAAACCTATTTCGTGATCGCCGGCTATGACATCGACCAGGGTCAAGAAATCAAACTGCGCCGAGCCATCGTCGAGCAAACGCTCCAGGAACCGGAGCTTCTCGCCAACATCGTCGAGATCACCGGTAAGAACGAAGTGGCGCTAGCGCAAAAATCGCGCGCGTCCGCACGCTCCTACCCGTCGAGACCATTACGGTGTTCGTCGAGACACGCAATACCGTCAGCGTCAAGGCGATCTTCAAAAGAAAATTCGGTAAGACGCTGCAAATACGGAAATTCAAAGCCGACTTCGAGTTCAATCATCAGTGGATCACCACGTCGACTTCCTTAGCGTGGTTTTCGCGCAACTGGTCTTTGCGCATCTGGTTCGAGCTGAAAAGGCGGATGGGGCGAGGGTTGAGAAAGAAAATTCGTTATTGGTTTAGGTCGTAGAATGTAGGGGCGCAGCATGCTGCGCCCCTACATCGTTAAACTATTTCTTACGCCACTTTCGACACTCGCTCCGGTTGCCACTGAGAAACCTTTTTCCAACCACCAGTGCGCCACTTCGCTGCCGGTGGCGAACCACACACCCTTGTGCGACTTCATGTGACCGATGATATCCGAAAGAGTCTTCGCTCGACCGGGCCGGCTCGAAATGTATGGATGAAATTGGAACGGGCAGAACGTCGGCGCCAGACTCGACTCCTCATAGAACTGATCGAACATCGCCTTCCAAACCACCAGCGTATCGTTGGGATTTCCTGAATCGCGATGACCGTAGGTGCGCCCGTCGCCGAACGGTTGGCGCGGCAACTCGACCAGTTTCTTTTTGCCGTTTTGCCAAAGGAAGGGCAGGTCGTGCGAGAATGAATTGCTGTTCCACAGATAGCCCTGCTCCAAGAGCAACTCCAAGCTGTTCGGACTCTGCGTGCACGAGCGCCAGCCGAACGGCCGCTTCTGGGTACGGTTGAGAATCATGTCCGTGGTCCGCTTGATCACGTCCTGTTCTTCGTCCTTCGCGAGATCGCGTGCCACTTCGTGATGATAACCGTGGCCGGCGACTTCGTGACCTTGAGCGACGATCGCCGCCACCGCCTCGGGATAACGTTCGGCGATGCCGCCGCAGGTGAGAAACGTCGCTTTGACTTCGTGTGAAGCGAGGATGCGCAAAATCCGCCAAATCCCCGTGTTGGGTCCGTATTCGCCCTGGGTGTATTCCTCGTGATTGATCCGGCCGTTCTTATCCGGCTTCACGTCTTCGCCGCCCTGAAAATCGAAGCTTAAGAAAACCGCGATCCGGGCATCACCCGGCCACTGTATCTTGCCGCTGGAGTGTAATTCTTGAAGCGCCATGTTGAACCTCCTTGGGTTAAAACAAGATTTAATTTTGAGGGAACCTAGACTGCTTTGCAATGGGCAGGCATATTGATAGACCAGCGACTCGCCAGATGCAAGTCAATTTGGAGATTCACATTGTGAGTGGAGAGAAAAGATTGTATAGAGGGGCCGAACCCGCTCTTCGGAGGTGATCGATGGCGGCATCAAACAGCAAATTCAACGTCGGCGGCGTGCTGCTGAACCAACCCTTCAAAATTCGCCGGCTCGGTCATTTCGGCTTCAACTTGTCGAATATGGAAGACGGCGTACATTTCTATATCGATCTCTTGGGCTTCCGCATATCGGACGTCATGGATTACTCGCGCCGCGCCAAAGACCCGGCGCAAGTTGCGGGCCTCGGCGACCCGAACGGCTACTTCACCCGCTACGGCACCGATCACCACGCTATGGTGCTTTTTCCTAAGCGGGTGCGGGACGCGTTGGGAAGAAGCGAACAACCCGGCATCACCGTCAATCAGATCACCTGGCAAGTAGGCAGCTTGGAAGAGGTAGGCAACGCCATCAGTGGTTCAACGAGCGCGGTATCAAGCAGCAACGCTCGGGGCGCGACATGCCGGGATCGAATTGGCACACTTATCTCTACGATCCCGACGGTCAGAGCAATGAGCTCTACTACGGCATCGAGCAAATCGGCTGGAACGGCCACAGCAAACCGAAAGCCATGTACGATCGCGGCTTCGATAAACCGCCTGAGCTGCCGCAGATTTCGGAATTCGAGGAAGTGCAACAGGCCCGCGCAAAGGGCATCGACATTTTTCCGGCTATCGGCACGTGGAGAAGCTGCCGGCTCAGTACAACGTCGACGGCGTTCTCTTGCCTCGTCCATTTAAGATTGTCCGCCTCGGGCCGGTGTATCTGTTCACAGAGAATATGGATGCTGCCGAAACATTTTACCGCGACACGCTGGGGTTCATTCCGACCGAAGAAGTTATCTGGCGCGGCGAGCGCTGTTTGTTTTTACGCTGCAATACTGAGCATCATTCCGTCGCTCTTTTGCCGTTGCCAGTACGCGATGCGCTTGGGTTGAGCGCGCATTCCAAGTGTGCCGCCTTCGGCATCCAACTCGCCAACTACCGCCAGCTCAAAGAAGCCGTCAAATTTTTCCGCGACAACGGCGTCAAAGTAACGGAATCGATCCCGGCGGAACTTCACCCCGGAATCGAATACTCCGCCACGGTGCGTGATCCCGATGGCCACACGATTCAGCTTTACTGCGCAATGGAGCAAATCGGCTGGGAGGGCAAGCCGAGCCCGAGGGAATTAAGAAAAACGCGCGCCCTCGACGACTGGCCGGAATCCATAGACGGCGCCGTCGATGCTTATCTCGGCGAACCATTTTTGGGCCGCGTGGGGATGACTCGATGGAATTCGTCACATGCACTGCACGCGAATTAGCGCGGACCCTTTGCCTGGCGATCAGCGTTGTCGTCTGCCTATTCATCGGCGGCGCTTTAGCGAATCCGTACCTACCCAAAGCTGGCGAAGCGCCGCTCGTCGCGCGCGTCGGCACCTGCTCGATCACCGGCGGTTTTATTCATTTGTACAGCGCGCTATTCAACGGGCTTTTCGACAAATACGGTATCAAGCTGGAACACGTGACTTTGCGCGGCGGCGTGGTGAGTCTCGCCGCTTTGTCGGCGGACGAGATTCAGTTCATTTACTGCTCCGCCGATCCGATGATCCCGCGCATTGCAGCAGGCGCCGACGCGAAACTAATCGGATCGACTATCGTCGGACTTCCCTGGGTGCTAATGGGGCGCAAAGAAATCAAGCGGCCGCAAGATCTCAAGGGCAAGACGATCGCGCTATCGCGTCCCGGGGTCTCACTGACCAACTGGCAAAGGCCGTGATGAAGAAATTCAGTTTAACCACCCAGGAAGTCAAACTCCTGCACATCGGCGGCACAGGCCAGCTTGAACCTTACAACGCCATGGTGCAGGGCCTCACGCAGGCGACCTTTCTAACGCCGCCCTTGGACGCGCGCTAAGCGCGACGGCTTCGCGCTTATTTACAATCTCAACGAGCTCGACGTGCCAGCAATCTATAGGTTCGATGTTTACGAATTCCAAAACGCTGAAAGAGCGGCCCGCTCTTGTGCAAAAATTCGTCGCGGCATTGGCGGAAACGATTCACTTCGTCGAAAAATCCGGATAGAGAGCAAAGCGGCGCTAGCGAAAATTCTCAGCATCAACGACCAAGAAGTCCTGCAGTCTGCCTATGATGCCTACGCGAAGACGTTGGTCAACCGGCGATTGCTGGTTCCTGTAAACGCCGTGACGCAAGCGGTAGAGATCGCGCGCGAGGATGGCACACAACTAAGAAAGAAGCCCGCCGAGATCATCGACAACGGTTTCGCCGAACACCTCGGAAAAAGCGGTTTTCTGAAAGAGCTCTGGGGCAACGAACTTCCACAACGGGAAAAAGAGGAGTTAACCATGGAAGAAAAGTTTCATTTCAGTCCGACGGCTTGAAGATCGCCGGGTTGATCGACACGCCGCTCGATTATAAAGCGGCCGAGCGCCGGCCCGCATTTATCGTGTCTGCACTGGCTTCGGTGGCAACAAGGACGGCCGCGGCCAATCGGTGGTCGCAAAGCAATTTGCTCAATGGGGCTACGTCACCCTGCGCATCGATTTCGCGGCTGCGGCGAGAGCGAAGGCGAGCATGGCGCGCATTATCTGTCTCGATCAAGTCGCCGACACGCGCAACGCGCTTTCGTATCTTGCGACCGCCCCGAAGTCGATCCGCAACGAATCGCCCTGGTCGGCAGCAGCTTCGGCGCGGCGGTTGCGGTTTTCACGCGGCGGCGCGGATCGTCGCGTCGCCGCGGTGATTTCCTGCGGCGGCTGGGGCGACGGCGAACGCAAGTTCCGCGGCCAGCATCCGACGCCGGAGGCCTGGGCGAAATTCACCAACATGCTGGAAGAAGGCAAAGCGCCATCGCGAGCGCACCGGCAAGTCGCTGATGGTGCCGCGCTACGATATCGTGCCGATCCCGAGAAGCTGCGCAATCGTATGAGCAGCGGCTCGATCATGGAGTTTCCCGCCGAGACGGCGCAGAGCATGAATGATTTCCGCGCCGACGATCAGGTCGGCAACATTTCGCCGCGGCCGCTGCTCCTCATCCACAGCGCCAACGATTCGGTGACCCCGACCGTATGAGTCGATCGAAATGTTCAAGAAGGCGAGACAACCGGCTGAGCTGCACTTGCTTGCGGATGTCGATCACTTTACCTTCAACGAAGAAAATCCGCGCTTGACGAATATCGTCTCACGAGTGGCTGGCAACGCTATTTCCCGTGAACAATAAATAGAAAGGAACCTACCGTGCCGACAATTCGACCACGATCAAGCTTCTCGGTTTCTGCAAGCAACTGCTCGCGCACGGAGGCATTCCGCCAGTCAGACGCGCGATCTCGTCGCCGACACTGCTCGGTTAGAGCCGAGTCTGCGCGGCTACGCCGGCCACGGCGTCACCCGCGTCGGCCAATATTTGGCGTTCATCAAAAACGAAACCATACGACCTGAGCGACAAGCCGCAAATCGATACGCGAAGGCAAAGTCACCGCTGTGATCGATGGCAAGCACTACATTGGCCAGGTTGCGGCGCACATGGCGATGGAGCTCGCAATCAAAAAGGCCAAAGAGCACGGCGCCGGCATCGTTTGTCTACGACGCGCCGGCCACACCGGACGGCTCGCCGATTACATGGAGATGGCGGCGGACGCAGGGACTGATCGGCATGGGCGCGGTCAGCGTCGGCTCGGCGACCACGACGCTTTACGGCGGCATGAAGCCGATCACCGGCACCAACCCGATCGCGTTTGGCATCCCCGCGAGAGACGGCAAGCATATTATCCTCGACTTCGCCACGGCGTCGATGAGCATGGGCGAGCTTCAAAAAGCGCGTAGCGAAGAAAGAGCCGATTCCCGACGGCATGATGCTCGACGGTCACGGCAAGCCGACTACCGATTTCAAAACTTTTCGCGGGCCGCCGCGCGGGGTGTTTTTGCCCTTCGGCGGCTACAAGGGCTCGGGCGTCGCGCTGAGTTACCGAAATCCTCGGCGGCCATGCTCTCCGGCAACGGCCTCGGCAAAAGCTGGTGGAACAAAGGCGCCACGGCGTCAACGGTGTATTTCTGCAGGCATTCGCCGTCGAAGAATTCCAGGAGCTCGATAACTTTTACGACCGAGTCGACGAATTGATCGTTTTTATAAAGTCGAAGCCAGCTCGCGCCCGGCTTCAGTGAAATCCTTCTGCCCGGCGAATCCGGCAGACGCAGAGAAGCGCTGCAGAAAAACGGCGTGGAAATCGACGACGACACGTGGTCTGGAGCCGACTGAGCTCGCTCGCGGAAGAGCTCAGCGTAACCGAAGTTGCCGAGCGAACTATGTTTGATCCAGCTATTTGCGGTAATTAAAGTCGTTACTGACACAAAGGAGGACAAACATGGTTATTCGTGAGCTCAAAGATGGACGCTTGTTTCGTGAGTCTTCAGGAAGATCACGCCGAATTGTCGGCGCAATTCGCCGCCCATTGGGGCAATGATCGCTTTCTCCGAGACTGCGTCCGTATCAAACGATGGTGTTCGCCACTACCTATCACGACAGCGGCTACCGCGAACATCGGGAAGGTACTCCGCCGATGAATGTGAAAAAGGGTCGCCCCTACGCACACCGCGAAGACGTGCCCAATTTCGAAGCTGTGGAGCTCAACGCCTACGCTAAAGTCGTCGATTGGCTGAGCCTCGCAAGACCTCTATGCCGGGCTGTTGGTCTCCATGCACCGTACCGGACTGTGGCACAACCGTTACAATATTTTCACGGAGCCGGCCGGCCGGTTGCGCGAGCGAAGCCAGCCCGTGCAAAACGCCAAAAAAGCGTTGGAGGCCAAGCAAGCCGAGGTCAAAAATCAGCGTGTCCGCCAAAACTCCCGGCTTCGAAAACGAGCTCGCCGTACAACTACGCTGGCGCTGCAAGATCTTCGATCTGCTGTCGCTGTACTTCTGCTTTCGCGACGGCTACGCTTCGGACAGTGAGTTCAAGGAATACGCGATTCGCGCCGGTGCGAGTTTCCTACGACAAAGGCGAAGCGCGCGTGAAGACTGACGGTCCGGCCCAGCGGCGCCGGCTCGGTGGTCTGCGATCCCTACCCCCTTTCGACGTGAGCCTCCGGTGACCGTCGCGGCGCGCGCGCACCGCACGACAATCGCCGCTGACCGAAAGAAGTCAGAAGCGGCTCTGCGCCGACGCGTATCACAAGGCGCCGCGCGAGCTGTTGAACGTCTTTGAAGGCTCGGCGTGAATTGGAGCCGAGCGAGCGCCTGACCAGGTTCACGCACTCATTCACCCTACGCTTGTGGGCTTATTCGCAGCTTTCGCAGTTAACAGATTTCCTATTTGATCCTTCGTGCTCTTCGCGTAAGTCGGTGAGCGATCGCTACCCGTCATGCATCGTAGATCTCGACGCCGGATCGCCTGCCCCCGTACCCGACTCCAGGTGCAGGCGCTGGCGGCGACGAGTAAATCCATCTCGGCGCGAAAGTCGACGTGCGCTTCGTCCTTCGGCCGAGTCATGCGTGTCGTACATGATGCCGGTATCAGGATCGATGCGCATGCACTGAAAAATATTGAACGGGCTCGGCACGTCATCGGGCGCGATCTTCCACGGCTTCGAGCGCGCCGCTCAGATTTTCCCAGCAGCCGTGATCGGGAATCTCCTCGGCCTTTTCGGATTGATGTCGACGCCTTCAGCAAACACTCGCTTCGACTGTCCCTGGCGACCATTTCGAAACGCTTGCGGCTACATGCCCTTTTGCAGATCGTGCCGCCCTTCTGTGAATGTATCCTCGACGATCGTCAGCATCGGATTGTTTCGCTTCGAATAGAGAACATCGCCCGTGCTAATAAAAATTTTACCTGATTGGTCTTGGTCCGCGCCTGATCGAAACGCTCCGTCAAATCGCGCAAGTTAAACGCGACAAAATCGACGATGCTTCCTTGCCCGCGATCCCAGGCTTCCCCGGCGCTTTTTCGATTCAAACGCCGCGCCGGAGTTCTTCAGGCACCCACCTCGCGCGTCAAAAATGGCCATCCGGTCTTAACCACTTTTCAAAGCACGCCGCGCCCAGAGCGCTTGAATGTTCCAGCCGTGGAAACTGACGTGATGTCAACTCGCCGGGACGACTCTTCACCGACCAGCGGAAGTGCTCTCGGCGTAGCTAAAATTCAACAATCGCACCGAATGCCCTCACTGATGAAACTGGACTCGCAGGTTTCCATCCAAGCGTTGGCTTTTGCTCCGTGGCCAGCTCTTTACCGTTGTCTCATCGACACCAACCAGTGCTGCCCGTCCTCGAAACCGTGAGTTCGGTACCGATGCGCGAACAGCAGTCCTTGTCGGTTTTCCACGGTTATCTTTTGCGCTGGCGGCGAACCTGCCATTTGGCGCCTGGTTGACCGTGTATCCGAGTAAAGCTGATTATTTTAATCGGCGGCAGCGTTATCGCAGCTGCCAGTCTGATTTGCGCAGTGACGCATCACCTTCGCACTCCTCATCGGAGCTTCAGTGTCATTCAAGGTCCTATTCATTCCGTCGCACACGACTTGCATCGCCGCCTATCTGGCGCGAGCTCCGCCCGCCGCGCGTCTCTAACGCCGCTGTCGTCATGGGATCCCATGTCGCGGCGACCGTGGCCGTGAGGCTTAGGCGGGGACGGCTGCCGGGGGCTGGATTCATCCGCCGTGCCGCATTGGCGCCGCGCACCTGTCAGCGCTTCCGTCTTGGCGATTGCAGCAACCATCGCCGCGGTTCGTTGGCTGCCGGCAGAGAATTCCGGAGCGAAGAGCGAAGCACCGCCCGCTGGCTCTCATTGAATTGCTGAGTGCACCGGGTCTGTTGCGCATGTTCGCCGTCAGCGTTCGGGGCAGTTTTTCGTGTTCTCATCGACGCTTAATTACCTCCCCTTCTATCTCTCGAAGCCGCCGTTTGCGGCCTCCACGAAGTCATCACATTGATGTATCTGGCGTACCTGATCGGCAGCTGTCACCGGCCCGATGTCAGGAAAACTCAGCAACCGCTTGGGCAGCGCACAACGATTGTTCTCGGATCTCTGTTACTCGGCGCAGCCGTCGCCGCTACACTCATTCAATCTCTCGCCGTCATTGCCCTAAGCCTCATCGGCGTCTGCGCGGGGTTTTTCGCGATCCACGCCGCTGCGGTGGGATTGCTCAATCGCAGGCTGCCCGGCCGGGGGCGGGCCCAATTCCCTCTACGTCCTGTGCTACTGCTGCCGGCGGCGCCCGCCAGTATACGGCGTGCGGCTATGCCTACAGCAATTACGGCTGGTTTGGCGCGGTTGTGCTGAACGCCGACGATGCTTATCATACCGTTCGCTACTGGCGCTCATGGGCTCTCAGGCAGGAAGGCAACAGCACAGAGAAGTGGCTTCATTGAATTTGCGGGCACTCAGCCAATATGATCAACTCTACTGGAGGAGTAACTTGATGGACACCAGTCTCGATTCGTCGACACCACGATCCGCGACGGCCATCAGAGCCTGTGGGCGGAGAATATGACTCACGGGCATGATGCTGCCGATCGCCAAGAATTTGGACGATGCCGGGTTCGAAGGCATCGAGCTGATCTCCGGATCGCATCTTAAAGAAATCCGTGCGCGAGTTGAAAGAAGATCCCTGGGAGCGCGTGCGGCTGATGTCGCAAGTTGATTACCAAAACGCCGCTGCGACTGATCGCCGGGCGGGTCAACACTTTCGAATACAACCCGCCGTCCATGTACCGCCTGTTCGTCGAACGCATGTTCGCCAACGGCATCACGGAAGCGCGCATCTCCGACGAATGGAACGACTACGAAGGCTGGAAGTTTCGCGTCGGCGAATGCCATCGCAGCCGGCATGAAGTCGATTTTGAACCTGATCTATTCCGGTCTCGCCCAAGCATAGCGACGAATATTTTGCCTAGCGCACACGCCAGGCGGCGTCGCTCAAACCGTACCGGCTCTGTCTCAAAGATCCGGGCGGTCTGCTGACGCCCAGAGCGCATGGAGACGCTGGTGCCGATCATCTTCAAAAACGCCAACGGGATTCCCGTCGAGCTGCACACCCACTGCACCACCGGCCTCGGCCCGCTGTGCTGCATCAAAGGTATGGAGCTGGGCATCCGCTCGATCAACACCGGCCTTGCCGCCGCTGGCCGACGACACCTCGAACCCCTCGCTGTTTAACGTCGCCAAGAACGCCCGCGCCCTGGGCTACAAGACCGATATCGACGAAGAAATCTTGCAAGCCGGTGTCGCGCCATTTCACCGCCATCGCCAAGCGCGAAGGGCTTTACCATCGGCGCGCCGGTGGAATACGACTACTCGCAATACCAGCATCAAGTTCCCGGCGGCATGCTGTCGAACCTGCGCTTTCAACTGCGCAAGGTCGGCTTGGAACACAAAGTTTCCCGAAGCGCTCGGAAGAAGCCATCAAGGTGCGCGAGGAGTTCGGCTACCCGATCATGGTCACGCCCCTGTCGCAGTTCGTCGGCAGCCAGGCGGCGATCAACGTGATCGTCGGCGAGCGCTACAAAGAAGTGACCGACCAGGTGATCAAGTTCGCCCTCGGCCATGCCGGCGCCGAAGGCGCGCGCGCTATGGCGCCCGACGTGAAAGACAAGATCCTCGATCGCGCCGCGCGCCAAGGAATGGGCCAGGTGGACACCCGACGACGCCGAGCGCCCGACGAGATGCGCAGCCGTCGCTTGGGCGCCGAAGGCACGTCGGACGAAGAACTGCTGCTGCGCTGGATCGTCGGCAAAGAAGATATCGACGCCATGCGCGCCAACAAGCGACCGCTGGAATATCTGAATTCAGAGCAGCCGCTGGTCAATCTCTGCTGCAAGAATTATCCAAGCGCACCCAGAACCGGCCAGATTCATGTGCAGACACCGGCATTTTCTCTCACACTGGAGAAACGAACTACATTGTAATCTTTATCTCGGGGTCCAGAGCTGAACTCGAGTCTAGACGCGAGAATCGAGACGTAGTTGAATCTGAACACCAGCAGTGTAATAACTCAAAGAAATTTGACGAGGAGGCCCAAGGAGCAATACGTAACTGAACGAAGTAGCCATC
>ERZ1370068.2947-contig-2073_pt1 | contig 29559 bp, 44 predicted proteins | sample MGYA00561227_ERZ1370068 | MGnify/ENA primary metagenome ERZ1370068 (study PRJEB38410, sample SAMEA6850437) | metagenome | study: Metagenomic assessment of the ecological functions of the soil: analysis of the soil microbiota associated with the...
AAGTTACGTATTGCTATCAGATCGAAGCGCACGTTGGCGCTGAACTGTTTCAGGTCGGTGTTGTACTGCAGCAGCGTGTCGAGGAACGTGCGCGTGTTGAACGCGTAGCCGATCCGCGACGTCACCAGGTTGGTCACGAAGTCGTGCATCGGAAACGGCAGCGTGATGTCGTTGCGCTGCAGCGCGGTGTCGAACGTCAGGTGATACGTCGGCCGGACGATGACGCCGAGCCTTCGTCGACTTCTGCGATCCGGTCCAGAATCCTCCCAGCGTGATCAGCGCCGACACCGAGACTGTTCTGGCTGTGATTGGTCTCGAGCTCGGATCGCGTACTCGTTCCACCCGTAGCTGCCCGGCGCGAACGATTGATCGGGCCGAATCTTGAACGGCGTCACGATCCGCTCGAAGCGCGGATTCCACTGCACCTCGAGGTAGCCGCCGCGTCTCGAAGAACCATGCCATCGGCGACGTGGTTCGTGTGCGATCACCTTCGCGTTCGACTGATCGGTGTAGATGTTGTAGCGCGTGTGCGGATGCAGTTCGCGGATGCCGATCTTGCGCAGCCACCTCGGGCCGCTGCCGGATGCCGAAGTCGGCGAAGTGCTTGCGGATGCCGGTGCCGCTTGATGAACCCGATGTCGTCGCGAAAGTTGTCGCCGACGCTGAGCAGCGAATACTGCGTGTGGACGAAGTTGTCGTTCCACGACGACCGAGCCCTTGCCCGCCATCTCGCCGCCGTCGACGCCAGGCGTCGCCGACTTCGCGAGAAAGCCGTTGATGCTGAGCGCGCTGCGATGAACCGGAAGTTCGCGTCGACGCCGGCGACGCTGTTGCGATCGGTCGACACGCCCGGTCGACTGCCGCGACAGGAAGATCGCGCCGATGTCCGAGTTGCTGCAGGATGTCGCGCCGGCCGCGCAGCACCGTGTAGTTGTCGCCCGTCGCGCGCCGTCCGACTCGGTCTGAATCGTCATCGCGCCGACGCCGAACGCGCCCGACACGGCCGGTGAGCCGGCCGCCGGCCGGCGATCGGAATCTCGTCGCCGGCGTCGGTCAGGCCGATGCGCCGCGGAGAAGAACAGCAGCATCTCTTCTTCGGGCGGCGCGAACCGCTGCACTGCCGAGCCGCGACTCGCGCGGGATGTCGCCGAAGTAGAACATCCCGGAGTTCTCGAGGAAGAACTCGCGCTTCTCCGGGAAGAACAGGCTGAACTGCGTCAGGTTGACCTGCTGCTCGTCGGCCTCGGCCTGCGCGAAATCCGGCTTGACCGTCACGTCGAGGGTCAGCGACGGCGTCACGCCGTACTTCGCGTCGAGGCCGAGATGCTGGCCGTTGTCGAACTCGCGGCCGCCGACGCGCGCGCGTCGAGTCGCGGCGACCCACGGCTTGAGGCGGAGGTTGCGGCCCTGGCTGGCGTCCGGCAGGCCGGTCGAGCGTGCCGGCGAGGCCGGCGCGATAGAGGTTGTAGACGCGCGGCACCGCCGACCAGTAGTCGACCTCGTTCTTGCGGCGGATGCGGCGGCTGAAGTTGACGCCCCAGATGCGGCCGTCGCCGCGCTCGAAGCGCAGCGTCTTGAACGGAATCCGCAGCTCCGCCGACCAGCCGTCGGCGCCGACGCGCGTCGCGACCGTCCACACCGCGTCCCAGCTCGTGTTGACGTCGCGTCCTTCGTTGGCGATCTGCGCGTCGGACTTGGCGCCGCACGGCGTTGGTCGCGAAACACGAACCCGTTGCGCCGATCCGCGAACGTGTCGAGGATCACCTCGAACGGAGTCCTGCTCGCCGGCGGTGAAGTCCTTGCGGATGTCGTTGACGATCAGCCCGGCGTCGCATCGGAGTCGTGACAGACGACGCCGATGTACAGCGCGTCGCGGTCGAACGCGATGCGCACTTCGGTCGCTTCGGTGGCCGGCTCGCCTTCGTGCGGTTCGGCCTGCACGAATTCGGTCGGCGGGCTCGCCCGCGCGCCACGACCTCTTCGTCGAGCGCGCCGTCGAGCGTGATCGGCGTGCGCGTTTCGGCGGCCGTCACGACGCGGCGGCCGTCAGGCGATTGCAGCGTGAGCGGCGGAGCGCCGCCCCATGTGCGCCGGCCCGCACGCCCGCCGCGACACAGAAGGCAAGCGACAGGCAAAACAAAAGCCCCGGCCAGCAGCCGGGCTGGAAACCAAAGAACGAATTTGTGATTCATCGGGAACCGCAGCGCGCTCCGCCGCGCCGAGTTGTCCCCATAATAGCGCCGCAATCGAGACCCACCGATTCCCCGATCGCGGTCGGTCGCTGATTCTCTCCGCGCGTCGAACGATCGATCCGTTCCGACCTCGCTGTTCAGGAAGGAGGTCGGAGGCGAAGACACGCCCATTCAGGTCACGCTGCCCGCCCGACATTGTTCGTCTTGCTGGTCGTTTGTTCGTCGTTACGGATGGAGGAGAGACATGCTCAGACGTGTCATCCGATACTTCGCGGCTGCCGTGCTGCTGGCCATCGCGGCGGCATCTGCCTACGCGCAACTCCGCCCAGACCGGCACGGTCTCAGGAACGATCCAGGATCCCTCCGGCGGCGTCACTGCCGGGGTGACCGACGTCACCATCACGAGCCAGGATCGCGGATTCACGCGCTCCACGGTCTCCGATCAGAACGGCCATTTTCGGTGTTCCCGGCGGTGCCGATCGGGGTGTACTGTAGTGGCCGCGGTCCTTCAAGGCTTCGAAACCGCGCAGGCTGCCGGCAACGTGGTCGAGACCGACAAGACGACGAGCGTGCTGTTCACCATGAAGGTCGGCGCGCTCACCGACACCGTGCAGGTGCGCGGCGATACGCCGATCGTCGACGTGACGAACACGGCGGCGAATACCCGCGTGCGGCGCGATGAGTTCGAGAAAATCCCGATCGGCCGCAGCTACCAGGCGCTCGTCGGCACCGTGCCGGGTGTCGTCGGGACCGGCAATGTCAACGCGCTCGGCGCGCTGACGAGCAGCAATCTGTTCATCATCGACGCCGTCGACACCACCGATCCGACGACCGGCACGTTCGGGACGAACCTGAACTTCGAGGCGATTCAGGAAGTGTCGGTCTATACGTCGGGAGTGTCCGCGGAGTACGGCCGTGCGCAGAGGCGCGATCGTCAACGTCATCACCAAGTCGGGCACGAACAAGTTCGAAGGCTCGGCCAGTCACATCTTCCTGAACGACAACTGGAACGCCCAGAACACGACGACGAGCGAAGTGACGGGCGCATCGCTGCAGGCGCGTCAAGTTCAATCACGTCAATCCGGTATACACGTTCACCGGCGGAGGGCCGATCAAAGGAACCGCGCCTGGGCATTCGGCGCGTACGAGTACTCGACCAACACCACCGCGCAGCAGCAGACACAGGGGCAGATTCCGGAAGACTATCAGCAGTCGACCAAGAACAAGTTCCTCTCCGTCCGCGGCACCGTGCAGCTGAAAGAGGGACACACGGCCTGGGTGAAGTACTACCAGTCGCCGACCGACGGGTTCGTCAACAACTACTGGGGCGCGACGACGCCGGCCGGCAACGTGAAGCGCTCACGTCGCAGGACCAGACCGCCAAGAACTGGGCGGCGCAGTACAGCGGCGTGCTCAGGAACAACTGGTCGATGGAAGCCGCGTTCGCCGATTACAGCTCTCAGCTGTTCGTGGGGACGTTCGAGGCGAGCGGCAAGCTCGGCAACGCGCCGATCTTCAACGAAGCCGACAACAAGTACTACAACGGCGCCACGTTCGACGGCTTCACCGATCGCCCGCGCCAGCAGTTCAACATCGCGAGCAACTGGTTCCTGACGCCCGGCGGCCACAGCCACGACGTGAAGGTCGGTCTCGATTTTCAGAACATGAAATCGGGCGCGGAATTCAAGTATCCCAACGCGCAGCTCTACGACGCCGAGAGCTACCAGTCAGGCGACGTCGACGATCCTGGCACCGATCGAACGCGATGACTTCGAGACCGGACCGTCGGTGTCGAAAGGCAAGATGACCGCGGTCTTCGCGCGCGACAAGTTCCAGATCGCCAAGCGGGTCAACATCGAGGCGGGACTGCGCTGGAGAAGCAGACTGGCACGAGCGACATCGGCGTCGACACCCTCGACACCAGCGTGATCGCGCCGCGTCTCGTCGGCCACCTACGATCTGACCGGCGACGGCAAGAGCTATCGTCACCGGCAGCTTCGGCCGCTACTTCGCGAGCGTGATTCAGGGCTTCTCGGACTCGTTCGCGCGCCGGTACCGCAGCAGGAGAACTACGACGTCTTCCTGTGGAACGGCAGCACCTACGTGTTCTCGAGGTCCGTCCGTGTCGGTGGATCGGATTTCACGCCAAACGCCAGCCTGGAAGCCGTTCCACTCTGGACGAGGCGACGGTGGCGTTCCAGCGGCAGTTCGGTCAGAACATGGGCGCCGGCATCCGCTTCCATCGGCCGCACGTGGGGCGATCTGATCGACGACACCCGTTCGTTCCGGCCGGATGGCTCGATCGACCGGCAGGTCGTGAATTACGACGCCGCGGAGCGCAGCTGCAAGGGCGTGCAGCTCACACTGGAGCGGCGCTTCTCGAACAACTGGTACGCGCAGGGCAGCTACACGTATTCGAAGACCGAAGGCAATCACTTCGGCGACAACTTCACGACGCTGGGAGATTTCCTCGATCCGCAGTGCCGCACCACGGTCGATCCGAGCATCGGCGTCAACGGCGTGATTCCATGCGCCGAGGTCAACAACGGTGCCAACAAATTCGGATCGCCGATCTACGACCGCCCTCACAACTTCAAGCTGAATGCGCGTACCTCCGCCCCATTGGTCCGGTGAATCTCACTGTGGGCGGCCTGACCGAGTTCATTTCGAAGCGGCGCTACGAGCAGCAGCGCTCGGTCAACGTGCTGACGCCCGGAACGACGACGAACTCGGGACAGACGGCGACGTATTTCTACGAGCCGCGTGGCAGCTTCCAGATCCCGGGCCTCGAAAACTACTTCGACTTCGCGACGGAACTGACCTGGCGGCTCGCCGGCACGAATCAGGCCGGGTTCAAGGCGGAAATCTTCAACCTGTTCGATAACGAGGAAAAGATCGTCAACAACAACGTGGCGTGGTGCGGCCAGACGGCGAACGCCGCGTGCTCGACCGCGGTGGCCAACTTCGGCAAGGCCAGTGCGCGCGGATCCTTCCTGGAACCGCGACGGTTTCGCTTCTCGCTGATCTATCGCTTCTGATCGAGAACCCGGCGGGTTGGCGATCCGGTGATCGCCAACCCATCCCACCGCATTTAGAGAGCGTTGCGAAATCAACTCGCCACCACGAGAGGACGACAGAGGAATATACAGGGTTTCCTCCGCGTCCTCAGTGTCCTCCGTGGTGGAGAGCTCAATTCTGCAATGCGCTCTTAGAACTTCACCTTGACTCCGAACTGGATCTGAAACGGATTGAAGACGTCACGCGGCGAGCCGAACCCGAGCTGTCGCCGGCGGCGGCGTGTTCGGATAGTCGGCGCTGCCCCAGACGGTGTTGATGTCCTTGACGTTCACCCGGTTGAACAGGTTGAACAGGTCCAGCGTCAGCTCGAGCGCGCGAGCGATGGTTCAGCGAGATGTCGCGTCCGACGCGGACGTCCACGCTCGCGTATGCCGGCCCGTCGTGCAGGTTGCGCCCGATGCTCGACGGCCGATCGGAGTTCGGATTGCCGTCGAGATTGAAGTCGCGGCCGGCGAAGATGTTGAACGGCCGCCCGCTCTCCACCGAGACGACGCCGCTGAAACGGAACCCGCCGAGCGCGCGGACGTGCGACGGCACCGCGCTCAGGACGGCGACCGTCACGCGGTTCCTGACGTCCTGCCGCGACCGCGCGGTCTCGCCGAGAATGTCCTGGCCTTCCGGGATGTCCGCGAGGTTGGCGAGCGAATCGGCGTTGTTCCTGACCTGCGACAGCGTGTAGCTGGCGTGAAAGCCGATGCCGCTCGACATCCGCTTTTCCGCCTCGAAGGTGCGCGCCGTGATAGTTCGCAGACGCCGGTGTTGGTCTGGACGAAGAGATCGCCGACTTCCGGATAGCGTGCGGCCGCCGAGGATCGGCTTGCCGCTCGCCAGCACGCCGGTCTGGAACGCGTTGAGGTTGCCGGTGTGCCCGATGACCTGTCGCGCGCCGACGAACAGATACGCCGCCGACACGGCCGATCCCGCGGCCGACCTCCTGCGAGATCTGCGCGCTGGCCTGGTGGCTGTACGGCGTGTCGGATCGCGCCGTCGAGCGTGTCGGCCAGGCCGATGCTGCTGGTGGCCGGCACCTGGCCGGTGGTCAGAAACGTCAGCGCCGCCGCGCGGCGCGGCGGGACCGCCGACGGTCCGCTGCTCGAATCGGCCCTGGCAGTCGGCGCGATCGTCGGAAAGAGCACCTGCGCGTTCGGCAGCGAGCCGGCCGCTCGACCACTCGGTGGCGTTGAACAACTGCCCGACGCTGCTCGCCAGCCGATCGGTGAACGATGCCGTAGCCGGCGCGGATCACGCCTCGCGGGCTGTAGGCGTACGCGGCGCGCCAGCGCGGCTGCCACGTTGTTGAGATCCTTCGCGTGATGAAATCGCGACGGATAGCGCTCGAAGTCGTAGCGCAGCCCGTAGGTGAGCGTCAGCCGCGACGCCGGCCTGCCATGTGATCCTGCGCGAAGAACCCGCATGAGCTGTGATTGAAGTCTGAACCCGGTGTCGTCCTGCCACGTCGCGTCGGGACGTCGCGCTGGTCCAGTTCGGATGCTGATGCCCGGGATACGTCGGCGCCGCTGGCGAGGAACGGCCACCAGAAGACAACCGGCGTGAAGCGTCTGAAAGCGCGCGCGAGCGTTGGGAAAGACGATCCGCGCCGGGAAGAACAGGTTGAAGACTGCGAGTCGTTGCGCAGGATAGTTGACGTCGACGCCGGCCTTCAGCTGGTGCGCGCCCTGCGTCCACGTCAGGCTGTCGGCGAACTGGATCCGCGTCTCGGCGTAGTAGTCGACGTCGGACGTGCTCTTCCCCATGATGATGAAGTTCGAGATGCTCGAGCGACGGCTCGTTGTAGGACCGACGAGAAGTCGAACGTGCGCCGCGCCGACCTGGAAGCGCAGCTTCGTTGACCAGCCGCGGCGAGAGCACCGAGACCGCGTTGGCGACGAACGCCTGATCGCGCGTGCAGGTTGTCGCGCGCGGTGCTCGACGTCGGCGACGCGCGGCCGCCGCCGCCGAGGAAGTTGTCGGTGTTCGAATCGAGGAAGTTGTAGCGCACCGACAGCGTGTGGCTCGCGCGTCAGGATGGTGGTCCACCTTGACGAGGAACGAGTTGTAGTGGTTGTTCAGCACCTGGTTGGTCGTCTCGGGCGCGCAGGCCGAGCGGCACGCGCACGGCGTTGAGCGTAGCGCGAGGTTGTCGAGCACGACCTGTGAAAAGCGGTTCGACTGCTTGCGCAGCTGCGCCCTCGTAGTTGCCGAAGAAGAACGTCCGATCGATCGCGCGATGCGGCCCGCCGACGGTCCCGCCGAACTGGTTCTGGTGCAGCGTGTCGGCGTCGGGCTGGTTGAGCATCGGACCGCGCGTTGAGCGCGTCGTTCATCCCGAAGTAGTAGAGCGATCCCGTCGCCGCGGTTCGTCCCCGACTTGGTGACGATGTTGACGAAGCCGCCGAGGCGCGCGTCCGTACTCGGCGAGATACGTCGAGTTGAGCACGCGGAATTCCTTCGCGGCTTCCTGCGACGGCGTCGCGCGCGGCAGGCCGGTGAACGTCTGCACGTTGTCGGCGCCGTCCACCTGAATCATCGTGTTCAGCTCGGGCTGGCCGCCGAACGAGAGCGCGCGGCGCCGCGGCCGAGCCGACGCCGACGTCCGGCTCCTTGAACGCGCCGCCGCCGACGTTCTCGCGCCCGAGCGCCACGCCGCTCGACAGCTTCACGAAGTCCGACGAAGTTGCGGCCGCTGATCGGCAGCGACTCGATCTCCTGCCGTGCGTCACGACGCGGCTCAGATTCCGTCTTTGCCGGCTCGATGAGCGGCGCCTCGGCGCTGACCGTCACCTGCTCGGCAATCTGGCCGAGGCTCATCGTGATGTCGGCGTCGGTCGTGCCGCCGACCGTCAGGACGACGCCGGTCTGAATCGCGGTCTTGAAGCGCGCGAGCTCGGCGCGCACTTCGTAGACGCCCGGCTCCAGCGCCGCGAAGCGGTAGCGGCCGTCGGCGCCGGTGGTCGTCGTGCGGACGCGCTCGTCGCCGTGTTCTTCGCCGTCACGGTCGTGCCGGGGAGCGCGGCGCCGGTGTCGTCGCGGACGGCGCCGGTCAGCGTCGCCGTCGCGATTTGCGCGCCGGCGTGGACGGGCAAGCCGAGCAACATCCCGATCAGGAGCGCGACTGCGATCGAACGCGGTCTGGGGTGGTCATGGTGCCTCCTGGATTGAGGAAACCCGGCGGGATGATACGGCAGACGACTGGGGAGGCGCGAATCGGTCGAACGGGAAATAGGTTGCGGCTATGGACGCAGCGGATTCATCGGTCACGCTGGCGGCTCAGCGCGTCCAACTTCGCCTCGATTCGCACCAGCCGCTCCTCGATGCCATGCTGCCCATCGGCACCCTTTCCGGGATCCAGAAAGAAACTCGTCATCGTCGCGGTCATGATGCCGAGGAACCCGATCCCGACGATCATCAATGCGACGGCGATGAGTCGTCCCTCCACGGTCACCGGGCTGACGTCGCCGTAGCCGACCGTGGTCGTCGTCACCACGGCCCACCAGAACGCATCGCCGACTGACTGGATGTTGTTGTTCTGGCCGCGTTCGACGGCAAAGATTCCGAGCGCACCGGAGTGAGGATGACGGCGGTCGTCAGCGCGACATAGTGGAACTTTCGCTGCCGGAATCCTTGTGCCGCCTCACGGAGGCCAATCGCGGCGACCGCACCCGCACGAACGAACCGCAGCAACCGGACGACCCGAACGGCGCGGAAACCCTGAAGCGCGTCGGGCACGAGGAACGGCGGCGACAGCGCGATGGTGAGCAGGTCGAACCAGGCCCGGCGGACATACTCACGACGCGACGGTGCGATCAGCAGCTTTCCGACATATTCCGCCACAAACGCGAGCCACACGATCCAGTTGAGGCTGTGGGCGATCTGCCGCAGCACCGCGCTGTCTGCGCGGTCCTCCAGGATCAGGGCAGGGACGATGAGGAGCGCGAGGAGCGCAAGCGGAAGATCGGTCGCGCGCTCGAACCGCTCGAACCGCTCACGGGCGTTCATGGCAGCCTCACAATCAGGCGCAACGAACCGGGACTCGCTGAGAGACACGCGGTCGGTTCAACCCACGGCGATCAACGTTCGTCAACGACATTACCACCGCCGGGCAGGCATCACGGCGACGCAACCGCTTGGCATCGCGGTCGAACCGCTCGCCTCCGCGGGTCGAACTGAAGCGCCGTGTCGGGCGTCGGCCGTCCGAGCTCGAAAATCGCGACCTGGCTCTCGTCCGCATATTGCTTGTAGTTCACAACCGACCCTCGTCTGCTCAGATCACGCATGACCAGCTTGTCGAAACCTTCCGGCAGCACGTTCAATCGAAAACCGAGGTACACCGCGACGCGGTCACGGCCGTTGAACGCCGAACCCAGCTCCGCCTCGGCTCGCCTCGCAGTCGCGTTCGTCCGGAACGTGCCGTAGCTCGAACACCGGGCTGCCGTCGGGCAGGTGTCCGCTGCGCTCGATGTCCGAGATGTCCAACCCGCCGTACCACCACAGCGCAACCAGACCGAAATGCGTCGTCACGATCGCATCCCCCGGGCGATGCGCGGCAAGAAGAAGCCGGATGCTGCTGCGATCGTCGAGGCCGTAGTTGCTGAGCGGCTTGCGGGCGAGCGCCTCAGCACCGCGCCAGACGATGTCGCGCGGCGACGGCGAGCGCCGTGATGCCGGCCAGCACAGCGGCCGTGGACGCGATGAACCGCTGACGCCCGCTGCGGAGCCACACCGACGCATCCGGCGCACAGCGCGACCGCGACGTGCAGCGCAGGAACGACCCAAAGCGCGAGCCGTTCGAAGATGGGCACGATGTGCAGAAGCGAGAGCACCACCGCGGCGAGCGGCACGGTGGCGAACATGAAACCGAGCAACAGACGCCGCGCGAGCGCGACACCGATCCCGGCCGCGCACGCCAGCCAGAAGAGAAACGGGAGTTCACTGCCCGCAGGTTTCCCGGCGAACGGTTCCGGCAAACGCGCAAACCAGCCAAGCGTCGCCACGACGCCGTCGCCCACCGGGGGAACGCGAAGGCCCAGTATTCGTCGAGAACCGGATTCGCGAGCGCATGGCGGAGCACGAGCACATAATCCGCCGCGAATGACGCCAACCACACCACGCCTGGAGCGGCGGCGGACGACGCGCCGCGCCACCCGCCACGCCGCCACGATACGATGACGAGCACCACCGCACACCCGGGCGTGACGAACACGGCGCCGTTCCCAAACCACAGGCCGAACGCGGCGGCGAGCCACCACGCGACCGTGGTCCGGGCACGCGATGTCGAACCAGCTCGGTCGTCGAGCGACGAGGCCGCCAAAGCCGGCAGGAGCAGCGCCCAGAACGTATCGCCGGAGTAGTGCTTGAGCTCCAGCACGAAGAAGACGAGCCACTCGCCAAACGCGCACATCGAGACGAGGATCGCGGCGCCAAACGGTGTCATCCATCGTCGGCCGATCCACGTCGCGGTGGCGAGCGTGCTGATCCCGAAGCAGACGGTCAGCAGGCGAACCGCACGCTCACTGGTTCCGAGCGTCAGCATCAGCAGCCGTTCGAGCACCAGCCACCCGAACGGCGCGCTTTGATTCAGCCAGAGGGAGCCCGCCAATTGCCCGAACGTGCGGTCGCGCACGTTGAGCGCAAGCATCTCCTCGTCAACCCATAGCGGCCGCGCGGCGGCCAGCCAATAGATCAGCAGGCCGCCGCCAAGCACAGCTATCGAGGTCGCCAGCCAATAAGTCTCGTCGGGCGAGCGCGCGTTCGGACACATCCGTCTCCGCTGCGCGACATCCTAACCAACTTGATTGCGAGGATGTGCCGTTGGGTCGTCTGTTGGGGTTTGCGCGGCAGGGAGCAAAGGGGCAGGAACCTGGTCGGGGAAGATCCACCTTGAGGGTTCATCCGGCAGCGTCTGGTAGCTGGCGGGGAAGGAGCAGGCTATCGCGCACACGGGTAGGCTGTTCCCGGCACCTTGAGCGCGACGCGGACGGGCAACCGTCTCGGACCGGGCCAAGGGAGCGGCTGCTACACCGGCAGCCTGAGCCGTTTCCGCCCTACCCTCGCAATCTCGATGAGAACGTGGAAGGGCTGGCCTGTGGCAGCGTTGGCGACGGTCAGTTGCCCTGATGTGCAGCGCGGTCCTGATCGGCGTCAAGCAACTCAGGGCCGCGTGTGACGCCGGAGACCCGTCGTCAGCGTGGTTGGTAGGTGGTAATCGGGAACCCACGGCGCCGATAGAGGAGGGCGGCATGTTCGAAACGTATTTGGCGGAGGCGGCGAAGGTTCTCGCGCAGCATAACGAGAGCGCGATGTTCGCGGAGGAAGGCGTTCAACGCGATCGTGGCGCGTGCGGTGGAGGTGCTCGGCAGCGAGCGTACAGCGGCGACCTCGCCGAGGTGATGCGCCCGTGCGACGGTTGCGGAACGGCGACCTCGGCGGGAGACCGCGGAGGCGGAGGCGGTCCCGCTGTATTGCCCGACGTGCGCGTGCGAAGGTCGGTTCCGTCTGGCAGAACGCCGCGTGAAGGTCTTGTGCTGCGGCGATCGGCACTGGTCGGCGGCGCCTCGGGTGGCGATGGGTGGCACGTGCCGAGGCGTGGGACCGCCATTGCGAGGAGCAGCGAGAAAGCCGGAGGCCGGCGAGCACAGCAAAACCGGGCGGCCGACTGCCGCCCGCAACTGGAGCGACCGCGCCGTGGCCACCGGCGGGCAGTCCAGATGTACATCCCTACGAACGGCCAACGTGCGATAGGCGTCAGCGAGACTCTGATCCAACTCCAGCGCGCGAAGTCGTGTGGACGCATCCGCCTCCGCAGAAGGCGTCGCTGGGACATACGACCCACACGCACCAAGCGCACTACCGCCAGTGCGTGGGCATGCGCTGCGGCGAATATCGGACTTCACGCGGCACATCGCCGAGTGAACATCACGGGAGCTGGGCTGGCAGGATCGCGATGAGCCGGTAACTGTTTCGAAAGCATCACGCGCTCGAACGCGCGAACTTCGTGGCCTCTCTTCTCCATGTCGCGAGGCGTCTCAACGCGCGCACCGTGCCGATCGTGATCGCAAGCACCCAGAAACCGGCAAGTGCCGCGCGATAGACCTGCGTGCGGACGGCGTAGACGAAGACGGTGTTGATCGCCAGCACCGCCAGCATGAACACCAACAGCCAATACGCACCATTGATCGTTCGGATGCCGACGTCTGCGCGCAGGTCTCTGATGTCATGTCCTGCCTCCCTAAACAATGCTATCACGCGATGAAGCACGCCGTCGCCGCCCGCCGCGAGGATGGGAAGGCAGGCGTGAACCCTGGCCACCGCAGAAATCGCACAAATGACCGCGGCGAACTCCTTCTAATCTCGCATCGGCATGAAAGCTCGCACTTCAACTGCACGCGGCGCCCTGCGGCGGAAGGTAGTCGCGAGGTTGGCGCATCTGTTCAAGTTGGGTCGCGAGCTTTCAGGTTCCGGGTTATGGCCCCGCCCACGAGCAGCGTGTTCAGGCCCTGCTCGTAGGCGCTGCGGTGCCGAACCTGGCATTTGCAGTTCACCCAGACCCAGAGTCGAGGAGTTGGTGATGCCGCCCATTTCCGCCCTGCGGCGGCATCGACGATCGCGTCCTGACCTCGCGATCCACCTCGCGCCCGAGCGCGGCGGCCAGCGCCACGTCGGTTTCTCCCGTCGCTTTCGGTGGCGCCAGCCTGCGTTGTCAGTGAGCGCCGCTGGCGCCCTGGTCGTCGCGGTGACGCCTGAAGATCCCTTCGCCAGTTTAACAGCCGCCTCAAAGATGCGATCCTGCAGGATCACGTCCGCTGTCGAAACTGGTCGGCGTTGAGCGATGATACGCCGCCACCGCCGAGCGTGGTAACCGCCGCTGAGCCACTGGCGGTGCCAGCACCTGACGCTCAGCCTATCCATGCACCCAATCCTGCGCGGCAGCCCCCAACGCGGAGCACGTTAACGCAACAGATCGCGAGTCGTCCAGCGTTTGAGCGGTGAATAATTAGCCCAACGACGGGCTGAGCTTCACGCTGAGCGCGCAGGCTTGAAGAACGGACTTCTCGGGAGATCGGAAGATCCGCGATATTTGGACGGGGCAGAAATTAGCGTGCTACGGTCAGGTCTCTGTCGACCTCAACCACCATCGCCGAAAGAGGGATGGCTATGTGCCGCCGCTTCACCCGTCGCCCTGCTCCGCTGTTGTCCTGTGCATGTTGGCGTCACGACATTGCGCCCAGACTCCACCAATCCGCCGCACCACTGTGCCGCGCGTGATCCGGCGTGAACGGCGCGCTTCGTCTCGCAAGGTTCTCAGCGCCAGCAGATCGTCACCTTTGCGATCTACGCCGGAGAGACTGGGCGGCGAACCGTGTGGTGGCGAGACAGAATCTCGCTGTCGCGCAGACGCGAGCAGCATCGGCAGCGTCAGCGCGACGCTGCCGGATGGTTTACCGCTGGACGTGTTCACGTCGCAGGACAAGCGTTGGCTCGAGGTCCACGTCGAGCGCTCCGGTGAACCCACGTCGCCGCGAGTCCTGGTGGCGAGCGTGCCGTTCGCGTTGCGCGCGTCCGACGCCGAGACGCTGGGCGGCAAACCCGCGTCGGCATTTCTGCTCGCCGAGCCCGTGTTCTCGGCCCAACCATCGCAGGCGAGATCGAAGACGTCGACAAAGAGCGACCCACCTTTGACCACGTTCAATGCCAATCAGGGCTTGTATCCCCGTCGCCCTCGACAACGCTGGCAACCTCGGAAACTCCGTGATGTTTCAAGGGTTCCCAGCCGGGAGTTCGATCGGCCTGGGCACGACGAATGCCGCGGGATTACTTCCACGTTTCGTTCGACGACCAGTTCGGCGCGCTTCACCGGATTCGCCGTCCAGAATCGCAACGGCAGCCCGAACGCCTCCTCCGGCATGCTGTTCTACGACCAGAACGGCGCGCTCGCCATGTTCCAGGGCTTCAACAACGCCGGGCACGAATACCGGATCAACAACATCGCACCTGGCGGAGCGATCAACTTCATAACCGGCAGCACGTCACGGTTCCTCGTTGCGAACAGCGGCAACATCGGCATCGGCGTGGCGTCGCCGGCATCGGAAATTAGACGTCGCAGGCGACGTCAACGTCAGTGTTGGCCTTCGCGTGCGCGGCAGCACGGTTCTTCACGTTCCGACTGGATCCGAGAGCTTTGGTGTCGGCGTCGGGGCGGTGAATCCCAACACAACGGGTCAAGGCAACACGGGAGTCGGCGCAGGAGCGCTGGGCAATGCTACGTCCGGGAGCTTTAACACGGCCGTGGGTTCGAGGGCGATGAGCGCGAACATGCAGGGCCCGGAGAACACCGCAATCGGCTACAACGCCCTCGGCTCGATGAACAACGGTCTGCAGAATGTGGCAGTCGGCAACCAGGCGATGGCTCAGACGACGACCGGCTCCTTCAATGTCGCCATAGGCGACCGCGCCATGTTCGACAACACGACGGATTGGCCAACGTCGCGATCGGCAAAACGCGCTGGTGCTGAACAATTCCGGTGGCAACAACATCGCAATCGGCTTTAACGCTCTGTCGCAACTTACGGTAGGCGCGGGCAACGTCGCACTCGGTGCGGGGGCGCCGGATCAGAAATCCGGAGGCGCGAGCAGTGACAACGTGGACATCGAGCATACCGGCGTTGCGAGCGACACCGGCGTCGTCGGATTGAACGCCAGGCAGGCACACGTCGTTCTTCGCCGCTGGCATCCGGGGCGCCACGACCGGAGTGGCGGACGCCGTCTCGGTCGTCATCGATTCCTGCCGGGCAGCTGGGCACCATCAACTCCTCACGGCGATACAAGGAAGACATTCACGACATGGGCGACGCGAGCAGCGGGTTGATGAAGCTGCGCCCGGTCACCTTCCGTTACAGCCAGCCTACTCCAACGGCAGCAAGCCGATCGACTACGGTCCAATCGCCGAAGAGGTTGAGGCGATCTCATCCCGATCTCGTCGCTCACCTCGCCGATGGCCAGCTGAGACGGTCCAGATTCCACAAGATCAATGCGATGCTGCTGAACGAGGTGCAGAAACAGCACCGCGCGGTTCAGGCATTGAACGACCAGATCGCGGCGCAGCGCGCGGAGATCGAGCTGTTGAAGGTGCGTCTCGACGAACTCGCGCATCAACGCACTCTTCGGCCCTGACCTTCTCTTGCTGAGCTGAAAGCAGCTGAAGTCGGGTCGCGGCGGGCTCGAGGCTGGAGCGGTGTATCGGTTCGAAGGGGAAGCCATCACCTGGCCAACTGCTCGCAGGCTCTGCGCATCTTTCTGGTAGCGTGCATGGGAATCGAACCCCGATTTGATGGTTGAGAACCATCCGTCCTAACCGTTAGACGATACCGCCACGCGCCGGCAGAACCCCTGCATTTTAGCAAACTTGTATGATGGGATCCATGTTCCGCTGGCTTGCTGCGCTTCTCGTGCTCTCGCGCTCGCGGCTGGAGTCTGCTACGTCATCGCCGGTCGCGGCGCACCGCCGCAGTTGACGATCAACCAGCCTACCCGCGTCATCGGACAAACCGGCACGCTCGACGTCACCGCCGACGCGCCAAATGCCAGGTTCACGGCGCTCGCGATCGCGCTCGAGCAGGACGGCAAAACGATCCCGCTCTTCGCGCTCGACAACACGCAGCAGGCGACCGTCGCCCCCGCTGGCAACCAACTGCGCGTGACGCGCCCGATCGGCAAGAAGAACGTCCCCGAGTTGAAATCTGGCGCCGCCCGGATCGTGGTCACGGCGACGCGGCCGTCCTTTCTGAACCTCCGTCAGCTGACGAGCACCGCGTCGAAAGACGTGCAGGTGCGCCTCGACCCGCCGCGCGTCGCGGTCGTCTCGACCAAGCACTACGTGAACCTCGGCGGATCGGAGATGGTCGTCTACACCGCGACCCCGTCAGACGTCGTCTCGGGCGTCCGGGTCGGCGACATCGAATATCGGGGATTTCCGGCGGCAGGCGCTGGCTCACCGGCGGCGGACCCAACGTCTACGTCGCCTTCTTCGCCTTGCTCTACGACCAGGATCCGCGGACGCCGATCGTCGCGTTCGCGCGCGACGAAGCGGGCAACGAGGCCAAGACCACGTTCGTCGACAACGTCTTCCCGAAGCCGTTCAAGAAGAGCCGGATCGAGCTCGACGACAAGTTCATCGACCGCGTCGTGCCGGAGATCCTCGAGCACTCGCCTGAGCTGAAGATGTCGGCGCCGGCGCAGGGCAGTCCCGAGATGATTACCGCGTTCATCAAGGTGAACGGTGAGCTGCGCAAGATCAACGCGGATCAAATCGCCGCGTTCGCCGCCAAGAGCTCGCCGAACAAGCTGTGGCAGGGACCGTTCGTGCAGCTCGGCAACTCGCAGGTCGAGGCCAGCTTCGCCGATCGCCGCACCTACATCTACAAGGGCAAAGAGGTCGACCAGCAGACGCACCTCGGCTTCGATCTCGCCGTGACCAGCCGCGTCGCCGTCGTCGCCGCCAACGCCGGGACGGTGATGAACGCGAGCTGGCTCGGCATCTACGGCAACTGCGTGATCCTCGATCACGGCATGGGCGTGCAGTCGCTGTACGGGCATTTGTCGTCGTTCGATGTCAAGGTCGGCGATACGGTCACGCGCGGCCAGACGATCGGCCGCAGCGGCATGACCGGGCTCGCCGGCGGCGACCACCTGCACTTCACGATGCTCGTCGGCGGCCGGATGGTGAACCCGGTCGAGTGGTGGGACGCCCACTGGATCGCGGATCGCGTTCAGCGGAAGCTGGACGAGTCGCGCCCGCAGTAGAATAGACGGTTGTTGCGAACGCTCTTTTTCTTCAGGAGAAATCAATGCGCCTACGAAACGTGTGGATAGTGACGTTGGGGGTCGCGCTGGCGGCGTCGGTGGTGGCGTGCGGCGGCGGCGAGCCGTCGAACAAATCGGCGGACGCGTCGGCTCCGGCCGGAACGCCGTCGGGTCAGAAGGTCGATACGTCGAAAGCCGGCAACGTGACGGGCACTGTCAGTGTGGACGGCGCCGTTCCCAAGAACGACGCGATCAAGATGAACGCGGATCCGGTCTGCATCAAGGAGAACAAGGATCCGCAGTTCCAGGAAACCTACACGGTGAGCAGCGACGGCAAGACGCTCGGCAACGTGTTCGTCTACGTGAAGGACGGCCTCGGCAGCTACGTCTACGACACGCCCACCGACAAGGCGCAGATCGATCAGAAGCAGCTGCCGCTACCATCCCGCACGTGTTCGGCATGCGCGTCGGCCAGACGCTCGAGATCCTCAACAGCGATCCGACGCTGCACAACATCCACGCATTGCCGAAGGGCAATTCGGAATTCAATACCGGGCAGCCAATCCAGGGCATGAAGACGACGCACACCTTCGACAAGCCGGAGGTGATGGTGCCGTTCAAGTGCGACGTCCACGGCTGGATGAACGCCTACGTCGGCGTGCTCGATCACCCGTACTACGCCGTCACCAAGGACGATGGCAAGTTCGAGCTGAAGGATCTGCCGGCCGGCAGCTACACCGTCACGGCGTGGCACGAGCGGCTCGGCACGCAGGACCAGAAGGTGACGCTCGGCGAGAAGGAAACGAAGGAAGTGAACTTCACGTTCAAGGCGGCGGGACCAACGGCGACCAACAACTAGGCGGGACGGGCGGTGCTGCACAAATTCGCCAAATTCGTCGTTGCCAGCACCGTCCTCCTGATTCTGGCCGGCAGTCTCGTCACGAGTCACGATGCGGGACTGTCGGTGCCCGACTGGCCGACCACCTACGGCTGGAACATGTTCACGTTTCCGCCGCGGATGTGGGTCGCCAACATCTTCTACGAGCACGGCCACCGCCTGATTGCCTCGAGCGTCGGCTTCCTGACGATCGTCCTCGCCGCCTGGCTGTGGATGAAGGACCCGCGGCGCTGGCTGCACTGGTTTGGCGTCGCGGCGCTCGGCGCCGTGATCGCGCAGGGCCTCCTCGGCGGTCTCACCGTCCTGTTCTTCCTCCCGCCGGCGGTCTCGACCGCGCACGCGGCGCTCGCCGAGATTTTCTTCTGCATGACGGTGGCGATCGCGCTGTTCACGTCGCCGGGCTGGATCCACGGCTTCGAGAACGACGACGATTCGCGGGTCGCGCGCAGTCAGTCGGTGGCGCTGCCGCTGCGCCGCCTCGCGACGCTGACCACGGCGCTCGTCTTCGTGCAGATCCTCGTCGGCGCGACGATGCGGCATACCGGGGCTGGGCTGGCGATTCCCGACTTTCCGCTGATGTTCGGCGGCCTCGTCCCGGATCACTGGGACGCGAAGATCGCGGTGCACTTCGCGCACCGGCTGGGTGCGCTGATCGTCGCGGCGGCGGTGCTGTCGACGGCGATCTACACCTGGCGGTCCGACATCAACCGCGTCGAGCTGGCGAATCCGGCGCTGAAGCTGGTGCTGCTGACCATCCTGCAAGTGATTCTCGGAGCGCTGACCATCATCACCGCACGCAATCCGTGGATTAACAGCGTCCACGTCGTCTGCGGCGCGCTCGTGCTGACCACGTCGCTGGTGATCACACTGCGCTGCTGGCGCGATCGATTCGCCGACGAAGTCCGGCTGAAGCCGGACGTGACGCCGGCCAATGCGGTGCTGGCTCTACGTTCAGCTGTGGTGTCGCGGCTTCAGCCGGACGCGGATCGTGTCGGTGCGCTTCAGCCGGACCGGCGAGGTCCTGCATGAAGGACGCATGCCAGTCGTCGTCGACGGCGAACGTCGTCGGCGTGGCGGAACGCCGCGGTCCTCGCCGGCCGCCGACTACCTGGCGCTGACCAAGCCACGGCTCAACTTTCTGGTCGTCGCAATCCAGCGCCGCGGGCTACTACCTCGGCGCCGCGCACGGGACGGACTGGGGCAGATGGCGATCGCCGTGGCCGGCACGGCGCTCGTGGCCGGCGGCGCGGCGGTCCTCAATCAGGTCTACGAGCGCGACACCGACGCGCTGATGCGGCGCACGCGGCTGCGGCCGCTGCCCGACGGCCGCGTCGGCTGCCGGCCGATGCGCGCGCTGTTCGGCTTCGCGCTGTCGGCGCATCGGTCTCGTCCTGCTCGCCGCGCGCGCGCAACCTCCTCGCCGCCTCGCTCGCCCTGGCGACGCTCGTCGTCTACCTCGCGATCTACACGCCGATGAAGCGGCGCACGCCGATCGCGACGCTCGTCGGCGCGGTGCCCGGCGCGCTGCCGCCGCTCATCGGCTGGACGGCGTCGCACGGCACGGTGTCGAGCCGGCGGCGCCGCGCTTTTCGCGATCGTGTTCCTCTGGCAGATCCCGCACTTCATGGCCATCGCGTGGCTCTACCGCGACGACTACGGCAAGGCGGGATTCCCGATGCTGCCGGTCGTCGATCCCGGCGGCGCGCGAGCGGGACGTCAGGCGGTCGTACATGCGGCCACGCTGGTCGCCGGTCGCGCTCGTGCCCGCGCTCGTCGGCGTCAGCGGCATGATTTACGGGACGATCGCGCTGGTGATGGGTGTGTGCTGCTGGCGCTCGCGATCCGGTTCGCGGTGACGCGGAGCGATCGATCGGCGCGGGCCCTGTTCCTCGGATCGATCACCTATCTGCCGCTGCTCTGGATCGCGATGATCGAGGACAAGCTCTGAAGCTCGTTTGCCACGCCGATGGTAACACAAAGGACTGCTGTGCCCTTTGTGTTTAATCAGCCCCGCAAAGAAAATTCGGCGCTCCCATAACCATGTCGGTCCACGATCTTCCCGCCGTCAATGCCTCGCTGAATGCGCTGTCCGGCATCCTGCTGCTGATCGGATACGTGCTGATCCGGCAGCGCCGCATCGAGACGCACCGCAAGGTCAGTGATCGCGGCGTTCATCACCTCGTCGATCTTTCTCGTCTGCTACCTCGTGTATCACGCGCAGGTGGGATCGGTGCGGTTCACCCGGCAGGGGTTCGTCAGGCCGCTCTACTTCACGGTCCTCGTCACACACGTCACGCTCGCCGCGGCGGTGGTGCCGCTCGCGCTCGTGACCCTCTCGCGAGGACTCAAAGCCCGCTACGCGCGTCACCGGACGATCGCCAGATGGACGTTTCCGATCTGGCTCTACGTCTCAGTGACCGGCGTGCTTGTCTACGTGCTGCTGTATCAGCCGATGTGGTTACTGTGAATTGGGTAATTGGACAATCTGGTAATCGGGTAATTTCAATTTTCCAATAAATTACCCAATTCCAACTACGATTACTCAATTACCCGATTCGGCTATTCGGACGCCGGCCCGGAGGCCATCGCCGCGCGGCGACCGGCTTCGTTGGACCACGTCGCCGACTCGTAGGTGAGGTAGACGGTCAGATTGTTCTCGACCGACAGCGAGATGCGGCCGCCGTTGACGCCGGCATCTTCCCGCTGCCAGGTCGCGTTGATGTGGACTCTTCCCGGTGCGGATCGCGGTGACTTCGGAGCCGATGTGGCCGCCGTCCTGATAGGGAAATCGTAGCGTTCCGTCTCCGCCGAGATCGGTCCGTAGTGCTCTTTGAGGTCACCCTTGAACTGCTGATAGAACGGCAGGCAGCTCGTCGTCGGTCACGAAGCTGACGATCATCTTTTCCAGGCCGCCGTTCTGGTTGAACAGCGCCATGACCAGCGCCTGCTGGCCGAGCACCACGCCGTGGAACGTCTGGTCGAGCGCGAACCGGAGATCGACCTTGGCCTTTTGATAGGGCGTCAGGCCGACCGCGTTCATCGCGTTGGCGACCGACACGGGCGTCTCGCCAAAGCGCACGTTGCCGAAGGCGGTGGCCCGGTCCTGAGCCGAGGCTGACGCGCACACGAACAGAAGGATTCCGATCACAAACGAAGACTGCCGCTTCACTTTCGACCTCGATGTTCAGTGGGGGTTACACAGATTTTCGACCGAACCAGCCGGGGCATTAGGGGTGACGAAGAATGCACACACTTGCACGCGCGGAACGCCCGGAAAACGGTCCACCAACTAGTAAAGAAGGTATTTCGCCCGGATTGCGCCGCCACCGATCGTCGTCGCCCTGCCACGACGCCTCGATCGCCGCCGGATCGTCACCCGCGCGGATGCGGGCGAGCACGGCCTTCGAGGCGAAGAGGGTCGCTGCGTCCTCGAGCCTGAACTGCTGACCGTAGAGGCGCGAAAGCGCCGATGCGATCTCGAGGCCGACCCGAACCGGACGCAGCCGATCGCGGTCGGTCGACGATCATGAAGCACGCCGTGGCACGCCTGCCCGGCCGAGCTTTGCGCCGGCGGCCGGCGTGAACGTCGACCGGGTAGAAGCGGATGCCCGGCGAGTCCGCGCGCGTTGAGCGCCGCCGCCAGCGCCACGCCGTCGATCCACGGGCGCGCCGATCTGCTCGAACGGCGTGTCGGTGCCGCGCCCGACCGAGATGTTCGTCCCTTCGATCGCGCCGATGCCCGGATAGAGCGTCGCCGCCACCATGTTGCGCATGTTCGGCGACGGGTTGATCCAGGGCAGGCCGGTCTCGTCGAACCAGTCGTCGCGCCGCCAGTTCTTCATCGGCACGACGGTGAGATCGGCGCCGATCTGCTTCTCGCCGTTGAACAGCCGCGCGAGCTCGCCGAGCGTCATGCCGTGCCGGATCGGCATGCGGCAGATAGCCGTTGAAGCCGATCGCGGTCGGCGTCCGAGGCTCGGCCCCTCGATGTCGAACGCCGCCGATCGGATTCGGGCCGATCGAGCACGACGACCGGCGAGCTTGCGCTTCGCCGCTTCCTCCATCACGTACGCCATCGTCGTCGTGATAGGTGTAGAAGCGCGCGCCGATGTCCTGCAGATCGACGACGAGCGCGTCGATGCCCGTCGAGCATCGCGCGCGGTCGGCCGCCGCGTGTCGCCGTAGAGCGAATGAATCGGCAGCCCGGTCTTCTCGTCGCGCGACGACGGCGACGTTGTCGTCGAGCTGACCGCGGATGCCGTGCTCGGGGCTGAACAGCGCCACGAGCGTGACGTCCTGCGCGGCGCGCGAGCAGATCGATCGTGCTCGCGCCGCGCCGCGATCGGCCGGTGTGGTTCGTCAGCAGGCCGACGCGCTTGCCGCGCAGCCGCGCGAAGCCCTCGGCCTCGAGCACGTCGATGCCGGTCAGCGCCGGCGTGCCAGCGCGCGGCCGTCAGTCCGCCGTCGCGACGGCTGCGAGCCGTCGCGCTGCGGCCGAGCGGACGCGATCAGCCGCGTGCACAGCGCCGCGGCCGCGACCGTCGCGACCTTGCCGCGCAGCGCGCGTCACGTCGCCTTTGCCGTCCGGGTGCACGCGGTTCGACAGGAACACGACGTAGCTCTTCGTCGCCGGATCGAGCCACAGCGATGTGCCGGTGAACCCGGTGTGGCCGAACGATGCCGATCGGAAACAGCTCGCCGCGGTTCGACGAGTACGGTCGAGTCGATGTCCCAGCCGAGGCCGCGCACGTCTCGCATCGCCGGCCGGCGTGGCCGGCGACGTCATCCGCGCGACGGTCGCCGGCGACAGGATCCGCGCGCCGTCCAGGCGGCCGCCGTCGAGCAGCATGCGGCAGAAGCGCGACAGGTCGGCCGCGGTGCTGAACAGGCCCGCGTGCCCGGCGACGCCGTCCATCCGGCGCGCCGTCGGATCGTGGACGACGCCGCGCAGGAACGGCATCGTCGCTGGTCCGTGCGCACGGCCACGACAGCGCACGGCAGCGTCTCGGTCGGCGCGATCCGCGGCGCGCAGCGCCGCGGGCGGCAGGAACATCGTGTCCTTCATGCCGAGCGGCTCGAACACGTGCGTCTTGCGCGTACGCGATCGAGCCGCTCGCCGCTGACGCGGCGGACGATGTCGCCGAGGAGGAAGAAGTTGATGTCGCTGTAGATGAACCGCTCGCCGGGCGGCGCGGCACGGCGACTTCGTCGATCGCGCGGCGGATCGCTTCGTCGGCGCCGCTGAACTCGGCCTCGAGCGTCGAGGTCGGGCCGCAGCCCGAGGTGTGCGTCAGCAGATGGCGGATCGTGATGCCGCCCTTGTCCGTACCGTTCGAACTCCGGGGATGAACTGCGACCACGCGGATCGTTGAGCCGGATCTGCCGCTGCTCGACCAGCTGCATCACGCTCGTCGTCGTCGCCACGACCTTGGTCAGCGAGGCGAGGTCGAAGATGGTGTCTTCGGTCATCGGCTCGGCGGCCGGCGCGAGCGCGCGATCGCCGAACGCGTCGTGGTAGAGGATGGCATCGCCGCGGCCGACCAGGACGACGGCGCCCGGCAGTTCATGGCGCGCGATCGCCGCGTCGACGAGCGGCTTGATCGCCTCGAATCCGGCCGGCGATCGAGGCCTGCTCGGCCGCGAGCGCGAGCGCCGCAGACGCCAGCAGCTGCGAGCGGTTCCGGCCGTTTTCACGCGAATTCAATATATACTGAGGCGCTGTCACCGCATTCCGTGCAATTTGAGGAGGTTTCGAGCATGCGTGATCGTGTCCATTTGTTTCGTATCGCGCTGAGCGGCGCTCGTCGTCGCGGCGTTTGCAGCGAGCGCCGCCGCGCCAAACCGGCCGCGTCGGCGGCATCGTGAAAGACGAAGCCGGTCAAGCCGATCAAGGGCGCGACGGTCACCGCCGAGAATCCGAACGCGTCGCCGAGCAGCTTCACCGCGACGACCGACGACAAGGGCCGCTTCTCCGATCATCGGCCTCCGCACCGGACCGTGGACGTTCACGGCGCAGGCGCCCGGGCTTCGCGCCCGAGTCCGGCGGACTGAACGTGCAGACAATCGGCGCGCCGAATCCACCGCTCACCTTCACGCTGAAGAAGGGCGGCAGCGTCGGGCCCGACCAGCGCGCTCGGCAACGCTCGCCGCGAAGGATCTCGCAGGCCGAGCTCGCCGCGCGCCGACGCGCTCTTACAACGCGCAGAAATGGGACGAGTCGATTACCGCGTACCGCGCGATCATGGCCAAGGCGCCGGCGCTCAGCGTCATCAACCTCCAGATCGCCGCGGCGTACCGCAACAAGAAGGACTACGACGGCGCCATCGCGGCGTACAACGAGCTGCTTGAAGACCGATCCGAACAACGACAAGGCGAAGATCGGCATCGGGATGACCAATCTCGAGAAGGGCGATCTCGACTGCGGCGGAAGACACGCTGACGAAAGCGGCCGAGGGCATCGAACGCCGACGCGCGAGGTGTTCTACAACCTCGGCGAAGTGAAGTTCGCGAAGGGCCAGACCGACGAGGCGGCGAAGTGGTATCAGAAGGCCGTCGGACATGGATCCCACCTGGGGCAAGCCGCTCTTCAAGCTCGGCGCTGGTGCAGCTGAACAAGGGCGACAAGGACGCCACGATCAAGGTGCTGCGAAAAGGTCATCGCGTCGATCCGACGTCGCAGGAAGCCGCGCAGGCGAAGGCTGTCATCGAACAGCTCAAGAAGTAGAGGCATGGCGAGGGCTCAGGGATGGGGATGAGCGGCCGCCTGAGCCCTAGCCCTGAGCCTAAGCCCGGCTTCGGGTTTCCAGTGTCCCGTCCCTTCCGCTTCACCTTCATCCTGCTTCTCGCAGCGCTCGGGCACTGGCTCTGGCCGCGGTCGGCGGCTGGCGCTACGCGCGCGCCTCGGCGCCGGTCAGCGGACCGATCATCGTCATCTCGATCGACACGCTGCGCGCCGACCATCTCGCCGGCGTACGGCTACACGAAGGTGAAGACGCCGGCGATCGACGCGCTCGCCGCCGACGGCGTCGTGTTCGAGCGCGCCTACTCGCACGCGCCGCAGACGCTGCCGGCGCACGCCGTCGCTGCTCTCCGGGCGGCTGCCGTTCGAGCACGGCGTGCGCGACAACGTCGGCTTCACGGTCAAGACCGGCGAGCGGCTGCTGCCGCAGATGCTGCGCGATCGCGGCTACGCGACCGGCGGCGATCGTGTCGGCGTTCGTGCTGCGCAAGGACACCGGCATCGGCCAGGGTTTCGATTTCTTCGACGGCGAGATGCCGGCGACGCGTCGCTCGGACGCCGGCATCGGTCAGGTGCAGCGCGACGGCGCGCGAGTCGGAGGCGATCGCCGAGCGCTGGCTCGACTCGCATCGGCTCGTCGCGCGCGTTCCTGTTCCTGCATCTCTACGAGCCGCACAAGCCGTACGCGCCGCCGGAACGCTTCGCCGCAGTACGCGCCGTACGACGGCGAGATCGCCTACAGCCGACGAGATCGTCGGCAAGCTGATGCAGTATCTGAAGTCGCACCAGCTCTACGACCGCTCGACGATCGTGCTGCTGTCGGATCACGGCGAGGGGCTCGGCGATCACGGCGAGCAGGAGCACGGCCTGTTCGTCTACGACGAAGCGATCCACGTGCCGCTCATCATCAAGCAGGAGAGCAACGCCGGCGCCGGGCCGGCGCGTCGCCGATCTCGTCCAGCACATCGATCTCGTGCCGACGATCCTCGATCTCGTGAAGGCGCCGGTGCCAGGCAACCTGCGCGGCCGTTCGCTCGAAACCGCTGCTCGACGGCACCGGCACGCCTGCCGGAGTCGGCGGTCTACTCCGAAGCGCTCTACGCGCGCTATCACTTCGGCTGGAGCGAGCTGACCGCGCTCACCGACGAGCGCTACCGCTACATCAAGGCGCCGCGCGACGAGCTCTACGACCTGCAGCGCGACCCGCACGAGCGCGACAACCTCGCCGAGCGAGCGGCGCGCAGGCGCGCCAGGCGCTGCGCAGCGCGCTCGATCGGCTGGTCGCGGGCGCGACGATCCAGCGCCGCCGAGCGTGTCCGGCCGATGCGCGCGAGCGGCTCCAGGCGCCTCGGCTACGTCGGGCGCGCAGACCGACGACATCGTCCAGCCGCTCCCGGCGAAACGCTGCCGATCCGAAAGACAAGCGTCAGATTCTCGAGACGCTACCGCGCGGCGGTCGATCTCGCCGGCGAGCGGAAGTGGATCGCCGGCGATCGGCCTGCTGCAGCAGATCCTTCGCGAGGATCCCGGCATGGCCGACGTCTGGAGCCAGCTCGCGGCGTTCGCCATGCCGCGTCGATCGGCTCGATCTCGCGGTCGACGCCTACAAGCACTACATCGAGCTGAAGCCGACGGATCCGAACGGCTATCTCGGCGCGCGCTGCCGCGCTGTTGCAGCAGCGCAAGCTGGACGAGCGCGCGCGAGCCACGCGCGAGCTCGGCGCGTCGCGAGGATCGCCGGCCGACAAGCGATCGCGCGGTCGCGCGCGCCGGCGCACGAGACTGCTCGCGAGGATCGCGCTCGCGCGGCACGACGCGCGATGGCGCGCGCGCGGCGAAGCGGAGCTCGCGCAGCAGGCCGATCCGAAGCTGCCGCTCGCCGGCCTACGTCGACGCGCGGCTGCTCTACGACCAGGGCAAGTTCGCCGACGCGGCTGCCGCTCTTCGAGCAGGCGGTCGCCGAGCTGCAAGAAGCCGGGGCGCGTCGCGGATCGGCGAGCTGCACTACTACTACCGGCGACACGCTGGGCGCGTCTCGAACGCTACCCCGAGGCCGAGAGCGCAGTTCATCGCGGAGCTCCGGACTTTCCCGCAGAACATCCGCGCCCGCGGCGGGCTGGCGATGCTGTATCAGGCGACCGGGCCGGCCGGACGAGGCGGCGAGCGCCGATCGGCGACATGATGCGCCTCACGCCGACGCCCGAATCGTCGCGCTGGCGGCGCGGCTGTGGACCATGTTCGGAAACCGACAGCAGGCTGATGCCGTCCGCGCGGAAGCGCGACGCACGTTCGCCGAAGCCCAGCGCGGGCTCACGACCGGCGCACGCGCAGCGCGACACTGACGAAAGCAACGCCGCGAAACCAACCGCGGAGCTCGCGGAGGTCGCAGAGATACGTTTTCTCGCGCGCTCTGCGGTTCATCGCCGTGGCCGGCTTGGTGGTGTCGGTGGTCGTCTTTCTGTGGCGTCGCGGCCGTCCGGCGCAGGCCGATCTCCGGCCGATCGGCGAATCAGAACGTCCTGCTCGTCACCATCGACACGCTGCGCGCGGATGCGCTCGGCGCGCTACGGCGGACCGGCAGCGACACCGGCGCTCGATCGCCTCGCCGGCGAGGGCGTGCGCTTCGAGTTCGCGCACGCGCACGCCGTCGCTGACGCTGCCGTCGCACGCCAGCATCCTCACCGGCCAGTACCCGTTCCAGCACGGCATCCGCGACAACAGCGGCTATCGCCTGCCCTCCGGCGCGCGGACGATGGCGACGCTGCTGAAGCGCGCCGGGTACGCGACGGGCGCGTTCGTCGGCGCGTTCCCGGTCCATTCGCGCTTCGGTCTGAACGAGGGTTCGACGCCTACGACGATCACTTTGGCGAAACGCGCGCGCCGTCCGAGTTCATCATGCCGGAGCGGCCCGCATCCGTCGTCGTGCCGCTGGCGCGTCGCGTGGATCGCGGCACGCGCCGGCGCGCGCGGGATTCGGGATTCGGGATTCGGGATTCGACGAAGCCGTGGTTTGTGTGGGTCCATGTGTTCGACCCGCACGCGCCGTATCGGCCGCCCGCGCCGTTCGACGCCCAGTACGCGTCGCGGCCGCACTACGGCGAGGTCGCCGCGACCGACGCCGCGCTCGCGCCGCTGCCTCGACGACGTCCGCGCCGCTCGCTCGCCTGACGCTCGTCGTCGTGACCGGCGACCACGGCGAGGCGCTCGGCGATCACGGCGAAGAAACACACGGCGTGTTCGCGTACGAGTCGACGCTGAGAGTTCCGCTGTATCGTCGCTGCGAGATCGGCGGCGGCCCAAACGCACGGAACCCGGACGCACCCAGCGCCGACGGACCCAACGTCGGTAGTGTCCGGCTTCAGCCGGACCTGACCGGCCGCGGCGAAGTCTCGTCGATTGCCGCGCGGCACGTGGACATTCTCCCGACCGTCCTGGACGCCGTCGGCCAGCCGGTTCCCGCCGACGTGCCGGGACGGACGCTGCTGCCGGCGACCGAGCGTCGCAGCGCCGCGCCGCGGCCGTCGTCATTCGAGGCGATGTCGGCGATGCTCAATCGCGGCTGGGCGCCGCTCTCCGGCATCCTCACCGGTCGCGACAAGTTCATCGACCTGCCGGTCGCCGAACGCTACGATCCCGCCGCCGACGCCGCCGAAGTGACGAACCTCGCCGGCCAATCCCCCGAACGCGATCGCACGCTCGTGGCCGCGCTCCACGGATTCGGCGCGGCACTCCCGGGACAGCGCCGTACGGAGAACGCGGAGGTCCTGCGCGCTTGCGCGCGCTCGGCTACGTCGGCGGCAGCGCGCCGCCCAGGGCGCAGCATACTCGAGGCCGACGATCCGAAGCGCCTCATCGCGCTCGATCAGTCGATTCATCGCGGCGTCGCGCTCTATCTCGAACGCCGCTTCCCCGACGCGATGCGCGTCTATCAGGACGTCGTCAAGCAGCGTCCCGACATGGCGATCGCCTATCAGCACCTCGCTTTCGTCGCCTGGGAAAGCGGCGACGTCAGCGCCGCGGTCGGCGTGTTGCAGCAGGCGCTCCGCGCCGGCGTCACGCATGCGGCGTTGACGACGCAGCTGGGAACGTATCTGGCGGAAAGCGGCAACCCCTCGAAGCGATCGGGCTGCTCGAACCGGTTGCGCGATCGACGGACGCCGATGTCGACGCGGTGAATGCGCTCGGGATCGCCTACGCGCGCGCCGGCCTGGTCGGACGAGGCCCGGCGCACCTTCGTGCACATGCTCTCGCTCGACGGCGAGAGTCCGATGGCGCTCGAGAATCTCGCGCGCGCGCTCGATCTCGAGCGCGGCGACTACGCGAACGCGGCGCTGCGCTTCGAACGCGCGGTCACGCTCGATCCGACCTCCTCGCAGTCGGCACGCGGGACTCGGCGCTTGTCGCGCTGAAGCGCGCGCGATCGTCGCGCGGCCGTGGAGGCGTGGAAGAAGGCGGTCGAGCCTCGACGCGCACAACTTCGACGCGCTCTACAACCTGGCGACGACGCTGGCGGCCGACGGCCGGATGGCGGCAGCCCAGCCGTATCTCGAACAGTTCGCGCGCACGGCGCCGCCGGCGTCTGTATGCGAAAGACATCCGCGACGTGAACGCGTTGCTTTCAACGATCCAACCGCTGGAGACCGTGCAGAGGACGCGGACAAGTGTTCTCAGCGGGCTCCGCAGGTCTCTGCGGTTGCTTTAGTCCGCTATACGGCGCGTTACGAGAATTCTGGTTCTCAGTGCCGTATAACGGACCAGGCGCAACGGCGCGCCTGCGAGGAGCGGCGCGCGGGGCCTGCCGGGGAAGGGGGCCCCGGGTTGATCAACAAGCAATACGTAACCGGAACGAAGTACAA
>ERZ1370068.3517-contig-2626_pt1 | contig 29557 bp, 54 predicted proteins | sample MGYA00561227_ERZ1370068 | MGnify/ENA primary metagenome ERZ1370068 (study PRJEB38410, sample SAMEA6850437) | metagenome | study: Metagenomic assessment of the ecological functions of the soil: analysis of the soil microbiota associated with the...
TATTACGTATTGCTATCCCGTGAAATGAGCTGTCGGCCGGATGCCGTCCCAACGCTCCCCAGCAGTGCGTCGCCGCCACGCGTGATGGGAGTAGAGCCACGACGGGTAGGACTTTTGCAACAGGAGGGCGTACGCGACGTCGAAATGGCTCGTCGCGCTCAATACCGGGAGCAGCAGCGGCGTGCCGAGCAAACCGGTCGTCAGGTGCATGCCCCGCTTCGCGGACCGCCGCGGCGAGACGCTCACCCGCGGCAGGTACCAGCGAATCAGGCAGCAGGTTGAATCGAGTGCCAGCGCGTACGCGGTTTGCGTGTTCTCTCCCACGCGTCCCCGGCGGAGACGAACTCCCGATTGAACGCGGCGCGAACATCCTGGAACAACTTCTCGCTACCGCGCGGCGTCGCTCTCCTTCCCTGGCCAAGCGCGCGCGGCGCCGCGACCAGATCCGTCGAGTGCGCGAAGTACGCGGTGGCGATGAAGTCGGTGAGTGTCGTGGCGCCGGGATACGACGGGTCGTTGCTGCGCAGGGCGAGCCAGTCACGCGAACTGCCAGCCGGGTTGCCAGATGAAATCGGGGCCCGCGCGGCGGCGCTCGAATTCCACCCAGGCGCGCATGCCGGAATACTGGCGCTCGAGCAGCGCGCGGTCGCCGTAGGCCGACGCCGCATCGTCCAGGGCACGATGACCCGTCGCATCGCTCCATCCGGCGGTGCCCGATGCATTGGCCGAGTCGGCGCCGAGCACGTCAGAGAATCGCAGCGGAAGGCTGCCGCTCGGGTCCTGATCGGCGGCGAGATCGCCAAGCCATTTCGCGAAGAACCCCGACGACATCCATGTTGAAGGCCGCCGTCGCCGCGAAGACCGCGCGCGTCGCCGGTCCAGCCCGAGCCGCTCGTCGCGCTGCGGGCAATCGGTGGGCACGTCGAGGAAGTTGCTGCGCTGGCCCCAGACGATGTTTTGCTGCAACCGATTCAGCCAGCGAGTCCGACGTTTTCGAACGATCCCGTCTGGGCAAGGTCGGATGACACGACAATTCCAGTGATCGTGCTGCTGTCGGCCCGCGCGCGAGCGGGCCCGTCACGCCGACATAGCGGAAGCCGTGAAATGTGAAGTGCGGCTCGTACGATCTCTCTCGCCACCACCCTTCAGCGTGTAGCGATCGGTCGCAGCTCGCAAGGCGCAGGTTCGCTGTGTATCAGATTGCCGTCGCGATCCAGCACCTCGGCAAACCGCATCGTCTATCGGTGCCCGCCGAGCCGCGCACCCTGAGACGCGCCCATCCCGTGAAGTTCTGGCCCAGATCGACGATCGGTCTCACCCGATAGCCGTCCGGCGAATCGCGACGGGCTTGAGTCGCCCACGCGACGAACCGGCGGAGACTCAGGAGCCAGAGCCCGGATTTGGGGCCGTCGACTGAGGCGACACAGCGCCGGCCCAGTCGATCATCGTAGAGGCGGCTCGCCCAGCCGGGACGCTCCTGCCGGCGCGCGTCAGGTTTCGCCGCGCCGTAGAGGTCCGACGCCTGAATCGGACCGGTGGCGAGTCTTCCATTGCGAGTCGGAGACGACGCGCTCGGATCCTTCCGTCCTGATAGATGATCTCGAGCTAGCAGGCGGAGGCCGGTGCGCTTCCCATATACATGCGGCGGCCCTCGAAGCCGAGCTGGCCGCGATACCACCTGTCACCCAGTACTGCGCCGAGCGCGTTGTCGCCGGGTTTGAGCAGCTTCGTGACGTCGTACGTCTGGTATTGGAGCCGGCGAGAGTAGGAGGTCCAACCCGGCGTGAACAGCTGATCGCCCACGCGCGTGCCGTTGAGGTAGCGCGCTTGCGCAATCCGAGGCTCTGTCGCATACAGTCGCGTCTCGCCACAACGCCGCCTCACGGCGGAAACGCGCGACGCAGCAGCGGCGAGGGACCACCCACGCTGTCGGTGGGACTCGGCGCCGTACCGATCCAGGCAGCGGGTCCCATTGGGACGGCTCGAGCAGTCCCATTTCCCAGGACGCGGGCGCGCTCCATGGCGACGCGCGCCCCTGGCGTCCCAGACCCGCACGCGCCACTCGTAACGCGCCTGCGCGATTCAAGATCGGGACCGGCATAAGCGACGAAGACCGAAGAGTCACCCGGGCTGCGTCCTGAGTCCCAGAGTGAGACGCTCGCTGCGGGTCACCTGAATCTGGTAGGCGGCCTGCACGGTGTTGCGCTCGCCGCTGACGATACGCCGGCTGATCCGCGGGTGCGTGGCATCGATGCCAACGGGATCGGTCGGATACTCGACCCGCAGCCCGCTCACGCCGAGCGACGGCTTTGTTGCGTGGCCAGAGCGCGCACAGCACGTGATGAACGGTGTCATCCACTCCGTCCGAATTGCCGGCTGTACTTCAGGATGAGCGACCGCGCCTGAGGCTCATTCCAACTGGAAGAAGCCGTCGGCTGCGCGTCCTCGTTATGAGACGATAAAGAAACCGTTGCCCGCGGTGCTCAGCCAGCTGAATGCGCATTTGCCGCCCATACGGCCTGATTGCTGTATTGCACGAGTGTTTGAACTGACGCGTGAGTGAAGAAATAGGCGAGGCGCGTCACCACCAGCGATCGAATGAAGTCGCCTTCTGTCAAGGCGTACATCGTTGTATTCCAAGGTGAGTGTGGCGGTGAAGGCGCCTCGATGGACGCGCGCCGAGCGTGACCGCCGCCGCGCGCCGGCGTCCTGTCGGAGAACTGGCTGATGTCCGTGCGCAACGTCATCGAGAGCTTGGCGCTCGGGCCGGTGGCGAGGTCGAAGCCGAGCGAGGTGTAATCGTACGATCCCACAGGCAGCGTCACGCCGGGAGCGATGGTGAACGGCTGCGTCGAGACCTTGATGCCTCGACGTTCACTTCGGGACCAATCCGCCTCCCCATTGGCGAGAGCCGAACTCCGTCACATCGATGCGCAGACGGCCCTCCTGCCAGAAGTCGTCGAGCCCAGGTAGCCGCGATAGTTGACGTGCGTGAATCCATTCCTTGATCCAGGGAATGCCTGAAACCGCTGTTTCCACATCACGCCCGCTTCGAGTAGCGGTAGCCACTGCGGGACGATTGAGGAATCCCACGTCCGATTGAAATTCGCTTCCGACCTGATGTAGCGCGCCTGATTAAACCAGTGCTCGCGTCTCATAGGTCAGGCGCGCGCTGTAGGCAACGGCGTCACTTATCGCGACCTGGTCCCGCCGATGTCGCCCTCGCAGCCAATCGATCGTCCACGGATCCCCAATGCCGATACGGCCGTCCACGCCGAAACACGCGATTGAAGTTTTGGGATTCGACGTCGCCACGCGCTGCACGCCGATGACGCCCACGCGCGATCGTGTGGCGAATTCGTGGCCGATCCGAAGGACCGAGTACGCCATCGGTTCCTGCGAGCGCCGCTGCCCTCCGTGAAGATCTGAGCCCGCCGACGGTGAGGGCCCGCCAGGCGTCCGGGTGAGCTGGCCGCCGCCCACGATCGGGACCGGCTGGCCGAAGGGATCGATCCCGATGCGACGGGTGAAAAACAAGTCCACCGCCTGCGGCGTGCCCAAGCCGAGAAGATGCCCGCGTGCTCGAGGAAGAACGGCCGCTTCTCGGGAAAGAACAGCGGAAACCGCGTGAGGTTGGTGCGTACTCGTCGACCTCGACCTGCGCGAAGTCGGTGTTGTACGTGAGATCGAGCGTGAGACTCTGGCGTCACACCCAACTCTCACCTCGCCGCCGAACTCGCTGCGCTCCTGAGCCTCCGGATCGACGATAAAAATTGCGCCCGAGCCGACGAGGGCGTACGGTGTCGCCGTCAGCACATGCCGCGACGGCACCTGCACGCCGTCGAGCGTCCCCGCGCGGGAGATTTTCATCAGGCTGTACTGCCGCGGGATGAACGCCCAGAACGCCTCTTCGTTCTTGCGGCGAATCGAGCGCACGAGGTTCAAGCCCTATTCTTGCGTCTCGCGGCGCCATAGCGCAGCGTCGTAAAGGAATGCGGAATTCGGCGTACCACCCCGCCGAGTCTACCGAGAGTGGCGACGGTCCAGGTGGCGTCCCAACTGAGATTGAAGCCGCCGAGCCGACCCGGCAGTCGCACGCGTCTGCCCGGGCAGCTGAATGCCGCCACCCTCGCCCTCGTTCACGACCTGACCGTCGTACTCGATCCCCGCCGTGTGGTGGTGAAGACGAAGCCGTTCTGGCGATCGTGATAGGTATCGAACATCACGCCGAAATAGTCGCTCTTCGTGATGTCGCCGTCGCGCACGCGCTCGCCGGGAACGACGCCTCCAGCATCCCGGTCGTACAGCCACGCGCCGATATAGATCGCCTCGCCGTCGACGAGGATGCGGACTTCAGTCCGCTCGGTGACGGGCCGACCTCGTGCAGCTCGCGTTGGATGAATCCCGTGATGGGCGTGGCGTCGACCCATGCGCGATCAGTCAGGCGGCCATCAATAACTGGAGGAGTGGGGACGGCATCGAACGGTCGCGGTCGGGCCCCGCCACCGCGGCGACCAGCAGGATGACGGCGAGCATGTACCCGAAAAATAGATCGTGGAAATCGAGCGCGCTTTCGCCCTACCAGCGCGTGAACAGCCCCACCGTCAGCCCCGCGCGGTTCGGGATCCTCTCCTGCCGGTTCCAGCTCGCCGTCGCGGAGCAGCCGAACCGGCTCGTCAGACGCCGCTGCCAGCGCGCGGCGACGAACGCCGTGGGCGCGAGGTCAACCGACCCCGGCCCCAGGGTGACGATGTCTTCGCCGAATCCACCTTGGACCTCGGCAAGGTCGTCGGGGTTCCCCCGATCCGCGCGCGCGAGAACCGAGAACGAGCAGGCCCCTGCGTGCCGCTCTGGAAGGCGCCCGTCCCGCGCAGCGCGCAGGTACCAGTCGCCCGACGTAGCGCGCGGCGCTGGCGCTCGCGATGTCCACCGCCGGAGGCGGCGTACTCGCCGTGACGGTAGCCCGCCGACAACTTCCCATCCCCGGCCCGGCGCGTGGAACAAGCTCGAAGCCGGCCTCGGTCTGCGCCACCACCTCGGCGTCCGGCGCCCACTGCACGCGCCACTCGGCGTAGGTGCCGCGGCGGAAAACGGTATAGACGTCGGCGACCGCGGCGATGTCGGTGATGTCGAAGCGCCGGTACGCGTCGGCCTGAGCAATGGCCGTGAGGCGCGGGCTGTGCCGGCTCAGCGCCAGGTGGCGGCATGCCACGGGCTCCGCGAATCGGTGAACGCCTGAACCCGTAGGAGGCGGCAGCGCGCCAGCGCGAGTGAGTCCTGTGGCGGCAACACGGAAACGGCCAGAGCCGTTAGCGCGATCATGGCGCCGCGAATCCCTTTGCGCTTCATCACTCCCCATCCTTCCCGATTGCCGGCTGATCGCGGCCCACATTCCCTGGATGCGCCACCAGGCGTTGAGCTGCCGGTAGCCGAGCACCTCCACGAATCGCCAACACGAACAGGCCGGCCAGGTCCCGCGAGCGCGGATAGCGGCGGAACGTCTGCTCTTCGAGGGCGATCGCCGCGACCGACAGCACGATGCCGAACACGAACGCGGCGAGGAAGAAGTCAGCGCGTGCAACGGGCTGACGCGCCCGAGCAGGACTCCGACGAGAAAGCCCAGGTATGCCGCCACCTCGATCGCCGGGCCCAGCATCTCGAAGATGAAGTTGAACGGAAATGCCAGCATCCCCACCGCGCCGTACGTCGGCCGGAGCAGCATCCGCCGGTGAATCCACAGCGTTTCCGTGAGCCCGCGCTGCCAGCCGGCGCCGCTGGCGGCGAGAGTGGCGAAGTCTTCGGGACACTCGGTCCACGCTACGGGGTCCGGACATGTATTCGATGCGGTACCGGATGCCGCGATCGCGACAGTACCGGTGCAATCGGACCACCAGCTCCATGTCCTCGCCGAGGCTGCGCGGTGTCGTAGCCGCCGGCGGCTACCACGGTCTCACAATCAGAAGGCACCGAAGCGCACCGGAGATGACGAGCGTACCGTTGAGCTCCGCTCCAGCCTACGCGGCCCGCGAGGAACGGAGCGTAGGTACTCGCAGCACCTGGAAGCCGGCCAGCAGGCTCCGCGGCAGCTTCACGTCGGACACAACGCCGGCGCGCACGCGTGCAGCCGTTGATGATCCGGATGATCCCGCCGGCGGCGATGGTGCTACGGTCCTCGAGGAACGGCCGCACGATCCGCATCAGCGCGTCGCGCTCCAGCAGGCTGTCGGCGTCGATGCGCGCAGAACAGCGGCGTGCGGCAAAACGCGATGCCAGCGTTGAGGGCGTCAGCCTTGCTTCCACCGTTCTCCTTGTCCAGCAGCCAGAGCGCCGGGTGGCTGCCGGCTGCGATAGACGCCGCGGACCGGGGCGGCTGGGTCACATCGCTCACCGGCGCGCGCTGTACCGGCCGCGAGGTCGAACGCTTCGACCATGCGCGCCAGCGTCTGGTCGGTCGAGCCGTCGTTGATGAATACGATCTCATAGGCGTGGTAGCGCAGCGTGAGGAGCGAACGGACCGACTCGACGCAGGTGAGCTCTTCATTATATGCCGGCACGAGCAGGCGTGATCGGCGGGGCGGCGGCAGGATCCCAGCAGATCCTCGACGTCCACCGTCTTGAGACGGCGCGTATACCGCAGCAGCGCCCGCTGCGCCACCAGCGTCGTCAGCAGGTAGAAGGCGTTGGAATCGCGACGAAATAGACGAGGACGCTCGCGTTCAGCCAGTCGAGGGCAGTGAGCAGGAGAGTCCATCAGGCGCTCTCCGCCAGCACTTCGGCCGCGATGATCGCGTGCGGGTGGTTCCGCTGCGCCAGCGCGCGGAGCGCCGCGCCGTTACGGAGCGAACCGCAGTGCCCGCGCCGCCTCGAGTGCAGCCCAGTGCGACGGGTCTTCGAGCGCCGGGATCAGCAGCTCCAGCTCGGCCGGCGAGGCCGAGCGCGCCGAAGGCAGCAATCGCGGCGGTCCGAACCGATGTCGTCCTGGCTGGTGAGCAGTGCGCGCACCGCGGCGCACGTGCTCGGGGCGGCCGAGGTCCCGGAGCAGATCGCAGGGCCGCGGCGACCAAGTCCCGGTTCGCGTTGCTGGCTCGAGCAATCCTGCCGGCGATGTCCGCCGCTTCCAGGACGTGCAGTGCGTTCAAGGCGTCGGCGACGATGGCGCGGGCCTCCGCCGGCTGCCCCGGATCGGCGAAAGCGGCGAGCAGCTCAGGGAACCGCGTCCGGCCCCATCGTCCGTCAGCATCGCCGAGACGAAGCTGGGCCGCCAGCGCGCGAACCGCGGCAGGCGCCGCAGCACCTGCGGCGCGAAGCTCGGCGCGCCTCGCGTCGCGCCAGGGCGCGGGCGGCAGCCATTGCGACCAGCGGCGAGCGATCGTCGAGAGCGCGCACCGAGGCGCCCGGCGTAACCGGCGAACGCCAGCAGGCTGAGCGTCTGAACGGCGCGCGCGCTGGTCGCCTCGTCGCGGTGCGTGAGGCGCTGCGCGAGGCGGGGCAGCCAGGGCGCCACCATCTCGGCCAGCAGGTCGCGTTCCACGCCTCCGTACCCGCCGCGCGATGCGGCTCACGTAGTCCACGAAGAGCAGTGCGTCGCGCTGCCGCACGCAGCGATCGTACCGACGCCGGCCGTGCGCGCTCCGTCCAGGGCCTCCAGTACGGCCGGCTCCCATCGGTCCTCCAGCAACGAGACCAGCGGCGCGCACGGCGCTTGTTGCGCCCGCGTACCGCCACCGCGATCGCGACTGAAGACCACCGATCAGCAGAATGCAGAGCAGGATGCGTCCCCGTCAATGAGGAGGCCGAGAGTCACGTCGGACCACATCGCGCTAGCCGGTGACCAGCCGTCGCACGCGCGCCACCAGCTCGGCCGGAGCGAACGGCTTGACGATGTAGTCGTTGGCGCCGAGCTCGAGAGCGCCCGCACCAGCTGGTCTTGGGCCCCAACCGAGGTAAACAAGATGACTGAACGTCGCGGTAGTGGGCAGGGCGCGCAGCCGAGCCAGGAGCTCGAAGCCGTCCATCGTCGGCATCCCGCCGTCGAGGAGGGCGAGCATCGGCCTGGAACTGGCCGCCGCGGCGAGCGCCGCCTCCCCATCCGGGAAAGCGCGCACCTCGAACCCCTCGCGGCCCAGGCCGGTGCTGCACCACCGACGTGATCAGCGGGTCGTCCTCGGCGAGCAGGACCACTCGCGGTGGTGGCGGGCCGTGGCGGCCGGCCCCGAGCTCGGGGGCGGAGGGCCGCACGAGTCGTGACCGCAGTCGCCGCGGCGCCGGTGTTCGCCAGGCGATCGCGCACGGCGATGCGCGAGCGCGGCCAGATCGACGGGCTTCTCGAAATAGCCCGCGGCCCCCAGCCGAAAACACTCGGCCTTCACCGCCAGGCCCGACCCGGCCTGCCAGCACGAAGACCCCAGGCACCGCGCCACGCGCTGCTGCCGGAGCCACGAGAGCAGGTGCCGGCCATCGTCGTCGGGGAGGAACAGATCGAGCACCACCAGCGCGACATCGTAAGCCGCCAGCAGCTCGGTCGCCTGTGCCACGGTGCCCGCCGAGAGGATGTGGCGGTCCGGGGCCGAGAGGGCGCCTTCGAGAACACGCACCATGATCCGGATCGTCTTCGACAATCAGCAGCACCCGCTGGTCGCTGTCGCTCCCGCGGCTCACGGCCTTGAGGGCATCGAGCAGCCGGCCGGCCGCCTCGGCCAGCCGCCCGTCCTCGCGCCAGCTCGCGTGGCGCCCGCGGACTCCGGTGACCTCCGGAAGCCGTACCCCGCCCGCGCGGCGCAACTGCTGCGAGACGCGGCGTACTCCGCCGACGACTTTGAAATCGGTCGCAAGACTCCGCACGCCTGGCCTCGAGCTCAGCGATCCGCGCACGCAGGCGGTCCTGAAATCCGACCGGTAATCGTCCACGCGCACCAACCCGTCAATTACCGTCGAAATAGCGCTGGATCACCTTCGGATCGCTCGTCTTGGTCAACGCTAGGCGCAGTAACACCCGCGCCTTTTGCGGGTTGAGTCCGAGCGATGCGACAAAGCCATAGCTGGTCATCGTCGATCTCGACGTTCCGACCGACATTCCCCGTGGTCGACCCGCGATGAACGCACGCAGACGATTCCCTTTTTCGCCTGCGCCGCGAGCGCGGTGACCGCGGATGCCGTCATGTTGCCGTTGCCGACGCCGGCGATCACGATGCCTTTTGCCCCGGCCAGCAACGGCCGCATTGATCATCGCGCCGTCCATGTTCTCCGATGCCATGATGATGTCGACTCGGGGCAACACCGTGTTGTTGTCGACGGAGAACTCGGACGTGGTCGTGTTCTTCCCCACCGGACCCCGGTAGAACTCGGGCTGCCCGTACGAGACCGTGCCGATGAGGCCCGAGATCGGGGAGAGAAAGGTCTGCACCGCAGTCGTGCTGGTCTTGGTGAGTGAGCCCGCGCCATGAATCCAATCGTTGAGCACCACGAGCACGCCGCGACCGGCGGCGCCGCGGATTGGCCGCGACTCCCACCGCGTTATAGAAATTGAGCGGACCATCGGCCGAGAGCGCGGTGGACGGGCGCATCGAGCCCGTGAGCACGACCGGCTTCCTGCGATTTCACGACGAGGTTGAGGAAGTACGCCGTCTCCTCGATGGTGTCGGTCCCATGCGTGATGACGATGCCGGCGACGTCGGGTTGTGCCAGCAGCGCGTTGACCCGCGTCGCCAGCTTGATCCAGACCGAGTCGTTCATGTCCTGTGAGCCGATATTCGCGATCTGCTCGCCGCGCAGCGTTGGCGATTTTCTTCGCTTGTGGCACGGCCGCGAGCAGCTGCTCGACGCCCGACCTGGCCGCTCGTGTAGCCGGCCTGCACGTCACTCGAGGCCGCGCCGGCAATGGTCGCCGCCGGTCGCGAGCACGACAATAGTCGGCAGGAGGGCGCTGGTGCCTCTTGCAGGCGCAGGTGTCTGCGACAACGCGATCGAGCTGCCGATCGCCAGCATTGGTACTGAAACCGAGCACTCGCATCCGACCCTCCTTCGTTGTGTTCATCTCGATCTCAGCGCATCACGAGCAGCAGCCACGGCGTACCTACCACCAGATAGATCACGAGACACAGGGCGGTGTGCAGCGCGCCCCAGCGATAGAGCTCTTGCTGTGTGAGATAGCCGCTTCCCGCAAACAGCAGGTTCGCGCTCGATGCCTGCGGTGTCAGGGCGGCGAAGTAGTTCGTCGCGAACAGCAGCTGGAACGCGAGCAGCGAGGCCGGGACACCCAGCCTGATGCCGACCCCCAGGAACACACCGAAGAGGGCAAGCAAATGCGCGTTTTGGCTGACGAAGAGGTAGTGCAGCAGCACATACACCGACGAGCAAGCGCAGTTGCTGACCGCGGCCACGGGCAGGCCGCCCAACCGCAAGACGAGTCGTTCGCCGATGAACGCCATGAATCCCAGCTCGTTGAGCTGCTTGCTCATCGTGAACAGCGCCGCGAACCAGATGAACGTCGCCAGCGCATCACCCTGTTTGCCGATGTCACCGAGTGTCAGCACGCCGGTACCGAGCAGGACTGCCAATCCGAGGAAGGCGATCGCCGTTGGATCGATCGCGAGCGTGGGGCCTAGCTGCCCAGAGCACGACCATCCCGGCGAACGTCGCCGTCACGACCTTCTGATCGCGGGTCAGCGGGCCCAGCTTGGCGAGCGCCTGGCGCGCCTCGGCGGGCGCATTCGGCATCGTCGGCGACTTCAGGTTTGATCAACCGGTAATAGAGGAAAGGCAGGAGAGCCATGCACAGCAGGGTTGGCACAGAGGCAGCAATGCAACCAGGATCCGAACCCGATCGGGACCCCGAACTCGCGCGCCATCGCGGCTCCCAGCGGGTTGCCCAGCCATCGCGGTCAGCCACAACGCGGATGAGAGCGTGAGGCTCACCATTCCCGAGAACATCAGAAACTTTCCGAGCCGGCGCCGGTCCTCTCGATCGGGTGTTACCCCGGCGGCCTGGGCGAGCGAGGACGTGAGCGGGAACAGCACACCGGAGCGAGCCGTGTTGCTGGGAAACGCTGGCGCGATCAAGGCGTCCACGACCGACGATGCTGTAGCGAGAGTCCCAGCGTCGATCGCCCGAACAGACTGATCGCGCGATAGCCCAGGCGTTGGCCGAGCCACAGGTCACGACGGCGCGTGCCACCAGAAAGGCGATGACGATGAGAATGATCGTCGGATTCGAGAACCCGGCGTAGGCAGCCTCCGCGGACAACGTTCCCGACAGGACGGCCGCGGCGAGGGCGAGTACGGACGCCGTGAGAATCGGGAACGCGCCGATCACCACCGAGAGAATCGTCGCGAAGAAAATCGCGAACAGGTGCCAGGCCTGTGCCGTCACATTCTCCGGGTGGGGCGCAAACCAGAGAGCCAACGGCGATCGCCAGCGTGATACCGCGCGCCACGTGGCTGGGGAGCGGCCCTCCCGTCCGCCTGGGGAGGGCCGCCGCCGTTACGGTCATGCGCTCAGCGTCCCTGACCTCGTCATCGCCGCCGGACTCAACAGCTCACCGATCTGCTTATCCGTCAGCACCTTCTCCTGGCGCACCAGCTCGAGAATGCCCTTGTCGGTCTTCAGCGCCTTCGCCGCGAGCTCGGTGGCACGGCTGTATCCGATGACCGGGTTGAGAGCGGTGACCGTGCCGACGCTGTATTCGACATAGTGTTGGCACACCGCCTCATTCGCGGTGATGCCCGTAACGCAGTACTTGCGCAGCGTGTCGGCCGCGTTGATGAGAATCGTTTGTCCCTCGAACAGGACCGCCGCAACCACCGGTTCGAATGCGTTCAACTGCAGCTGCCCCGCCTCCGAGGCGAGGGTCACGACCAGGTCGTTCGCCATGACCCGGTAGGCGACCATGTTGGTGACTTCCGGAATCACCGGATTGACCTTGCCCGGCATGATCGACGAGCCGGGCTGCATGGCCGGGAGGTTGATTTCGCGCAGGCCCGTCCGGGGACCCGAGGACAGCAGGCGGAGATCGTTGCCGATCTTGGTGAGCTTGATCGCCAGGCTCTTCAGGACTGAGGAGTACAGCACGAACGACTGCATGTCCTGCGTCGCTTCAATCAAGTCCTCTGCCAACTTGATCGGGAAGCCGGAGATTTCCGCGAGGTGGTCGGCGCGATTTCTGGGCGTAGCCGCGCGGCGCGTTCAACCCGGTGCCGATGGCGGTGCCGCCCATGTTGACTTCGTACAGCACGTTCTGCACGCGCTCCAGGGCTGAGACTTCGTCGCCGAACGAACGGGCGAAGGCCTTGAACTCCTGTCCCAACGTCATCGGCACGGCGTCCTGAAGCTGGGTCCTCCCCATCTTGAGGATGTTCGCGAACTCCGTGGCCTTGGCGGCGAACGCCGCAATCAGCTCCTTGTACGCCGCGATCACCTCCAGGTTGCCCAGCACGAGGCCCAGGTGAATGGAGCTGGGATAGGCGTCGTTGGTGGACTGCGACCGGTTCACATGATCGGAGCGGGTCGAGGTGCTTGTACTCGCCCTTCTGGTGCCCCATCAGCTCGAGCCCGCGGTTGGCGATGACCTCGTTCGCATTCATGTTGGTCGACGTGCCGGCGCCGCCCTGAATGACGTCGAGCGGGAACTGGTCGTGCAGCTTCCCATCCAGGATCTCCGCGCACGCGCCTTCGATGGCGGTCAGGATTTCTTTAGAGAATCCGCCGGTGTCGAAGTTGCGCGCGCGGCGGCGAGCTTCACCATCGCCAGGCCCTTGATGAAGTTCGGATAGAGGTGGATGGGAACGCCGGTGATCTGGAAGTTCTCGAGCGCGCGCGCGGTCTGGACGCCGTAGTAGCGCATCGGCGGGGACGGCGCGGTCGCCGAGCAGATCGTGCTCGATCCGAGTGCTTGTTCGAAGCAGGCATAGCTCCTCCACAGGAATGCGGCGGGTTCTAATACAGATGAAGAGCGTAGGAGGAGCGGGAGGATTCGGTTACTAGACTTTGGGGCAGGGCGAACAAAACGGCGGCCATCGGCCGCCGTTTTGATTGCCCCTCCTGGGATCGAACCAGGACTCTCCTGATCCAGAGTCAGGCGTGTTGCCAGTTACACCAAGGGGGCAGCGATGGAGCTGAGGGGCTCGAACCCTGACCTCCTGGGTGCGATCCAGGCGCTCTCCCAGCTGAGCTACAGCCCCGTGAGACGGGCCCGGAAATTAACCCCTCTCCTATCATTCTCCAAGCAACTCCCCATTATCGGATCAACGCTTTTCTCAAATTGTTGATCAGCCCGTCGAACATCCGATGCGCATTCCGCCGGCGATAGAACTGGCCATTGAGCCAGGACCGGAAGCCGGTCGGCACCCAGATGTGCTTCAGCGTGACCTTGGTCGATCCCCCTCGAAATCCCAGCCCGAAGAACGTCTTCGAACCCGCGCGGTGGTAGATCTCGACCCATCCGAATGTGTGGGGGGCGAGTAGTCGATGATCTCAATGACTGACTCGTGCTGCTGGATGTCACGCCGGAACGTGAGCTTGTAGCGGCGCGCCTTTCCCTGGCGCCTTGTCGTTGGTGGTGGCCTTCACGGCGATGCAGCGCGGCAGCCACTCCGGCATGCGGGCGGGGTCCGGAAATGAGGGCGAAAACCTTATCGATCGGGGCGGGAACACTACCCGAATACCTGAACGAAACAGGACCCATGAGGCGGGGAATATAATGCGCCTCATGGGTCCCGGCTGGTTACAGTCCTACGGTGACACCGCCCTGCCAGAGCACGTCGTTTTGCGGTCTTGTTGTAGCCGAAATGGTCGAACTTGTAGATCATGTCACGCCCTTCGGCCCTGAGGCCCGACCCGTCCGAGATTGTAACTCGCGCCCAGCCCAAAGTTGGTCCTGAACTGGGTAAATGACTGCGACAAGCTCTTCTCCTTCACCTTCACCGCTGCCGAGCCCGCCGAGCACGTAGGGAGAGGCTTCGCGGCGCGTCCCTTGAAGTCCCAAACCGCGTTGCCCATCAGCGACAACTTGTCGAACGTCGTCGACGCGGGGTTCCGCTCGTTTGCGACAGATCATTCGTCGCGTAGTTGCCGTCGGCGCGCAAGGCGAGCTTTGGCTGGAGTTGATACGCGACGTTCAGGCCGGCCGACCAGCCGGTCTTCCAATCGGTGCTGGACTCGAGAGCCGGGCCGGAGGAGCTGCCGCCGACGTTGGCGCCAAGTATCCAACGCTGCTGCGGCGGTTGCAGCTGCTGGGCCGCGGCGGGTGAAGCGATCAGCAAGGCCGAGTAACACAAACCGGGTCGTCATACGTCCTCGTTGAAGGAGATACGCTGACGACCCGGCCCTTCACGCCACAGTCACCTCGACTGTTTCACTCGGCAAACGGAACGTCGACTTCCAATCCGTCTTTCGCAACGCTGGTGTGCGGAAACACCTCGCGCGCTTCCCGCATCAACTCGTCGGCGCTGATCGAGTAGCGCGCCGAAACGTGCGAGAGCACCAGGCGTTTCGCTTTGCACGCGAGCGCGACCTGCGCCGCTTCCTTCGCAGTCGAGTGGCCGGTGTCGCGAGCGCGCTCGCGCTCCTCCTCACCAAAGGTTGCTTCGTGAATCAGAAGATCCGCGCCCGACGCGGCGTCCACGGTTGCGGCGCAGGGTCGGGTGTCGCCGGTCAACACGACCAGGCGGCCGGGGCCGGGCGGCACCGACGAAGCTGTCTGCCGTCAGCCGTCTGCCATCAGCAAGCTCCAATCGCTTCGCCCTTGATAGTTTGCCCCAAAGCGGCCCCTCCGGAATCCCGGCCGCCTTCGCTTTCTCCACGTCAAAACGTCCACGCCGCTCGTGCTCTCGCAGGACATATCCAATCGACGGCCCGCCGCCATGCTCAGTGGGAAACGCGCACACGTCATACCCGTCCCCTCGTCCCGCTTCCCCTTCCCCTTAATGGTATCTCCCGCTTTCACTTCGGTGATCTCGATTGGAAACGGCACGCGCTCGACGCCGAGCTGCATCGCTGTAGTCAGGACCTTCTTGGCGCCCCTGGGACCGTAGAGGAATAGCGGCTCCGGACGCCCCTGCAGCCCGAGTGTGCGAATCAGGCCGATGACGCCCAGGAAGTGATCGGCGTGGAAGTGCGTGAAGAATATTTCGGACAGCGCGAAGCTCACGCCATAACGCATCATCTGGCGCTGAGTGCCTTCGCCGCACTCGAACAGCAGCGTCTCGCCTCTCGCGATGAATAGCGAGGCCGGAGACGTTGCGTTCGACGGTAGGCCTGGCCGCACTGGTTCCGAGGAAGGTCACAGTGAGCATGGGAGGCAATATAAGGGAGTGCAATTCTTAGAAGAGCTTCACCCTCACCAAACCAGGCTTCATGTACTTGTCCGGATGCTCTTTGAGATCCGTCGAGCAGCGTCGTCAACGACGACCGAAAGCTCGTGCAGGTCGTGATACATGGTCGTATCGGACGCGATCCTCCCCAGCGTCCCTTCGCCGCGGTTCATCCGGCTCAGCAGCGTGTCGAGCTGCGGCGGTCGTATGCGTGAGGCGATCGGTCGAGACGCGGCGAGATTGCGTGGAGATGGAATCGACGTTCGCGCCGGTGCCCGAGCCGAGCATCGAGTCCACACGCTGCATCAGCCGCTCCGTGACCTGGAGCGTGCGCGTTGTCTGTTTCACGAACGGCCCTTCGGGCGCGTTGGAGAGCGTGTTCATCGCCCGCTGCGTCACGAGCAGCGTGTTGTGGATGTCCTCGCCCAGCCGATCGGACACGATGCTCGCGGCGTTCTCCATCAAGCTCGTTGGCGCGCTGGTCGCCACCCCTGCGCGACGTCGGTGATGTCGGGTGGAGTTCGTCCCGGTCAGCACACGGCCGACGCGGCAGCACTTCCTTCTCGCGGCGAGCCGGGACTGTAGTCGATGAACTTGGCGCCGAAGAGGTCCATCGGCCGCGACGGCGGCGCTGGCGTCGATGTGCGGTCGCGACGTCGTTCGAGATCTCGAGCGTGACCGCGCACGCTGTGCACGCGCTCGAGCGACACGCGCGCCACCCGGCCCTTCTTTACGCCGGATACGAGCACGGGATCGCCCTGCTTCAACCCGGCGACGCTCTCGAACATCACGTCGATCGGACATGCCGCTGGTGCGTAGCGATCTGGCCGGTGAGCCAGAACATGCCGACGAGGAACACGCGCGACCCCGACGAGCACGAACGCCCCGACGCCGACTTCCTGCTTGTACGTGAGGTCCACTACTTGCGCTCCCCGAGGTCAAAACTTCCGGAGCGTCTCCTCGCCGGAGTCTCGAATGTCAAGCGACCAGCTTGAATCATCGCCATCTCGAGATCGCGCTCCAGGAACTGCTGCACCGACCGGATCCTTGGAGGCAATGATCTCCTCGGCCGTGCCCTACGGCGCGGATCTTCGCCTGCGCACAGCAGCGCGATGCGGTCGGCCACCCGGAACGGCCCCGCACGTCGTGCGTCACGACCACGCTCGTCACGCCGATCTCCTGCTGCAGCCGCTCGACCAGCGCGTCGATGACGTCGGCGTTCACCGGGTCGAGCCCCGACGTCGGCTCGTCGTACAAGCAGGTATTTCGGCTTGCCGGCGATCGCCCGCGCGATGCCCACGCGCTTGCGCATGCCGCCCGACAGCTCTGACGGGATATTTGCGTCCGACGTCTGTCGGCGCGAGGTTGACGAGCCGCAGGCACTCGCGCACCCGCTCGACACAGTAGCCTCGTCGCTGTAGCGCTCCTCGTCGGTGATGCCGAGCCGGATGTTCTCGAACACGTCCATCGAGTCGAACAGTGCGCCGTTCTGGAACACGTAGCCGATGCGGCTGCGCAGGCGCGGCCAGCTCCTTGCGGCCGAGCAACGGCGACCTGCTGCCCGTCCACCCAGACTTCACCGGAATCCGGCTTGATGAGCCCGATGATGTGCTTGAGCAGCACGCTCTTGCCGACGCCCGAGGGACCGAGCAGCGCCACCGTCTCGCCTTCGTGCCACATTGAAGTCCGACGCCGTCGAGCACGACGTTGTCGACGAAGCGCTTGGACGACCTTCCTTGAGCTCGATACCACTTCGCGGTGCCAGCAGGATGAGCCGTGAGAACGGTGTCGAGCATCAGCACCGTGACCGACGCGGCGACCACCGCCTGGGTCGTCGCCCGCCCCACTCCCTCGGCGCCCTGCTGGGTGTTGAAGCCGATGTAGCAGGGGATGATGGTGACAGCGCGCCGCGAAGAACGTACGACTTGATCGACCGAGTACCACAAATCGAGCGGCCGGAAGAAGTACCGCGCGCCGAACTCGAGAAGTCCGGCATTGGTCAGTGCCCAGCGACGACTTGGCCGTGATGCCAGCCCACCACGAACCCGGAAGCGTTGGCGAGCATCGACCAGCGCGGGAATCGCGATCATGCCCGGCCAGATCCGCGGCAGAAGCAGATGGGTCACCGGGCGAGCGGTCCCAGGCTCTCCAGGGCATCGATCTGCTCGGTGACGCGCATGCGTGCCCAGCTCCGCGGCGTAGCGGGCGCCGATGCGGCCGGCCAGGATCAGCCCGTGAGCACCGGGCCCGAGCTCCAGGATCATCGACTCGGCGATGATGCCGCCCGCGACGTAGAGGCGGTAGCTGCCCGGTGAACTGGTAGCCAGCCTGGAGGCTGCGTCACCGCCCCTGCGAAATCCGGCCACAAGCAGCACGATGAACATGCTGCCGTAGCCGACGGCCATGGTCTGCTCGAGCGTGCGGGGAGCCAGACGCGCCACTCGAGGAGGCCGCGCACCAGATCGATGAGCATGAACGAGAAGCGCCCCGCGTGGCTGGCGCTGCGCAGGGACCACCGCCCGACGTATCGCCGCAGGTCGGAGGGCGGCGGTGAAATGGTCTCATAGGCCGCTGTATCTTGTGTGGCTATGAGCTTCACGCGCAAGCTCTTAGCCTGGTACAAGCAGCAACGGTCGCGATCTTCCGTGGCGTTCTACGCGCAATCCCTATGCCGTCCTCGTGGCCTGAGTTCATGCTGCAGCAGACGCAGGTGACCAGGGGTCCCCGAGTACTACCCGCGTTTCAGCAGAAGCGCTTTCCAGCCATGCATGCGCTCTCGCGCGCTCGAAGCCGGGCGCCGTGATGGAGGCGTGGGAAGGGTCTCGGATACTATGCGCGAGCGCGCAACCTGCACAAGCTAGCTAAACACGTCACACGTCTGCACGACGGAGCGCTCCCCCGACGACCCCGTGAGCCTTGGAGACACTGCCGGGTGTCGGTCGGTACACGGCGGGGGCGTGGTCGCCTGTTTTGCTGCGTATGAGAAAGCGGTTCCCGCGGTAGATACGAATGTCGCAAACGAGTAACTTCGGCGTGTCGTCCTTGGGCAGTGGGGAGTGGGGAGTGGGACACGACGGAAGACCCACTTTGACGTGTGGACCGTCGCCCAATCGTTGATCCCGAAGAATGGGAACGTGCCTGGCGATTCAATCAGGCGCTCATGGAGCTCCGGTGCGCTGAGGCTGCACCGCGCGGAAACCAAAGTGCCCGGAGTGCCCGGTCAGGACCCTTTGCTTAGCAGTTCGCGCAGGGGATCCAAACTTCGTACTCCCCGCGTCCCCGCGCGTCCTCGATAATCCCGGGCAGCGCGCGCGCTGCCTGCATGCGATCTCCGACCGGGTCGTAACCATCGCCGTCGTGCAGCAAGACAATCGCTCCGGGCCTCAGGCGGTTACGCACGCGGCGGCGGATTTCTTTTTCTACGCCGGGGCTTCGGCGGTATCGAAGACGCCAAAGGTCCAGCTGAACACCGTGCGCAGCCCATATCCACAATTATGGATATATGAGAAACGGGCTCCGGTAGCCGTGTGGCGCCCGGAAGGCGCGCGGCTTCCAGCCTGTGACCGATTCGATCACTGTGGCAGTGCGTTTTTGAGCTGATCACGCAGATCCGTTGCGGACCGAAAAAGTGCAGCTTGCATGGCTGTGGGTGTGATTCCCAATCTCATGACCCTGCCAGTAAACATCCTTGGCCAGCTGCGGGAATCGGCGGACGTGAGTCACCGCACCATGAAAACGCGGCGGGCACCGCTGGAGCGTGAGAGTCTCGAGTATCGCTTGAGTGGCGCGTTCGTTCGGTCCGATCGTCGAAGGTTAGATAGATCCGTCGCGTCCTAGGCCCGCGCTCCACCGAAGGCCCGAAGATCAGGTCGAACCCCATCACGCGAGCACCTTCGGTATACGTCGAGCACGCGCTGTGCAACGAGCGGCCACGCATGTTGCTCGGCCATGCGACGACCTCGTGCATCATGGCTGCGCGCCGCTCGGGGTCATCGATCAACGCGCTCACCGTGCGAGCCCAGGTGTCGGGGTCGCTGGTGATCGCAAATACCGCGTGGCTGGCGACATCCCGAAACGCGGGGATGTCCGAAACGACGAGCGGCGTGCCGAGACGCCATCGCCTCCAGCAACGTGACCCCGAATGACGCGCGAGTCGTCGAACAGAGGTAGACGTCGGCGCCGCGATAGAATCCTGGCCGGGCGCCATTCGCGTAACCGGCAAAGTGCACCGGCCGCTCAAGTGGCCGGGCCAACCGCCCATCCGCGAGCGCCAGGTCCGTCGCCCACCACCGTCAGCTGTGCACCCGGAAAGCGTTCGCGAATCTGCGGCATGGCGGCGAGCACCGTCCTGAGGTCGTTGCGGGGCCCGATGCGGCCCAGCCAGAGCAGCCTTGGGCTTGCTTGCGTTCGAAACGCGTTCCACCGCGTCGGAGGCTCGGACGGAAGAACGTCGTATCGACACCGTTGGGAATGATCTCCCACGGCGCAGTGAAGTAGCGGGCCATCGCCTCGCGCGCCGTGCGGCTCACGGCGATCGTCGCCGCGTGGCGATCGAGCATGCGTTGCAGGGGCGCGCGAAATACCGCGATAGCCGACCGATCTTGGAAACCAGGTGTGGAACGTGGCGACGACGGGAATCCCGGCGCGGAACGCCGCCCAGGGCGCCACGATGCCAAGTGTCGGATTCAAGCCACCGTGGACATGAACGACATCGAAGCGTTCTGCGCGGAACAGCTCTGCCAGCCGGGCCGTGAGCTGCCAGCCCACGGTCAATCGTGCAACGCCGCCATTCGCGTAAATCACGAGGCTCGTCCCGATCCGCCGCACGTCCGCGTGCTGGCCGCTGTGCCTTCGCCCTTCATTCGAGACGTGACGATGGTGGCGCTGTGCCCGAGGGCATCGAGCTCTTTCGCAAGGTGATGCACGTGCTCGGGCACGCCGCCCAGCTGCGGGTAGTAGTCCTCCGTCACCAGACCGATGCGCAGTGGCGTCATCGTGTCGCTCGCTTGGCCAACTGCGCGACCGCGGAGACAACCGCGGCCGGCCGCTCCTCCTGGAGGTAGTGCCCTGCCCCGCGCTCGCTGTCGACCGCGAATGACCTGATCGAGCGCGTCAGCAGCGCCACCTCGTGCGGCGAGACGTCCCCGTCGTGACGGGCCGTGCCGACCATCAGCGTTACCGGACAGGCGACCTCAGAGAGCCGGGGTTGCAGTTTGTCCGGCTCACGCGCGCGCGACATCGCCATGAATACCTTGAGCGTCGCGTCGAAGTCGCGCGCCTCGCCGAGTGTGTAAGCAGTCACGACGCCGTCCGTGACCCACGACTTGTCGCCCGATGAGTCGAGCAGCATCCCGTGGATCTTGGCGGCGCACGATGTTGATGCCACCGAACACCTTGATCCACGGCACATACCGCATCGCGTGACGGAACACGGGAGTCGTGGCTTCTTCGGTCGGTCCGCCTTCCAGCGACACGATGCCGCCCACGAGATCGGGGTCGATCAACGGCCAGGCCGAAACGCCATCGCTGCGCCCAACGAATGGGCGAGCACGAGCACCGACGACAAGTGCATGGAGTCGAGGACGGCGCCGATGCGATGCGATTGTGCCGTCAGCGAGTAGTCGGCCTTCTCAGGGCGACTGGACGACCCGGTGCCCAGCGGCTCGATCACGATCGGGCGGTAACCCCTGGGCGACGAGCAACGGCGTGACCTTCCGAAAGGCGAACGCCGCGCCGAACAGTCCGGGATGACCGCCACCGGTCGGCCCGTTGCCGGGCCAGGCTTCGACGTGCACCGTCTCCGCCGGCGCGACGACGACGTACGGATGCTGCACGCATCACTACAGCGTCTCGAGGCGAGCGGCGCGGGACGCCACAGTATTGAGGTCACCGCCCAACGCATCCATGCGTCGCTGAAACTGGAAGTCGATGATCAACAGGCCGACGACGTACGCCGCAAGGTTTACGAGGAAGATCAACGAGAAGACCAGCGTGTACGGCAGCCACAGTCCGAAGTACAGCGCAAAGCGCTTGACGCCCGGGATCGAGCCGCGAGCGGTCGAGGATCGTCGTGAGCAGCAGCACGGCAACGGACGCCAGCACCGCGAGCTTGAGGCGGTACGATCCCCGGCGGCGCAAAGCCAGGAAAATCGCGACCTCCGAGGCACGATCGAGTCTGGTATCGAGCCGGTGACCCGGCCTCTGACACGAGGTTGAACTCCCGGGCCATGCCGCCGTCGAGCCCATCGAGCACCTGGCCGAGCGCCATGAAGGCGAGCGCGAGTGGCGATGAGTCCGGCGGCGAAAAGCCAGCCGACGCAAGACTCACCCAGAACGCGCCCCACGTCACCCGATCGGGCGAAAGCCCGAGCGTGACGTGCAGGAATCGCAGGACCGGCCGAACGCGCGCGGTCTAAAGCGGTGCCAAGAACAGGAGCAGATGCATACATATGAGGACCATGAGGAGGACGCCTTCCTTGAGCTTGTCTGAGACCCCTGACCAGAAAGCCCTGCGTTACGAGCGGGGAGTAGGGGATACCACGGCATCTTCTCGAAGCTCACGCTGTAATCCATGGCGACGTGAATCAGAAAGAAGAGCACCGGAACCCACGTGCCGAGGAAGAAGCACAGTGGAACGGATCCACAGCAGCGCCACGGGTTCCTGCAGTGACGTTCGCCAGTAGTAACCTAGCTTTCGCTGCCGCCCGACAGTCGCAGGTAGAACGGAGCCTTGAACGCGTGATCGATGTCCACGCCGACGCCAAAGACATAGGCGAGCACCGCATCGGTTCCGCGTGAGTTTCAGCACTCTGACGCCGAGCGAAGTCGCGAGGACGTGCGTGACGGTCGTCATAGGGCAGGCTGGCGTCTTGCGCGGGCAGCATGAGTGCGAGCCCGATGCCGATCCACGTAAAGTCTCGCACGCGCCCGACAATCGACGCGTACAAGCCCAGCTGCGGGTCCATCCCGAACAGACTGAACAGCGCCACGAAGGCGCCCTCGCGCGCACCCAGCTCAAACGGCACGAAGAACATCACATTGCCCAGAATCGCTTCCAGGCCACCGATCGCGAATGCTCGCGCATACCCAAGCCGGACGCCCAGACTCGCGACGATGAGCAGGAGCTCGAACATGAAGATGCAGCGGCTCAGGTACTCGAGCGCAATCGCCTGCGCGAAGCGTCGCGGGGTGGCTGATGGTAAAACTCTGGTGATCTGCTGATCGAGCTCCATCAAGAGCGGCCGGTGCGGCTCGAGCCGCGCCGCAACCCGCCGCACCAGTGGGAGACGCTGCAGCCGATCGAGGCAGCCGCTCGAGCAAGCCGCGGCGATGAGCAGACAGGAAGAGCGCGATGATCGCGACTAACACGAGCCCGACGACGACGAGGAGCGCGTACACCACCGTGGGTGTCTGTGGCGGCAGAAGAACCAGGGCCAGGAGCACGGCGCTCAACCACACGAGCACGTAGGCGAACGAGTGCAGCAGGCGGTCAGAATCACGGAACCCGCCGCGCGTCGCTTCCCAACCACGGTGTTATGGCCGCAGCCCGGTACGGCTCACCGCCCGCGTTGACGACCGGCGTGGGAAATTCAGCGAGCTCGACGTAATGAGAACGACCAGGGTCCGCCAGAACGGTGGCCGGCGCGGGTCGCTCGCCATGATGAGCTGCCAGGCCCGCGCGCTGCAAGCGTACACGAGAGCGTACAACCCGACGATGGGAATGAAGACCCATCCCGTGCGCGCGGCGTCGGACGCCAGCTCGCTGACGCCGATCTGGGCGACGAGGTAGCCGAACACCGTCGCCCCCACAACGAACAGCGCGATCCGCCAGGTGCGGCTCATGCGGCGTACGCGGCCTCGAGCACCGCGGCAACCTGTGCGATGTCGGCGACGTGGCGCGCGCAGTCACCCGAGTCCATCGCCCCCGCGAAGTCCTGAAACAGATCGGCGAACCACTTGGCATACGACGCCTTGTCGAGCTCGGCCGTATGATCGAAGGTCTCCAGCTTCCCGTCGCGCTCGAGCGTCAGGATGCCGCCGCTCCAGGTGATGCTGCCGCGCTCGCCGGTGAATCGAATCTCGTTCTCGCGCCGCCGCGCAGCCCATGTGAGAAACATCGTGGCCAGGCGATCGGGATACTCGAACAACAGCTGCGCGCGTGTCTTCGACGTCGTATTCGCCATGGCGCAGCCGCCCGGTCCAGGCGCGCACCCGCGACGGTGGCCCCGCGACGTCGAGGAGCTCGTAGATGAGATGGGTACCGTGATCAGTACCACGCCACCGCGGCCCGCGGCGCCGGCCGCGCCACGGCACGGAGGCGCCGGCGATGCCGGGATCCGCCGCCATCCGGTACACGCGAAACTCCGCGAGATACCGCCGGCCGATGATTCCGTCGTCGAGCCAGCGTCGCACACGACGCCACACGGGATTGAACCGATACTGATGACACGGCACGACGACCCGTTGAGCGTGATGGGCCGCCTCGGTGAGCGCCGCCGCTTCCGCGCGCGTCGTCGCCACAGGCTTCTCGCACAATACGTGATAACCCTGGGACAGACCCCACAACGAGAATTCTCAGATGAGACGCCGTGGGCGTGCAGATGTCGATGAAGTCGATTGGGCCGAGCGCGCAAGCTCCTCGGGGTTTCTCACGAGAGGAAGGCCGGCTACGGGGCCGCCGTGGGTGATTCATCCATGATGCCCACAATGCGCAGCCGGGACGCGACATCGGGATCACTCTGGAACGCAGGCAGATGCGCCGTCCGCGCGATTCCACCCAGCCCCACCACGACGCCCCGGTACACGGAAGGCGACGCTCTAAGCGAGCTGCGCATGAAACCTGGGCTCGCGCTCGTGGCGCGAGAATGAGCGTGACCATTATCAGATTCAGCGGGCCGAGCACGATCCAGCAATACGCGGCCGGATAGCCGGGCACCACGGTCACGGCCAGCAGCAGGAACCGGATATTCTGGCGCAATCCACGCGCAGCCCGCTGACGACCCAGCGCTGCGCGCTCCGCCCACGACCGTCGCACCGATGCCCGGAACATCACGTCCCGCGAGCGCGCGAACGAACGCAGTCGTCCGCGGGAACAGCAGCGCCTGCCGCCGTATCGTAATCACCGTAGATCCATGACGAGATCCGCGCGTGTACAGCGACTGGCCGCACCAGGCTCGCCGGACTGAGTCGGGATAGTCGAGCTCACTCCCCTTGCCCACGGCGAAGATAGGTACGCCTGGCGAATGAAATCAGCGGCTGCGGCCTGATGGAGTGAGCGACCAGCGCCCGAACGCCAGCGCCGACGCCGCCCCATCCCAGCCTGACCACGAATAACCGGGCGCCGAGATGTCCGTACAGACTGACGAACCGCCCCGTGTCGGACAGCCCATCGAGCACGCGTCCCATCCGCGTCGACGTCGCCACGGAGCCTGGCGAGCTGCCCGTCCGCGCTGTCAAAGATGTCCGGACACGATGAAAAGCCGCGACGCCGGACGCGATTGATCCAGCCATTCGCGTACCACAGCAGATGTCCGGCGAGAACGCCCAGCACGAGGCTGGCCAGCGTCACGGCGTCGGCGGAGACGCGCGTCGGCAGGAGGGCGTTCGCGATGCGCCACCCGACGGGCGGAAGAAACGCCGGTCCGCCCACTCTTCGACGACGGGGCCCTTATCCGCGTACACGCGCGCTGGCCTCTTCGAGCACCGCTCTGACCGTCGCGAGCGCTTCCATTGCCTGCTCGTCGGTAATCACGAGCGGCGGGTTGATAGCGGACCTCGGGATTGTAGATCATCGCCAATCACGCCGCGCGCGAGCAGCGTGTCGAAGATCCAGCGCGTCGTCTTCTTGTCGAGCAGCGTGCGCGTTCCCGGTACGACGAGGTCCATCCCGAGCATCAGACCCGCGCCGCGCACGTCGCTGCACGATCGGGATCTCGACTCCCAGCGTGCGCATCTCGGCCAGCATCAGCGCGCCGCAGGCGCCGCGCTGTGCTCGACCAGCCCGTCGTCGACGATCGTCTGGATCGTGACGCGCGCCGCTGCCGCGGCGAGCGGATTGCCGCCATAGCTCGACGAGCTGCCGCTGGGATTGGCCCACGGTTTGGAGAATGCGATAGGCTCGCGGATCGACGATGCCGCTCACCGGGAATCCGCCGCCAAAGCCCTTCCCCACGAGCAGCACGTCGGGAACGACGTCGTCGTGCTCGACCGCGAACATCCTGCCGGTCCGCCCGAAGCCGGTGATCATCTCGTCTGCAGATGAGCAGCGCGCCGAGTCTCCGTGGCGCAGCGCGCGCAGCTCGCGAAGATAGCCCGGCGGCAGGCACGATGTTGCCCGCCGGTGCCCTGGATCGGCTCGACGATGATCGCGGCGATGTCGTTCGTCGTCTCGGCGGCGATCTTGCTGCGCAGGAAGTCGACGCAGTGCCAGTGGCACGATGGAAACGTCTTGCCGAACGCGCAGCGCGCGCACGACGCGTACGGGCTCGAGTACGTGCCCGGGCGCGAGCGGACCCGAGACCGTGCTTGAAGCTGCCCCGACAGCAGCGGCAAGGCACGCCGCCCGTCTTGCCGTGGAAACCGCCCCAGAATCCCGACGACCTCGTGTCGGCCGGTCGCGGCCCTCGCTAGGCGCGCACCGCCGCCTCGACCGCCTCCGGCGCCGCTCGAGTAGAGCTGCGTGCGGTTCAGGTCGCCCGGCGCGAGGTCGCGCGATCAGCTTGCACCAGCGCGGCGCGGTGCTCGGACGTGAAGCTGCCGACGTGCACGCGCTCGAGCTGCCGCGTCATCTCGGCGACGTAGCGCGGATGCGCGTAGCCGAGGCTCGCGCACGCCGACGCCGGCCAGCAGATCCGACGTAGCGGTTGCCGTCCACGTCCCACAGCACGGCGCCTTCGCCGCGGTCCATGCACAGCTTGCTGAAGAGCGCGACGCTCTGCGTGCCGGGCGCGAGTACTGCGCTTCGGCGTCGAAGACGCGTTGCGAGCTGCGACAGTGTCCTGATGTCGATCATGGGCGGCGAGCCTTTCCGGTCGATGTAGGCGGCGATCGCCGCGGACGCGCCGCGCGCGCACCGGCGCGAAGCTCGGCCAGTCGTTGAGGTCGATCAGGACCGGTGTCAGCGGGATTGCGGAAACGCCGACGTCGCCGCCAAACACCTCGAGGCCGACGCGCGCGCGCCGCCAGAACGACGAGCGACCGCATGCCGGTCTTCGCGATGTCGCAGCTGTCCGGGATACCAGCAGAAGAAGCTGCCGTCGGCGACGGCGTAGAACTTTACGATGGGACCCGCGACGTGCGCCTGGAGCGCCACGCGCGCACACGCCGCACGCGCGCGCGAAGGCCGCGATCGCGTCCGTGACCGCCGGCCTCCTTCGTCGGCCACCACGTCGGCGCTGGTCTCGGCGTGCACGTCGCCGCGCTTCACCCAGACGGGACCGCCCGTCGCCGTTGCAGCTGATGCACCGAGCGGGAGTCAGCCGACTGCGGGTCAGCCAGCTTCCGTTTGTGCGGATGATCGTGCGCGGGAACGGCAGTCCGCTGCCGCCATCCGAGACACGAGGTGATGGCGATGACAGCTCAGCACGCTCTCGGGTGGATTGACGGCGAGCGCTTCGGGCGGCACGAGCTTCAGCAGCCGCTCCGATGCCGCGGGCCCCTGACACATGTTCAGATACAGCTCGGCGGCGGCGAGGCGGCCCGTGGGCAATGTCGGCTTCGTCGGCGCGCGCGCCACGCTGCCACCCACGCTGCGCCAGCAACACACGGTGTCGTCAGAATCGCCGTGTCGTTGCGACGATGCGCTTCCGGAGAGTACGTCAGGTTGCGATACAGCGCGACCGAGACGCTTCATCGCGACACCCGCGTCGTGAGCCACGCTCTCGGCGGCCTCGAGATCGCGCTTGCGGTCGAGATCGATGATGCGCGGCGCTTCGACGGTGGCGGACCGGCATCTTCAAGTCGACGAAGGAGCCTCAGGAACGCAGCGCATCCGGCTGCTGGCCGACCGAACGGCAACACCGGCAAACCGCCGCGCAACCGCGCTGAAGCCGTAGACGCCGCCGCTCACGAGGCGGCACATAGACCGGCGGACGGTACCGTGTCCGAGATCGCGGTGGCGAATCCCGCTTCGTCGCGGGAGACGTAGACCGGCAGCTCATCGTCGATAAACGGCGTTACCGCGAGCACCGCAAGTGACCCGATGGCCAGGCGCACCGTCACGGCCTGATACACGGTCCCGCAATCGGCTGCCGTGCACAACGGTGTCGACCATCGCGCAGAACACCGGACCGGGCGGCGCGACGGCCAACCCTGCGGCGAGCGTATGCAGCGACGAGGGCGTGCGGCAGGACTTCACGCTGAAGCTCGATGCCGCTCACGTTTGGCGGACCAGTCACGGTGGAGTATGCCCTCGCGCACCATGCACGTGATCGTCTCGCACCCGAGCTCCGCGGACGTCTCGACCAGACGGACGAGCTGCGGCCGAAGCCGACCACCCTCCACGAGCGCCTTGGGTGTTGCGATCGCCATCGACTGGCCGCCAGACGGGAGCCGATCCGCCCGCCAGAATCTGGTCCTTGCATCATGGCCCGAGCACTCGGGCGAGGTCGGAAGGAAGCGTTTTGAGCCGCGCCGTGGGGCAGCCCGCGCTCCGGCGACTTCTCCGTGTCGGGCGCAAGCCACGCGGTGGAAGGCCGAGCGCCGCGAGCGGCCGGATGTCCGATTCGAAGTTGTCGCCCACCATCGGGCGGCCGTTCCGCCCAATCCGGCCTTGGTCAGGGCGTGCTGGAAGAGCCGCGGATCCGGCTTCGCCACGCCGACGCGCCCGGAATCCGCGGTAACGCTGAAGTGCATTACGCCAAGCTCCTGGAGGCACTGCTCGAAGTTGCCGGTAAAAGTTCGAGACGACGCCGAGGTGGTATGACTGCTGGGAGGCGCTCGAGCACGGCTGTGTTACGACTGACCACGGCGCACGTGGAGAGCGTGAAAGTCGTCGGCGATTGGCTTTCTTGGAGAAGCGCCGCACCGTCAGGAAGCCGGGCCAGCAGAGTCCCGCTTGTGCGTCAACCATGGCGCGGAATCCCAGCCTCTCAATGCCGGTGAATCGTCCCAGCGCACGATCGGATTCGCGAAACACCTTCTCAAAGGCGCGAATGACTGCCAGGCCTCCCGCCGCGCGGTAGGCGCTGTGAAGCGAATGCTCCAGCGGGCACCATCCGCGTCCAACGTCCGCCAAAATCGAAAGAACCAGGCCGCGCACTCATACCCGCCACCGAGGAGAGGAAGGACGCTTTAACGACCCCTAGAGGGGGGGGATGGTCACTCCGAAACGGTGGGGTCTATCAGGCTCGGAAGAGGGTTCCGGCGAGCAAGGCGGCGAGGGCGAGCACTCCGGCCAGTGTGGCGAAAGGGGCCTGCTTCCTTCTTAATCCCACAAAGCTCTCGGGCAAGTCCCCGCGAGGATCGGGATCGAGCCGCGCGAGGCGCGCCGCGATGGGAACAACTAACGCGATCGCTACGATCGCGCCGAGGACTGCCGAACACCTGCATCGCCATCAGCCAGGCCGGGACGGTCAGCCCTGGAAATACGGGACGGACAAGATCAACCCGCTCACCACGACCAGCACGGATCCAGTCCCAACCAGATTGCGGGTGATGACCCCATAATCCGGTAAATCGCGAGCCGCTGTTCCGGCGGGAAGTGTAGCCGTGACGCCGCTCAGCATGACCGCCAGGCCGCCGCCGATCCAGGCGACAGAAGCCGATGACGTGCAGGAACAACCAGAGGCCTCTCGTGTGCCGCTCAGACTTCGGGCAACGGCTGGCGTCCCGCGAATCCGGCGTCGAGCTCGTGCCAGTGCGTGATGCGCTCCTCACCGAACTCCAGCTGCCAGAGGATTTCCCGCTCATCGAGCCGGCCATGAAAGTCCACCAGTCCTCGTCGAATCCCTTGAACTCGCAGCCGATCTGCTCCAGCTCGCCCAGGGAAGCCGTTGATCCTCCCCGCCACGCCATCGATCCGCGACTTCAGATCCAGCTGCTCCTGCGACTTCGCCCCAGTCGGGTCCGGGCTTGCGCGGCGATCAATTCATATTGCGCGACGAGATCTTTCCATTCGGGATACACGGTCATGATATCCTCGACGACTCTTCGCACGAGAGGAAGAGTGCGGTTGGCTTCGGCGAGGGTAAAGAAGGCTTATGAAAGGCAATCTGGATACCGTCGATTTCTTCCGGGTGAGCAATACGTAACT